>Ga0352976_1008751_pt1 | contig 13545 bp, 26 predicted proteins | sample Cowrumrumenfluid_FD_205949 | JGI IMG/M metagenome (GOLD analysis project Ga0352976, IMG submission 205949) | Metatranscriptome of Cow rumen microbial communities from the University of Illinois at Urbana-Champaign, USA - Cow X-1 rumen fluid... | ecosystem: Host-associated > Mammals > Digestive...
GCATAGATGTGTGAGGTTGCTGATACACCAGGTTAAGTTGTAAGATAGAAACTTGGATATTGGGTTTTCATACGGAGCAAGTCTATACTGGATATAGGCGAAGGGAGGATACATTATGTCAAAGACAAAAGTTCGTATCAAATTAAAAGCTTTTGAACATAAAAGTTTAGATAAAGCTTGCGCAAAAATTGTTGAGACGGTAAAAAGAAATGGTGGTCAAGTAAGTGGACCAATTCCACTTCCAACGGAAGTTGAAAAAATTACTATTTTAAGAGCTGTTCACAAATACAAAGATTCGCGTGAACAATTTGAAAAAAGAACACACAAAAGACTAATTGATATCATTGATCCTACTAAGGAGACTATTGAGGCATTAACTCATTTAGAAATTCCTAGTGGAGTAGATATTAGAATTATTAAATAAGGAGGAAATTATGAAAGGAATCTTAGGTCGTAAAATTGGAATGACTCAAGTATTTACAAAATCTGGTAAATTGATTCCTGTAACTGTTGTTTCTGTAGAGCCAAATGTGGTAACACAAATTAAAACTATAGAAAACGATGGTTATGAAGCAATTCAATTAGGTTTTGATACAAAGAAGGAAAAACTTGCGACAAAAGCTTCTGCTGGACATTCAGCAAAAGCAAATACTACACCTAAGCGCTTCTATAGAGAAATTAAAGGTGTAGATTTAAATTCATATTCATTAGGACAAGAGGTAAAAGTAGATTTATTTACACCTGGTGAAATAGTTGATGTAACTGGAACTACAAAAGGAAAAGGGTTCCAGGGTGTTATTAAAAGACATAACCAAAGTAGAGGACCTATGGGACATGGTTCACATTATCATAGAAGACCTGGTTCGATGGGTACAATGAGACCAATGCGTGTTTTCAAAGGTAAAAAGTTGCCTGGACATATGGGGACATTAACTGTTACTATTCAAAATTTAGAAGTGGTTGATGTTGATTTAGAGAATAATGTAATATTAATAAAAGGTAATATACCTGGACCTAAAAAAGGTTTAGTAATAATTAAAAGTGCAGTTAAAGCAAACGGAAAAATTAATGAAACTGAAGAGTTAATTAGATATGAAGAACCAGTTGTTGAAACTGCAGGAGTAGAAGAAACACCTGAGGTTTTAGAAACTACTAAGGAAGAAAATTAGTAGGGAGGATACATAATATGGGAAAAATAAGTGTATTAAATATTAAAGGTGAAAAAGTTAGTGATATTACATTAAATAAAGATGTTTGGGGAATTACTCCAAATGATACTGTTTTGTATGATGCAATTAAATTAGCTCAAAATTCTTTAAGACAAGGAACAGCTAGTGTAAAAACTCGTGCAGAAGTATCTGGTGGTGGAAGAAAGCCTTGGAGACAAAAAGGTACTGGACGTGCTCGCCAAGGATCTACTAGAGCTCCACATTGGTATCATGGTGGTGTAGCGTTTGGACCTCAACCAAGAAGCTATGCAACTAAAATGAATCGTAAAGAAAGAAGGTTAGCTTTAAAGAGTGCTTTATCTTATAAAGTATTAGATAAAGAGTTAATCGTACTTGATAATTTAAATATCGAATCTAATAAAACAAAAGATATGAAACAAATATTAGAAAATTTAAAAGTTAATAGAAATATTCTAATTGTAGTTGACGAACTTACTGATAATTTAGTATTAGCAACTCGTAATTTAGATAACGCATTCTTGATTACAAGTGATGAAATCAATACATTAGATGTTGTTTCTGCAAATGTTTTAATAGCTACAGAAGGTGCTGTTAAAGCAATAGAGGAGGCTTTGGCATAATGAATAATTATAGAGATATTATAAAAGCTCCAATTATAACTGAAAAAACTGCAAATTTAACTGAAAATAATAACACTTATACTTTTAGTGTTGATGTTAATGCTAATAAAATACAAATTAAACAAGCAATTGAAAAAATTTTTAATGTAGAAGTAGAGAGTGTTAATACAGTTAATGTTAAACCTAAAAAGAAAAGGGTTGGACGTTATCCTGGTAAAACAAAAAAAGTTAAGAAAGCAATTGTTAAATTAAAAAAAGGAAGTTCAATTGAACTAAACTAATCTAAAGGAGGAAATACATATGGCAATCAAAAGTTATAAATCAACAACTAATGGGTTACGTGGTATGACTACTTTAGATAACAGTGAATTAACTAAAGTAAAACCAGAAAAATCATTAGTAGTTACATTGAAAAAAAATGGTGGTAGAAATAATCAAGGAAGAATAACTGTTAGACACCAAGGTGGTGGAGAAAAGAGAAAGTACCGTATAATTGATTTTAAAAGAAATAAATACGATATTGTTGGAACGGTTTCTTCTATTGAATACGATCCAAACAGAACTGCTAACATTGCTTTAATTAAATATAGCGATGGTGAAAAAAGATATATCATTTCTCCAAAAGGATTAAAAGTTGGAGATAAGATTGAAAGCGGAGATAATGCGGATATTAAAATTGGTAACTGCCTACCACTTTCTAAAATACCAGAAGGAACTGTAGTTCATTGTGTTGAACTAAAAGAAGGAAAAGGCGGACAATTAGCTCGTTCTGCTGGATCTAGCGTTCAAATTTTAGGCGTTGAAGGTAAATATACTTTACTTCGTTTAACAAGTGGGGAAGTACGTAAGGTATTAAGTACATGCCACGCAGTAATCGGTGAAGTTGGAAATGAAGATTATGAATTAGTAAATATAGGAAAAGCAGGTCGTAAAAGACATATGGGAATAAGACCAACAGTTCGTGGATCAGTTATGAATCCTAATGATCACCCACATGGTGGTGGTGAAGGTCGTGCTCCAATCGGACGTAAAGGACCTGTTACGCCTTGGGGTAAACCAGCACTTGGTTATAAAACTCGTAAAGGTAAAAAACAATCTGATGACTTAATAATTCGTCGTCGTAAAAAATAGGAAAGGATGGTTTAGATGGCTAGAAGTATTAAAAAAGGACCTTTTGTTGATGAACATTTAATGAAAAAGGTAGAAAAAGTAAATAATTCAGAAAAAAAAGAAGTTATTAAAACTTGGTCACGCCGTTCAACAATATTTCCTGAATTTGTAGGTAATACATTTGCCGTGCATAACGGTAAAGAATTTGTTCCAGTATATGTTACAGAAGATATGGTAGGACATAAATTAGGAGAATTCGTGGCAACACGTAAATTCGGTGGTCACGGCGAAGACAAAAATAATAAATAAAACCTAGGAAGGGAGAACAGAAATGGAAGCAAAAGCAATTGCAAAGGGACTTAGAATCCCTGCACGTAAAGCTCGTCTAGTTGTTGATCTAGTTCGTGGCAAAAGTGTTGAAGAAGCTGATACAATATTAAGAAACATTAATAAAGAAGCTGCAAGATTAACTATTAAAGTCTTAACTTCAGCTGTAGCAAATGCCGAAAACAACTTAGGTTTAGATAAAACTAAATTATATGTTAAAGAAGCATATGTTAATGAAGGTCAAACTTTAAAGAGAATGAAATTTGGTTCACGTGGACACGTTGATCCAATCAAAAAAAGAACAAGTCATATTACAATAGTTGTAAGTGATGAAAAATAATGTAAAGGAGGAAAACTTGTGGGTCAAAAAGTTAGTCCTATAGGACTTAGAGTAGGCATTAATAAATCTTGGCAATCTACTTGGTATGCTAACGGAAAAGACAACGCTAAATATATTGAGAATGACAATAAGATTAGAAAAATGCTAGAAAATAAACTAAAAGACGCATCAGTTTCAAGTATTCTTATTGAAAGAACATCTGCAAAAACTGATATTATTATCAATACTGCTAAACCAGGTGTAATAATTGGACATGGTGGAGATGAAATTGAAAAACTAAAAAAAGAATTATCAAAATTAGTTAATGAAAATATTCAAATCTCTATTAAAGAAATTAAAAATCCTGATTTAGATGCAGCATTAGTTGCTGAAAACATAGCTCGTCAAATAGAAGGCCGTGTTTCATTTAGAATCGCGCAAAAAAGAGCTATTAGAAATACTATGAAAGCAGGAGCAAAAGGAATTAAAACTTCTGTATCTGGACGTTTAGGAGGAGCAGATATGGCTCGTACCGAAGGATATACAGAAGGAAATATTCCATTACATACTTTAAGAGCAAACATTGATTATTCACATAAGGAAGCAAATACTACTTACGGAAAAATTGGTGTTAAAGTATGGATTTATAAGGGTGAAATTCTTCCTGCAAAAAATAAGGGAGGTAATGGAGATGGCCGTAATACCAAAAAGAACTAAGTATCGTTGTCCACATCGTCTTTCTTATGAAGGAAAAGCAAAAGGAAATACAGAATTAAGTTTTGGAAAATATGGATTAGTTGCTTGTGAAGGAGCTTGGATAAGTGATCGTCAAATAGAAGCAGCCAGAGTTGCAATGACTCGTTATATGAAACGTGGAGGTAAAGTATGGATAAATATTTTCCCACATTTATCATTAACGAAAAAACCACTTGAAACTCGTCAAGGAAAAGGTAAAGGTTCTCATGATTCATGGGTTGCAGTAGTTAAAGAAGGAAAAATTATGTTTGAAATAGATGGAGTTGATGAAGCAACAGCAAGAGAAGCATTAAGACTTGCGATGAATAAACTTCCAATCAAATGTAAATTTGTAAAAAAAGAAAGTGGTGAAAATAATGACTAATAAAGAAATTAGGGAATTATCAACAGAAGAAATACTTTCAAAAATAGAAGAATGCAAAGAAGAATTATTTAACTTACGTTTTTCAAAAGAAACTGGATCATTAGAAAAACCTTCAAGAATAAATGAATTAAGAAAGCAAGTTGCACGTATGAAAACAATTATTCGTGAGCGTGAACTTTCTGGTGAGTAGGAGGAATTTATGCAAGATAAAAAAGCTCGTGAACTAGTAGGTAAGGTTGTAAGTGATACAAACGATAAAACTATTACTGTATTAGTTGAAACTTATAAAAAAGATAGTTTGTATGGTAAAAGAGTTAAATATTCTAAAAAATATGCTGCACATGATGAAAAAAATGAGGCTAAAAAAGGTGATATTGTACGTATTGCTGAAACTAGACCTTTATCAAAATCTAAACATTTCCGTTTAGTAGAAATTATAGAAAAAGCAGTTATACTTTAATTGCTACGAGTGAAGGAGGATAATATATGATTCAACAAGAAAGTCGTCTTAAAGTTGCTGACAACTCAGGAGCTAAAGAATTATCTGTAATTCGTGTTCTTGGTGGTAGTAAAGTTAAGACTGGAAATATTGGAGATATTGTAGTTGCAACTGTAAAAAGCGCGACACCTAATGGTACTGTTCAAAAGGGAAAAGTTGTAAAAGCAGTTGTTGTTAGAACAAAATTTGGTTTAAGAAGAGAAGATGGATCTTATATTAAGTTTGATGATAACGCAGCAGTTATTATCAAAGATGATAAGAGTCCAGTTGGTACTCGTGTATTTGGACCAGTAGCACGTGAATTACGTGATGCAAATTTTATGAAAATTATATCACTTGCTAAAGAAGTGTTATAGTGGTTTGGAGGAAAAAAAATGAACTTTAAAACTGGAGATAAAGTGTGTGTCATTGCTGGTAAGGATAAAGGAAAAGAAGGAAAAATTATTAAAACATTAGCAAAAGAAAATAAAGTAGTAGTTGAAAATGTTAATGTAGTAAAAAAACATCAAAAAGGTAATGGTCAAACACCTGGTGGAATAGTAGATGTAGAATCTCCTATTCATGCATCAAATGTAATGATTATTGATCCTAAAACTAAAAAACCTACCAGAATAGGACATAGTACAAGTAAAGATGGCAAAAAAATTAGAATATCAAAAAAATCTAATTCAAGCCTTGATTAATTGGAAGGAGGGTATATATGAACCGCCTAAAAGCAAAATATATAGAAAATATCGTGCCAGAATTAAAAGAAAAATATAATTATAAAAATGTTAATGAGGTACCTAAATTAGATAAAATCGTTGTAAACATTGGTTGTGGAGATGCAACTGGTAACTCAAAATTGTTAGAAGCAGCTATGAATGATCTAGAAATTATTACTGGTCAAAAACCTGTAGCTACAAAAGCAAAAAAATCTATTGCAGGATTTAAGCTTAGAGAAGGTCAGGCAATTGGTTGTAAAGTTACACTTCGTGGTGAAAATATGTATAACTTCTTAGATAAATTAATTAGTATTACATTACCACGTGTAAGAGATTTTAGAGGTATATCTAATAAATCATTTGATGGTAGAGGAAATTACACTTTAGGATTAACAGAGCAATTAATTTTCTCTGAAATCGAATATGACAATGTTGTTAAAGTACGTGGTATGGATATAGTATTTGTTACTACAGCAAAAACTAATGAAGAAGCGTATGATCTTTTAAAAGGTTTCGGTATGCCATTTAAAAAATAAACTATAGGAGGCAAATATGGCTAAGAAAAGTATGAAGGTAAAAGCTAGTCGTGAGCCAAAATTCGAAGTACGTAGATATACACGTTGTAGTCGTTGTGGACGACCACATGCAGTATTAAAAAAATACGGAATTTGCAGAATTTGCTTTAGAGAATTAGCTTATAAAGGACAAATACCTGGAATAAAAAAATCTAGTTGGTAAGAGAAGGAGGGAAGTTATGGTAACAGATCCAATCGCAGATATGCTTACGCGTATTCGTAATGCAAATCAAATGCGATATAAAGAAGTGGAAGTGCCTGCTTCAAAAATTAAAATTGAAATTGCCAGAATTTTAAAAGAAGAAGGTTTTATATCAGACTATAAAATCAATAAAGGTGATGTACAAGATAATATTACTTTAAATTTAAAATATGGTGATAAGAAAGAACGTGTAATTACAGGGTTAAAAAGAATTTCAAAACCTGGGTTACGAGTTTATGCTAAAGCTGAAGAAATTCCAACTGTTTTAAGTGGTCTTGGTATTGCTATCATATCTACTTCAAGGGGTATGATGACAGATAAGGATGCTAGAAAACAATCACTTGGTGGAGAAGTTTTAGCTTATATTTGGTAGAAAGGAAGATATCTTATGAGTCGTGTTGGTAATAGAATAATTCAAATTCCAGCAAGTGTTAATGTATCGATTGAAGGTAATGTTGTCACTGTTAAGGGACCAAAAGGTGAACTTTCTACTACAATAAATGAGAATATTACTGCTGAAGTAAAAGAAAATGAATTAAAATTATGTAGAAAAAATGACAATTTTAAAAACTTTCACGGTACAGCTAATGCTATTATAAATAATATGATTAAAGGTGTGACTGAAGGCTTTGAAAAAAAATTAGAATCTGTTGGTGTTGGATATAGATTTCAACTATCTGGAAAAAAATTGATTGTAAAAGCTGGATATTCGCATGATATATTACTTGAAATTCCAGAGGGAATTACTCTTGAAGTTCCAAGTAATACAGAGTTACTTGTAAAAGGTAGCGATAAACAATTAGTAGGAGAATTTGCTGCTAATGTAAGAAAAATTAGAAAACCAGAGCCTTATAAAGGTAAGGGTATAAGATATACAGACGAACATGTTCGTCGTAAAGAAGGAAAAAAAGCTTCTAAATAATAGAGTAAAGGAGAGTAAGTTATGATCAAAAAAGTAGTACGTAATGATGCTCGTAGTGCAAGACATGAACGTGTTAGAGCTAAGGTATCAGGTACAAAAGAAATGCCAAGATTAAATGTATTTAGATCAAACAGTAATATTTTTGCTCAGATCATTGATGATGAAGCTTGTGTTACTTTAGTTAGTGCATCTTCTATTGATAAGGAATTAAAATTAGAAAATGGTGGAAACATAGAAGCAGCTACTAAAGTAGGAGAATTGCTTGCAAAAAGGGCAAAAGAAGCAAAAATATCAAAGGTAGTATTTGATAGAGGGGGATACCTTTATCATGGTCGTGTAAAGGCTTTAGCTGATTCAGCACGCCAAAATGGCCTAGAATTCTAATAGGAGGGTAAATGATGGAAGAAAAAATCGAAAAGGTTGCAGAAGTTGAATTACCTAATGATGACAATAGTGAAGGAAATTCAACATCAGGAACACAAAATAAGAAAAATGATAGACAACCTCGTCAGAATAAAGAAAGACGCCCAAGACAAAATCGTCAAAAGCAACCAAAACTTTATGAAGAAGAAGTAATTTCCATTGGACGTGTTACAAAAGTAACCAAAGGTGGACGTCATTTTCGTTTCTCTGCTGTTGTTGTAGTTGGTAATAAGAAAGGTAAAGTTGGATTAGGTACAGGTAAAGCTAATGAGGTACCAGATGCAATTAAAAAGGCTGTACAAGCTGCAACAAAGAATGTTGTTAATGTATCAATTGTAGATAATCGTACAATTCCACATGAAGCAATTGGTGTAGAGGGAGCTAGTAAAGTTATGTTAAAGCCTGCTGCTAAAGGTACGGGAGTTAAAGCTGGTGGACCAGTTCGTTCTGTATTAGAAATGGCAGGAGTTAAAGATATATTATCAAAATCACTTGGATCAAATACAAAAATTAATATGGCATATGCAACTCTTAAAGCTTTAAAAGCCCAAAGAACTGTTGAAGAAGTAGCACGTCTTCGTGGAAAAAAAGTAGAGGAGATTAGATAATATGAAACTACATGAATTAAAACCAAATGAAAAGGCATTTAAAGAAAGAAAAAGAGTTGGTCGTGGACCTGGATCTGGATTAGGTAAAACTAGCGGAAAAGGTCACAAAGGACAAAATGCAAGAAGTGGTGGAGGAGTTCGTCCTGGCTTTGAAGGAGGACAGACACCTTTATTTAGAAGACTTCCAAAGAGAGGATTTTCAAATGCATTATTTAAAACAGAGTATTCTGTAATAAATTTAAGTGATTTAAATAAGTTTGAAGATGGAGCAGTAGTTACTCCAGAATTATTAAAAGAAATGGGTATTATAAAAAAACAATTATCAGGAGTAAAGGTTCTTGGTAATGGTACAATTGAAAGAAAGTTAACAGTTAAAGCACAAAGATTTTCGCAAACAGCGATTGAAAAAATTGAAAAGATTGGTGGAAAAGCTGAGGTGATTTAAATGTTTTCAACATTAAAACAAATATTCAGTCCAAAAAATAAGGATTTACAAAAGAGAATATTATTTACATTATTTGCATTAATTATATTTAAAATTGGAACCACAATAACAGTTCCTGGCGTTAAATTAAATACAAATGCATCTAGTCTTCTTGAAATTATTAACGCGATGAGTGGTGGCGCTTTTCAAAATGCATCTATATTTGCACTTAGCGTAACTCCATATATTACTGCACAAATTATAATTCAATTATTATCAATGGATATAATTCCATATTTATCTGATTTATCAAAGCAGGGTGGAGTAGGAAGAAAAAAGATGGACCAAATAGTAAGAATTACATCAATTGTTCTTGCTTTTATACAAGGTTATATGTATTCGTTTGCATACATTAAAAGTGGAACGCCGATGGATTATGTAATGTATTCATTAATATTAACGGCTGGAACATCATTCTTGATGTGGATAGGTGATCAAATCACCGCAAAAGGTATTGGAAATGGTATGTCATTAATAATAATGGCAGGTATTATAAATGTTTTACCAAGTATGTTTTATAATCTATGGAATCAATTAATTGGAAATGATTTTATTGGAATATTAACTTTTATAGCATTTATTGTTATATTTGTTGCAATTATAGTTGGCGTTATATTTATTGAATCTGCTGAAAGAAGATTACCAATTCAATATGCGAATAAATCAAATACTGTAAGTAATAGTCAAAATTACATTCCATTTAAACTTAATAGTGCAGGAGTAATTCCTGTAATATTTGCATCAGCACTTTTGGCAGTTCCACAGATAATCGCTGGTTTTATTAAAAATGAATCATTTAGTTTGTTTATATCAAAGTATATTATGTATAATACAAATACTGGATTGATAATTTATATCTTGTTAATTATTTGTTTTACATATATTTATACATTTATGCAAATTAAACCAAAAGAAATGGCTGAAAATTTAAACAAAAATGGTGGATATATTCCAGGCATTAGACCCGGAAAAGAGACTATAAGTTATGTTAGTTCAGTTTTAAAAAAAATAACATTAGTTGGTGGAATATTTTTAGCATTATTAGCTTCTCTTCCTGTTATATTTGGTAAATTTTCTAGCTTATCTTCTGTGATTTCAATAAGCGGTACTGGTCTTTTGATTGTTGTAGGTGTTGCTTTAGAAACTTATAAACAAATTGAAAGTCAGTTAGTAAGTAGAAGATATACTAAGGGAAGAAGAAATAGAAGAATATGATCAACATAATTTTACTTGCACCACCGGCTGCTGGTAAAGGGACTCAAGCTGCAATGATAAGTAATAATTACCATATTCCACATATTTCAACAGGTGATTTGCTTAGAACTGCTGCAAAAAGACACGATAAATTAGCTAGAGAACTTGAAAATATATTATCAACTGGACATTTAGTTAGTGATGATATAGTCCTTAATTTATTAAAAAAAAGAATAATAAATAAAGATTGTAAAAATGGTTATATTCTTGATGGATTTCCTAGAAATATTGATCAGGCAGAACATTACAACAAGATTTTAGATGAACTTAATGTTGATCATGGAATTGTAATATTAATAGATGTTGATTTTGAAGTGGCTTCGTCAAGAATATTAGGACGTTTATTGTGTCCATCTTGTGGACTTACATATAATGATAAAATTGCAGAGATGAAACCAGTAGAAGATAATATTTGTGATAAGTGTCACTCTGAATTAATAAGAAGAAGTGATGACAATATTGAAACGTTCAAAACACGTTTTAAGAATTATCAGGATAAAACTTATCCATTAATAGAGTATTATCAGAAAAAAAACATGTTATATCACGTTGATGGTAATCAAGATAGTGAAAGTATTTACAGACAGATAGATAAAATTATAAATAAATGTAGTATGGATTGAAAATATATAGTAATATTTTCTCTCCTTACATATATCAAAATTATAAAATATATATTGAAATGTTTTGTTAATATTGAAGGTAGTTTAAAAATATTTACTAAGAGGTGAAAAATGGCAAAAGATGATGTAATTGAGATGGAAGGAAAAGTTTTAGAAGTTTTGCCTGGCTATGAATTTAAAGTAGAACTGGCAAATAAACATGTGATTACGGCGCACGTTTCAGGTAAAATGCGAATGAATATGATTCGAATTTTAGCTGGTGATAAAGTAGTTGTTGAATTATCAACCTATGATTTAACACGTGGTCGTATAACCTATAGAAAGTAGGAGGTATAAGATGAAAGTTAAACCATCAGTAAAAAAAATGTGCGACAAATGCAAAGTTATTAGACGTAAGGGGAAAGTAATGGTAATATGTGAAAACCCTAAACATAAGCAAAGACAAGGTTAATAGGAGGTGTTTTATGGCACGTATTAAAGGTGTAGATATACCAGATAATAAAAGAATAGAAATTGCACTTACATATATATATGGTATTGGAAGAAGTTTATCAAATACAATTCTTGATAATGCAAAAGTAGATAAAAATAAAAGAGCTGGGGTTCTTACAAATGAAGAATTAAACGCAGTTCGTGATGAAGTTAATAAATATGTTACAGAAGGTGATTTGCGTCGTGAAGTTAATATGAATATAAAGACAAAAATGGAAATAAATTCATATCAAGGAACTCGTCACAAAAAAGGATTACCTGTTAGAGGACAGAGAACTAATAGAAATGCTCGTACTCGTAAAGGTAAAGGAAAAACTGTTGCTAATAAGAAGAAATAGTGTAACTAAAAGGAGGTTAAACAATGGCTTATAAGGCAAGGAAAAGAAAAGTTAAAAAGACTGTACCAGAAGGAAGAGCTTATATTCATTCAACATTTAATAATACTATTGTAACCATCACTGATAAAGATGGTAATGCTATTAGCTGGGCTTCTGCTGGTACTTTAGGATTTAAAGGTAGTAAAAAATCAACTCCATATGCTGCAGGTATATCTGCTGAAGCAACTGGTAAGGCTGCATATGATATGGGAATGAGAAAAGTTGAAGTATATGTTAAGGGATTAGGGTCAGGTAAAGAAACTGCTATCCGTTCTCTTCAAACTGCAGGATTAGAAATTACATCTATAACTGATGTTACACCAATTCCACATAATGGATGTCGTCCACCAAAGCGTCCACGTGGATAATATAAAAGGGGTGATAAAATGTTAAATTTCGAAAAACCAATTTATAAAATAACAGAATATGTTGAACATAAGAATTATGGAAAATTTGAATTAGAACCTTTAGAAAGAGGTTTTGGTACAACAATAGGTAATGCACTTAGAAGAATTATGCTTTCAAGTATGCCAGGAAGTGCAATTGTTGCTGTTAAAATTGATGGAGTTATGCACGAATTTCAAACAATAGAAGGTGTTGTTGAAGATGTAACAACAATTGTTTTGAATTTAAAAAATGTGGTATTAAAGAATTATTCTGAAGAAAATAAAATTTTAAAGTTAATTGCCGATAAAGAAGGTATAATTACTGCAGGAGATATTGAAGTTGATTCTGATGTAGAAATAATAAATAAAGATCAAGTAATTGCAACATTAGCTAAAGGTGGAAAGCTTAATATGGAATTAATGATATCTAATGGTAGAGGATATGTTCCTGCTGATAAGAATAAAACAATAATTGATGATGAAAAAATTGGATTTATTCCTATTGATGCAATATATTCACCAATAGAGAGAATTAGCTATTATGTTGAAAATGCTCGTGTTGGACAAGATGCAAATTATGATAAACTTATTATGGAAGTATTTACAAATGGTTCAATTAGACCAGAAGAGGCAATGGCACTATCTGCACGAATTCTTATTGAACATTTAAATATTGTTACTGATTTAAATGATATTTCTGATATAACAGGAATAATGAATGCTAAACAAGAAGATACTAAAATGAAAAAGTTAGAAACATCTATAGATGATTTAGATTTTTCTGTAAGAGCTTATAATTGTTTAAAACGTGCAGGGGTTAATACATTAGGAGATTTAACAGCTAAATCAGAAATAGAAATGATGAAAATACGTAATTTAGGTAAAAAATCTTTAAAAGAAGTTATAGAAAAAGTTAAAGAAATGGGACTTAAATTCCGAGAAGACGATTAATAGTTAGGAGGAATATAATGGCTTATAGAAAATTAGGGCGAACTAATAAACACAGAAGAAGTATGCTTGCAAATCTTACAAAGAGTGTAATTATGAACGGTAAAATAGAAACTACTGAAACTAGAGCTAAAGAAGTTCGTAAATTTGTAGATAAGATGATTTCATATGGAAAAGATGGATCATTAGTTTCGCGTCGTAAAGCATTAGCTTTTGTTCATAACGATAATGCAGTTGTATCTAAAGTATTTAATGAATTAGCTCCAAAGTATGCAAATAGAAATGGTGGCTATACAAGAATATTAAAATTAACTGAACGTCGTGGAGATGATGCTTTAATGGTAATTTTGGAATTAGTGGAG
>Ga0352976_1035646_pt1 | contig 13537 bp, 3 predicted proteins | sample Cowrumrumenfluid_FD_205949 | JGI IMG/M metagenome (GOLD analysis project Ga0352976, IMG submission 205949) | Metatranscriptome of Cow rumen microbial communities from the University of Illinois at Urbana-Champaign, USA - Cow X-1 rumen fluid... | ecosystem: Host-associated > Mammals > Digestive...
AAGAAATTAAAATAAGGTCTTCCATATTTTCGATTTGTATGCTATAATTATCCTGAAACTTCAACATTGAGTATGCCTCCTATAATTGTTTTGGGTTTGATTATAGAATAGCATATTTGAGTTTGAGTTTCATTTTTTATTTTTTACTGGCACAACGAGTTAAAGTAGAATTTAGGAAGAAAGTTTGCAAGAATATTATTTATTTCCTTAATTATGGTAATCTTCTGGATAAAATACCAATTTGTGCATATTTGCTGTGGTTGTGCGAAAAAATAACCTATATATTGTGTACATTTTTATCTTGCTGGATTTGACAGCACGGTGCGATGCGGACATGTTATATTTGTGTTATTAGTGCGGGGTGAACCTTCTGCGGTAATTGTGTGCCGTCTGCGACATTGTATTTTGGATAAGCGTAAAAAACATCTTATGTTGCTGATGGTGTTCTGCTGAACCAATTACATTGTACAGTACGCATATGACGAACGCCGAAAAGTAATCCTGCAATAATATAAATCGTTGACAGGCAGAAAATAACTTCTGATGTTTTTTGTCTGCGTAAAGCGGAAGGGGGAACAGCAGAAGCATTTGTCTTCCTGTTAACAACAATTATTTCATAAGGAGAGGTACATATGCAGAAAAAGAAGTTAATCAAAATTGCAGCAATCGCAATGGCAGCGGCAACTGTTACGGCATTTGCAGGCGTAAGTGTGTCGGCACATACGGTAACGGACACATGGACAGGGACTTCTGAAACCGCCGCAACAACACTCAAGAAGATTACCGTAAAAGAGGTAAAGGACACATCAACTGAGCTGAGTGTCGTAGCCTATCAGCTTGTGAAAGGCGATTACAGCGACGGAAAATTGGTAAAGTATGTCGTTTGTGACAGCAATATTCAGATCGCAGATATGGCAAGTCCTGAAGCATCTGAGGTAATCACAATCGCACAGCAGATCAGAAACAACCATGTTGACCTTAAGGGAATTACCATGGCCAGAAATGCCTCAACTGCCACGACATTTGAGGCTGAAGTAGAAGCAGGTCTGTATCTTGTTCTTGTAACAGGTTCTGATGAGGTTGTTTATAACCCTGCTATTGTCGCTGTAAATATCAACGACTCCAACAACCCCCGCGATGCTGTCGGCGGTGAAGTGGATATGACAAAGTATTTCAACGATGATGACACAGCTTACCTGAAAGCAAGTGCATCAGGCTTTGACAAAAAACTTGTGGCAACAGACAGCGATATCCTTGAAACAAATTATGGTTCTTCCGTTGCAGTAGGTGATACTGTAAAATTTGCACTCAGCGAAATGACCATTCCTTACTACACTGACGCTTATGTTACAAGTTCTCTGAAATATGAGATAGCGGACTGTCTGGAAGAAAACGCTTTCACCGGCATAGCAGCAGCGCCTGTTGTGAAAGTCGACAGTAAAGAAGTTAGTGCCGACACCGCTACATACACGATCACCTATTATGAAAAGAGTGATTTTTCCGACACTGGTGTAACTGACCGTGCAGACGGCAAGACATATATGGCATATAAGATCACATTTGCACCGGCTTACATCAAGGCAAACGGCGGAAAGAACGTAGAAGTTACTTATCAGAGCACCATTGCGGAAACAGCAGGTGTAAACTTTGCTGAGAATAAGAATACTGCAACTCTGACATACAGCAACGATCCCAGTGAGGCCAGCTCTGCTAAAACGAAGAAGAAGAACACCTATAACTATACTTTTGCTATCGGCGGAAAAATTGACGGCGAGAATCAGGACACCGAGCATAAGTACGATAAAAAAATCACCAATGAAGTCAACAAGGTAACAAAGTCCAACGATTGGGAAGAAACAGAGGAAACCATCAGCGGTAAAAAGAGCAAAAGCCCGCTGGCAGGCGCTGTTTTCGGACTGTATTCTGATGCAGGTTTCACCACAGAGATTGCTTCCTGCACCACAGAGGCAGACGGTATTATCAAATTCTCAGGTCTTGATGCCGGCACATACTATCTGAAAGAAACAACTTCACCGGAAAATTACACCTTGAATGATAATTTGTATAAGGTTGTTATTACCCCGACTTTCAGGGAGGACGGCGTAATGACTTCTTACAAAGTCGATGTTTCCTGCAAGACAAAGACAGACACTGACTACGCAGCAGCAAATGAGATCAGCTATTCCGCAACCCCGGCTGTAGACACAGAAGGCAATGTTAACTATTCATCTCTCAGCACCAGCGGCCCGCTGACAGAAATTATCAATACAAATCTTGCTGTTCTGCCCTCCACAGGCGGTGCAGGAACTGTTGCACTGGTTGTAGCAGGTGCTGTAGGCATGGCATTCTTCCTTACACTGCTTGTTGTAGTAAACCGCAAAAAGGGTAAGAAGAACGAAGAAAAGTAATAGCTTTTCATTGATTTCTTGCATTAGTTCGGAGAGGCGGTGCGGTGTTGCCGTACTCTCCGAAAAAACAGGAGCGTATCAATGGATAAGGAAAGAAGAAACAGACGTATCAAAGTGATCGTATCTGTTATTTCGGCAGTCGGTTTCCTGCTGTGTGCGCTTGTTCTGATGTATCCTGTTATCAGTGACAGATGGAACCGGTACCGTGACAGTCTGCTGATTACTGATTATGTCGAAGAAATCAAAAAAGGCGATGCAGATGCTCATGAAGCAGAATTGAAAAAGGCGGCTGAATTCAACCGCACTCTGTACTATCAGGGGAGAGATATTGTGACAGATGCCGAGTATGACCCTGATGAGTATTATGAATCTCTGCTGAACGTCATGAATAATGGTATCATGGGTTATATCGAGATTCCGAAAATTGATGTCACAGAACCGATTTATCATTATTCAACGGAAGTTTCTCTCGGCGAGGGCATTGGTCATATTCATGGAAGCTCTCTGCCGACAGGCGGTAACCGCACCCATTCTGTACTGACCGGACACAGAGGACTGCCCAATCAGAAGTTCTTCTCCGATCTGGATAAAATCAAAGAGGGCGACAATTTCTATATCCATATCTATGGATATACGCTCGCTTATCAGGTTTTCCGCATCAATGTCGTCCTTCCCACTGAGGTGGAAGGGCTGAGAATTGAGGACGGAAAGGATCTGGTGACACTGGTAACCTGTGAACCGTACGGCGTAAACACGCACCGGCTGCTTGTAACAGGAAGGAGAATTCCCTATGATGACAATGCAGTTGATGAAAAGGGTTATGTTACCGCTGAGAAACATCATGTGATTATCGACCCCTCTGTATGGGTGCTGATAGGATTTGGCTTATTTATTTTGCTTCTGTTCATTATTTCATTTATGAAAAGGATTCTGCAAAAACACAAAAAGAAAAAAATTGTTAAACAACCTGATGATACTGCGTGAATACGGCTGTGTATGCTTTTTCGGACAGGAAAAGTGTGCCGGCCGTGAAGCGTGACATTTTGTTATATGCGGAAAAATTGACGGGTAAGTGGAATATCAACAAGAAAGGAGAGCAGCACAGATGAAAAAAAGTATCATGATTTTGCTGGTATTAGCCCTGCTGGTGCTTGCTCCGTTTGGAACCGTTTCTGCGGCACCTCAGACAAATATTCTCTCTTCTGAAACAGCAGATACGGAAACCGAAAACAGCCTTACTGTGCATTTCTATGTGCAGATCAAGGGGATAGATACTCCCTTGCCGGGGGCTGAAATCGGTATTTATAAAGCGGCAGAACTGAAATTTGACACGAGAGGCAATGCGTATTATCAGCTGATGCCGGAATTTCAGAGCCTGACGGTAATGAAGGACGGCAGGGACGTGACGTTTGAAGGCATATCCGGTACTGATGCTGATGCTTTGGTCAAAAAGATTGAAGCCTTTTCTGCTCCGTCAGAAATGACGGCGGTCACTGACAGGGGCGGCGATGCCCGTTTCAGCGGATTGTCCTCCGGAATATATATCGTTAAGGAACTTCGTTCTTCCGGACTGAGTGATGAATACGAATTGTTTGCGCCGTATTTTATCGCTGTTCCTTTTGGCAGATTGGGCGAAAAAGGCTATGAATGGCAGCATGAAGTCATTTCAGAACCCAAAACCCTTATCAAGCCAAAGGAAAAACCGCCGGAGTCCTCCAATTCCATTCCTGTTTCTGACAGTTCTGTACCGTCTGTGCCCCACCCGTCTTATCCTGACAGCGGTGAAACTCCGAACAGTGCTTTGAGAATCACGGTGATGATGTTGGGAGCGCTTTTATTGATGTTGGTGCTGACAGGAAGAAAGGGAAAGGAGGAAAACTGATATGAAAGGTTTGAACAGAAAGATAAAAGATTTTACTTCATTGCTGCTGGCGGTAATGATGGTCATGTCGGTGTTTTCTCCGCTGTTTGTGTACGAAGTGTATGCGGATAATCCGGCTCCGTCTGCGTCTGAGAACAACAGCAGTCTGGAGCTTCAGCGCTTTGAAGTATCCCTTATTTCAGGCGCAGACGATGCGGGCGGAAAGTATGTCTGGAAACCGGTTGATTACCGTGCAGGACACCGTTTTGTGTACCGTATCGAATATGTATTTTCAGGAACAGGAACGATTCCAAAAGGCGGAATCAGTTTTACTGTGCCGAAGCACGTCCTCCGCAACCGCAGCGGAACATTTTCTGATGAATGCGAACTGTCTGTTCCCCGTGACGGCGAAACGGGCGGTGACGGTATTTTCTCCTATCATGAGGACGGCGAAAATATGGTTGTCACCAACTATCAGGAAGTGATGTCTGCACAGGACGGATATATTGAATTTGCCTATGATACCACTGAGCAGACTTATGAATACAGAGATGACGATGAAGAAGCATACATGGCTCCCACCGTTGATCTTGTTCTGCAAAAACAAGGCGAATCTCCTATAACGGTGTCCAAAACGGCCAAGAAGGTTGTCATAGATACAGCCGTTGAGATTGCCAGTGTGTCCAAAAAAGTTGACTATGCCCGTGCCAGTCGGGAAGAATGGGACAGTTCGTGGGGCACAAAACCAGCTGATGCTGATGAGTATAAGTATGTTGAGTGGACAATATATACTGAACTGTCACAATGTACCCAGCCATTTGATTTTACACTGACAGATGATTTTAATGTGCCCGATGCAGAAATCGTGGGCTATAAGCTGTCAGGAGAAAAGACTTTCAGCATGAAGCGGACGGCGGCTATGCAGATCAGCAGACCGGTCTACGGAACAAAGGTGTTTTATCGCTATGACTATGTACTGACAAGGCATAAGAAATCTACCTATCCCGCTGAGATGGACTATTCGATTCCCAATAAGATAACGGCGGTCGTTACTCCTTACGACAGGGTAGATGCACCTTCTCAAGCCTCTGCTTCATGGGAGTATATCAACGTACCTAATTCATATACCGCACCGACAGGCAGTTTCTGGTCGGAAAAATATGCTTCTACTCTGTACAACTACGATCTTGATGAACTGAAAAACGGCATGATTCCTTTTACCGAAGAAAATCTGTATTATGATTGTTATCTCAGTTCACATTCATACATATGGACACTTCCGGAGGGGGAAGAAGATACCAATATAGAAGCATTCGGCAAATCAAAAGTGAAATTTGAGATTACCGATGAAAATGTTACTTTTAACGGGGATCAGCGAAAACTGACATCTGAAGATTATAGTATCACAAGTCTTGATTTTGCCTTCCAGATGAATGATGGCGTATTCAATCCGCAAGAACAGCATTTCTCTGCTGACAGCAATGTGCAGTATGCAGACGGTGAATGCTTTGTGGTCGAGGCAAAATTCGGGGACGATATGGCCGATTTCGCTGAGGTGGGACGTTACTATTTCAAGACAGATCGGGTGGAACTGAACAATCAGTACCGCAGTAAGGTATCCTCAATGGGCAAAGGAGGCCTTATCTTTAAAGAAGATGCCGATTGTACCGCTTTCCGCTTCTGGACAGAGAATGTTCATTATTACACCCGTATAGACGTTTATCCTCATTTCCGTCTGAAGGCTTCTCCTTATATATTGAATGCAATAGGAAACCACAGTAAAGTCTATCTTAAGAATGAGTCTGTTTCCAAATTGTTTGCACACGGCAACAGTGAACCGTATTTCAACAGAGTCACTGCAAGCAGAGATGTTCTTGTTGGCAAACAAAGAAACAGCTATCTCAACAAAGAACTGACAAGCTCCATCAATAATAAGGTCGATCAGTATGTTCTGGCAAACTGGCGTGTCACAATGCGTGAAACGATAGAAGATGACGGCACTTCCGAATATATTGAGCAGTCCAGCGGACGTTTTTATGATCTGCTCCCTGTCGGTATGAAACTTGACCCGTCGTCTGTTCAGGTAGAAACAGAAAACGGTCTGCTGTCAAAAGGTGCTTTCCGTGTAACAGAAAAGGAAGACTATAACGGCACCGGCAGAACGATGGTTATTATCGACATCAGCCAAAGCGGAAAAATTTATTATGTCAATTTCTCTACCATTTATTCATGGACCAGTCTGCGCGCCTATGGAAAATATTTCACGAATTCAATTGCCTATGAAACAGGCAACCGTAATATCGGCGGTGGTTTTCCGGACGATGGCGGCAACATTGACGAAAAGAATCTGATGGCGGAACTGGACAGCAGTACGAACGATAAAAAATTTATCTATGCACAGCGTGTTGGTACGTTCAATAATATCATTATCAATGCTGCAACGGGTCTGAGCAAAAAGGTTATGTCAAGGAATGATATGGTTCATACCCAAAGTACTGTCATCAACAACAATACAGAATATTCCTATGAAATTTTGCTGTCAACCCACAGCCTGAGCCGGGCAAAGAATATTTTCTTCTATGACTCACTGGAAAATTATGTCAATGAGGGAACAGAAAGCGATTGGAGAGGTGTTTTAAAGAAAGTAGATCTTACACAGCCCAAACAACTGGGAATTGTTCCTGTTGTCTACTATTCTCCTGTCGAAAAACTCAATCTGAGCGCGAATGATTATGATAACTGCTGTTTGCAGGTGACGGATAACGGCGTTAATAATCAGGCGGAGTTCTCATGTTATAACACTCAGGGACAGAAAATATGGTATACCGAAGAGGAAATGAATGACCTTTACGGCGGTATCAGCGCGGCGAAAGCTGTTTGTGTGGATCTCAGATATAAAAATGACGGTACTTTGTTTGTCATGGACACTGATTCCAGTGTCGTTGTATATCTGAAAATGGTTTCTCCGCAGAGCATTACTTCTGAAGTGAAGGACCCCAGAACGTATAACAATATCTATGCTTTCAATACAGTTGTCGGAGCAACAGGCGCACATACCAATGCTTTTATTTATCAGAATTTTACAGAGCTGCATTATCGTATCGGCAGCAGTTTCGGTATCTATAAGGGACAATCCGGAAAACTGGACAAACCCCTCGAAGGTATTTCCTTCTGTCTGAGCGGTGTATCGGATTACGGTAAAGACGTGTACATTGTTGAAACGACAAACAGTCTGGGCCGTCTTGACTTTACCAATGTTGAAAAAGGTACATACAGACTGTATGAGGTGGAAGGCAATGCTGATTATCAGGCAATAAAAGATGAAATGGTTGTTGTCATTGATAACGAGGCTGTTGTTACGATTGACGGAAAGTCGGTCGAACGCAACAGTACAGAGGAACTTCATGCAGGCACATTCACTGACGGCTATTACACGATTCCCAATGAACCCCGTATTCATGCGGATATTTCCGTATACAAGAAAGACATCGGAGGCTATCATGTTGCGATTCAGGGTGCTAAATTCCGTCTTTCGGGTACATCAAATTACGGCAACTCGATTCTGATGTACGGAGAGTCTGATGCAGAAGGCAAGGTTTTGTTCGAGAATCTGGAAATCGGTACCTATACGCTGATTGAAACACAGCCCGCCGAAGGCTATATGTCCAATAATACCGATTATACAGTCACTGTGGACAGCACCGGCAGTTTCTCCATCACCAATGTGAAGCAGGAGAAAGACGGCACCCTCACTATCTACAATGAGCCGTATCATAATTTTACAATACAAAAAACAGACTATACAACAGGTCGTTCTATCGGCGGTGCGGAGTTTACCCTTACAGGTACTTCTGATCTGGGAACAGAGGTCAACATAACCAGAACTGCCGGCGCTGTATCAGGCAGGGTAACATTCAGCCGACTGGAAAGAGGTACTTATATTCTGCGAGAAACACTCCCGCCGGAAGGATATTTCCCTGATAATACCAAACGTGTTGTTACCATCACAGCCGATGATACTGTCACCATTTCCGGTTTGAAACAAAATGATGCAGGTAATTTTGTGATAGAAAACAAGCGCAACGGTACTGTTACCATTCTCAAGAAGTGGGAAGACGATAAAAAGAACGAGGAACGCCCTGTACCCGTGATTCATCTTTCCACCACTAAGCAGGAGGCAGCCGCTACTTTCAAAGAATACAGCGAGCCCAGTCAAAACCGGCTGAGAAGATATTTTTCAAGTGAATATGGCTATTCCACTCAAGATGGCTGTACGGCTTTCAGACCATGGACAGAAACGGAAACCGTACCGGAGGGAGTAACTACTTTCCGCATGGACGACGAAAAGACGGAATACCAGATTCTTGGCTGGTTTGATAATGGAACATTTTACTGGTGGTCCGATGCACAGGTAGTATATTTCCCTGAAGGCTGTCACCAACTGTTCGCTTATATGTCAAAGGCTGTAACCATTGACTGCTCAGAAATCAATACCAGTAAAGTGAAAAATATGGAGTCGATGTTTCAGGGCTGTACAGTACTGGAAAATCTGAGAGTCAGTGACTTTGATACTTCAAACGTAACAAGTATGTATCGTATGTTCTATGAATGCGAGGGGCTGAAAAACCTGAACTTAACCAGCTTCAATACATCTGATGTTACAGATATGTCGTATATGTTCTATGGCTGCATTGCTATGACAGCACCTGACTTGAGCAGTTTCGATACATCTAATGTTAAAAATATGTCGTATATGTTCTATAACTGTGCCGCTTTGCCGGAACTTCATTTAGACAGTTTCAATACTCATAATGTAACAGATATGGTGTATATGTTTTACAACTGCCGAACTCTGCAAAATCTTGATTTGAGCCGTTTTGATACGTCAAATGCAATAAATATGAACAGTATGTTTTCATATTGTTCGAGTCTGACAAGCCTTGATTTGAGAAATTTTAATACTCCCAATCTGCAGATGATTGGACGTATGTTTAGTTACTGCAGCAGTTTGACCAGCGTCAATTTGAGTACATTGGATACCTCAAATGTAGAAAATATGGCATATTTGTTTGGGTACTGTACTGCTTTGCAGAGCGTTGATTTAAGCAACTTCGATACCTCAAAAGTGAAGTCAATGGAAGGAATGTTTTGCTCATGTAAGAGTTTGGAAAGCCTTGATCTCAGCAACTTCGATACTTCAAGAGTAGAAAATTTTTCGTTGACATTTGACAGCTGTGAAAAGCTAAAAAGTCTTGATCTCAGAAATTTCCGTACATCACATGCGGTGAAAATGACTGGGCTTTTTGCATTCTGTACAAATCTGGAAACACTTAACATCAGCAGCTTTGATACATCACATGTAACAGAGATGGATTATATGTTTGAGTACTGCTCAAAGATAAAAACCATCGACATCAGTAATTTTGATACAGAAAATGTCACAAAGTGTGCAGCAATGTTTGAGCGCTGTTCATTGTTGGAAACCATATATGTTTCGGAATTGTGGGATATGTCCAACAGAACAGACAGCTCACGTTTGTTTGATTTTGACTCTAAACTTAAGGGCGGTCAGGGTACAGTATCACTTGGCACCTATCCTGGAAATCAGTATGCCAGAATTGATGATCGTGTGAATAACAAGCCTGGTCTTCTGACATATAAGACACTCAATACAGGTACATCGGATACGAAAGAAGCTACTTTCAGGCTGATTGAAAAAAAGATGTTATCTTTTGACGGCATTTCTTTCTCGAAGTATACTGGCAGTGACGAAGAAGCAGCACAGATTATCGACAGCGATGAAGCTGTCAGGATAGATGACTACAGAACCAGCTATAAAATTTATATCTGGAAAGATGCTTCTAAAAATGTTTATTGGTGGTCTGATGCGGATCATGTTTATTTGCCCGCTAACTGCGACAGGTATTTCGCTTATAAGGGCAATTTGCTCCGTTCTGTGAGCCTGAATGACATCGATGCTTCAAGGGTTGAATCAATGGCGTATATGTTCAGTCCAACAAATTCAAGCTACAGCTCAACTTACCTGACAACTGTTGATCTGAGTAATATTGATGCGTCAAATGTCAAAAACATGGAATATATGTTTTCTCGCTGTACCTCTTTGCAGCAGATTGATCTTACGAATTTCCGTACAACCAATGCAGTAAATATGTCTTATATGTTTACTGCCTGCTATGGGTTAAAGAATCTTGATCTTAGCAGCTTCAGCACAGCCAATGTAACAAACATGGCTCGTATGTTTGACGACGATGGTAACCTTGAAACGCTTGATGTCAGCAGCTTCGATACGTCAAATGTAACAGATATGTTTCAGATGTTTTCAGGTTGCAGGTGCTTGAAGAGTCTGGATATCCGTCATTTTAACACATCAAAGGTAACAACTATGAGGGGAATGTTCTGGAGCTGTGTAAAGTTGAAAACGTTAGATCTCAGCAATTTGGATACCTCGAATGTAACAAACATGGAGTGTATGTTTTATGAATGCCGTGCTCTAAAGGAATTGAATCTTTCTAACTTCAACACATCAAAGGTAACAACTATGATGGGAATGTTCTGGAGCTGTGTAGAGTTGGAAACGTTAGATCTCAGCAATTTGGATACCTCGAATGTAACAAACATGGAGGGTATGTTTTATGAATGCCGTGCTCTAAAGGAATTGAATCTTTCTAACTTCAACACATCGAATGTAACAAACATGAGGTATATGTTTGGATGTTGTTCTGTTCTGGAAAGCCTTGATCTCAGCAACTTCAATACATCAAATGTAACGGATATGTCGTATATGTTCAATGATTGCTATGCCATAACGGACATCGATTTCAGCAGTTTTGATACATCAAATGTAACGAATATGTCGTATATGTTTTTCAAGTGCCGAGCCTTTGAGAGCATTGATCTCAGCAGTTTTGATGTGTCAAGTGTGCGGAATATGGACTATATGTTCAACGAGTGTTCTGCTTTAAAGGAACTGGATCTCAGCGGTTTTGACACACAGAATGTTACTAGCATGACAGGCATATTTACTAGTGACGGCAGTTTAACAACAATTTATGTGTCTGAACTATGGACAGTTAAAAAGATCAGTGACTATTACTATTACACTCTGTTCGGAGATAATACCAGTCTTGTAGGCGGAAAGGGTACGCCTTTTGATAATAGTAATCGCACCAGAACATACGCCCGTATTGATAATCTGCCTGATGAACCGGGCTACCTGACCTATAAAGCGGCTCCTGAATCAGCAGTGCAGCATTCAGATGCAGGAGATGTGCATTATATTTCCGATACCGAACAGGAAAATGGTGTAAGAATGGCGGACGGCACAATCCCTGCTGAGGTGAAATGCGTTATTGACAAAGAAGCAGCCGAAAACACATGGAGCTATACCTTTACGGGTATCAACGACAAGGTAAGGTATTATGTGTGGGAAGAAGAGCCGGAAGGCTATACAGGCAGTGCGACAGAAGATTCTCCTGGTATTGTTGTCAGCGGAACCTTTACGATCACCAATGTCGCACCTCATTCTCCGAAGTACGGCAGTCTGATTATCAATAAACTGCTGACAGCTGAAGAAGGTGCAGAGCTTGTACAGGAGGATTATGCTGTTAAATTCCTCTTTACAGTAACCTTCACCGATGAAAACAATGAGCCTGTTACCGGAACAAAAATTTTCGGCAATGTCCCGTTCAGCAACGGCAAAGCGGTTGTGCGTTTGTCTGCTGATACTGACATAGACGACAACAGTGTGCTGATTCCGGATATTCCTGCAAACTGGAATTATACCGTTACGGAGGAACCGGTGGAAGGCTATGAACTCATTTCTCAGGTCAATGATACCGGTATCATTACCGCTGAAACAGAGATAAAAGCAACCTTTACCAATCTCAAAAAGTACGAACCGGATACTTCTCCAAAAGCAGACGTTACGCTGAAAAAACTTGTGCGGGGCAATGCTCTGGATACAACGCAGAAATTTAGCTTTACCACGGCGCTGACCGGTCTTAAGCCAAACGGCAAATACTCTTTCTTTATCAACAATGACGAGCAGGTTGACTTTAACGCTGATCGTACAGGCAGTGCAGATATTACACTGAGTTTGTCCAATAATGAAACGGCTGTATTCCGTCAGCTTCCCGTAGGTTCACATTACTGCATGATAGAAGCCGGCGGAGATTACATCGCTTCCTATCTTGTTGCTGATGATAATAATAAGGGTCTGATTGCCAGCACAAAGGGTATTGCTTACCAGAAAAATTCTCCTCTTTCTACGGCAGTCGAAACCGTTGATAAAGATGAAGCTGTCACGGTAACATTCACCAATGAACTGTATGTGACGCAGAATCTTACCCTGAAAAAGGTTGTGAAGCCGTCGTCCGGCGCTAACAACGATCCGTTTACGTTTACGCTTGATGTTGCCGGCTTGTCGCCCGATCAGACGATTCAGTCTGATGTAGGCACACTGCAGGCAGACAGCAACGGTGCACTCAGTGTACAGTTTGTCATGAAAGACGGTGAAACGGTCGTCATTCGTGATCTTCCTGTCCAGAGCAAATATTGCCTTAAGGAGTGGAAGTCACCTTATATTGCTTCTTATGAAATCACCGACAGTGCGGATCTCGGAAAGATTGTCAGAAGTGCTGACGCCAACACAGAGATCAATGCAGATCTTTCTACGCAGTGGGAAACGGTGGATCAGGACGAAGATGCAGTAATCACCTTTACCAATACCAAGCTCCAGCATGATATCACAGTAACAAAGATTGTTGACATGACGAACGGTGACGGAACATCTGTCAACTATAAAGCACAGAAATTCCATTTCCGTGTTTCTTTCAGTCATCTCACACCCGGACGTATGTATACAATGGCATATACTTCCGCTGATATGACAGGTTCGGTAGAGGAAACCTTTGTTGCTGACGGTGAAGACTATGATCTGTTATTCGATCTGCAGGACGGACAGTCGCTGACGGTGCGTGATCTGGCAGAAGGTGTACACTACAAGGTGACAGAATTGTATGACGCTTCAGAACCGCTTGCCGCTCATTTTATTCCCTCGTATGAGATCAGCTATAATGAACAGGCAAGAATTGCACAGAAGTCTGATGCGCTGGATCATGCCGGCAGTCTTTCCACAGCCGAAGAAACAGTAGATGTGGAAGATCTGGACATCAATATTGTATTTACCAACAGTTATACTTTTACGCCGTACACATTGCCGGATTCCGGCTTTGAGGATACAAGACCG
>Ga0352976_1055465_pt1 | contig 13389 bp, 10 predicted proteins | sample Cowrumrumenfluid_FD_205949 | JGI IMG/M metagenome (GOLD analysis project Ga0352976, IMG submission 205949) | Metatranscriptome of Cow rumen microbial communities from the University of Illinois at Urbana-Champaign, USA - Cow X-1 rumen fluid... | ecosystem: Host-associated > Mammals > Digestive...
CTTTGCTCTGTTGGCGCAAATGTAATACAGTTGGGTGTTGTGCCTACTCCCGCAGTCGCATACCTTGTGAGAAAGCTGAACGCAGATGCAGGCATTATGATCTCTGCGTCACATAATCCTCATGAATTTAACGGAATAAAGATATTTAACGGTGAGGGCTATAAGCTGCCCGATGCTCTTGAAGAAGAAATTGAGGCTATTGTGTGCGACAATGCCAAGCCGTACCCCGTACCTACAGGCGACGGATTGGGCTGTGTTTCAAAACTGCCTTCGGCACTTGATGACTACATAGACCATGTTGCAAGCAGCATTGAAGGCGATCTCTCGGGTGTTAAGGTCGCAATAGACTGCTCAAACGGTTCTGCAAGCTCCACAGCAGAGAAGCTGTTTACAAAATTAGGCGCAGATTTTACCATAATCAATGCAGATCCTGACGGTATCAATATAAATGAAAAGTGCGGTTCTACTCATATAGAAGGTCTTGCTGCTTTTGTAAAGGAGAACGGCTTTAACTGCGGCGTTGCCTTTGACGGTGACGCTGACAGATGTCTTGCGATCGACGAAAACGGCGAACTTATTGACGGAGATTTTATTATCGCAGTATGCGCAAAAGACCTCAACGAGAGAGGAAAGCTTACAAATAATGCCGTTGTGGGAACAGTTATGACGAATATGGGCTTTAACAAGTTCTGCGATGAAAACGGCTTGAAATTTGAGGCAACGGCAGTAGGCGACAGATACGTACTCGAAAATATGCTGAAAAATAACTATAAACTCGGCGGCGAGCAGTCGGGTCATGTAATATTCTTAGACCACGGCACAACGGGCGACGGTCAGCTTACGGGAGTACAGCTTCTGAGCATAGTTAAAAGAAGCGGAAAAACATTATCTCAGCTTGCAGGCGTGATGAAGCGTTTTCCGCAGGTGCTCATAAATGTAAAGGTCGCAAGAGAACAAAAAGATAACTACAAAACAGACGAGGAAATATGCAGAGTTATTGCCGAAACAGAAAAATCTCTTGACGGCAGAGGCAGAGTTCTTGTCAGAGCGTCAGGCACAGAGCCTCTTATCAGAGTAATGCTTGAGGGCGAGAATATTGACGAGATAACAGGTTATGCACATAGTATTGCAGACGCTATAAATACTCGTCTTAACTGATTTCGGAGAATAATATGAGAGAAGCTAAGTGGCAGGAATACGAGCTTATAGATACATCAGACGGAGAACGTCTTGAACGCTGGGGCGATAAGATACTCATTCGCCCCGATCCGCAGATAATATGGAAAACAGAAAAAACAGAGCCGCTGTGGAATAAAGCCCACGCACGCTATCACAGATCAAAAACCGGCGGCGGCAATTGGGAGGTATATAAAAAGCTTCCTGATGTATGGCACGTTGCGTATAAGAATATTGTGTTTGGCGTAAAGCCTATGGGCTTTAAGCATACGGGTATTTTTCCCGAACAGGCGGCAAACTGGGAGTTTGTTGCAGAAAAAATAAAAAAAGCAGACAGACAGCTTAACGTATTAAATCTTTTTGCATACACAGGCGGCGCAACGCTTGCCTGCCTGAATGCAGGCGCAAAGGTGTGTCACGTTGATGCGTCAAAAGGTATGGTACAATGGGCAAAGGAAAATGCCGCTTTGTCAAGTCTTGCCGACAGACCCGTTCGCTGGATAGTTGACGACTGTGTAAAATTCGTACAGCGTGAAATACGCAGGGGCAATAAATACGACGGTATTATTATGGATCCTCCGTCATACGGCAGAGGTCCTAACGGTGAAGTGTGGAAACTTGAAGAACAGCTTTTCCCGTTGATAGAATTGTGTTCGCAGGTGTTGAGCGATAACGCAGAGTTTTTTATACTCAATTCATACACAACGGGACTTTCCTCGGGTGTTATGCAGTATGTTTTAGGTGTTACGCTGAAGAAACGTTTCGGCGGAGAGGTTTCTGCCGATGAGATAGGCTTGCGTACAACAAAAACAGGTCTTGTATTGCCCTGCGGTTCTACCGCTGTATGGAACAAATAAAAGGAGTTTTTATATGGGTAGTTCCGAGAGAGTAACAGAATATTTGTCACCGTCAAAAGCCGTAATGATAGTGGGCGGTGTTTTTGTCGGTATTTCACCTATTGTATATCTGATCGCCTCGCTTATATCAAGCGAAAAGCTTTTGCCGATAGTTTGCGGCTGCTGCACTGCATTTGTGGGCTTGATAATGGTTTGTATGACGGTATCGGCTTTTGTAGGAGCAAGAAGCAATGTAAAGAGATACGTTTCTAAATACGGTGAAAATGTTTTGTATGATGATTTCAGCAGCGCACGTTATTTTGTAAGAGATACTCTTAAATGCGGGGACAGGTTCGTATTTTCAAAGGGTTCGGGTGTTGTTCTGGCATATGACGATATTGTAGAAATAGTCCGTACCAATAATTACCACAACAGTTTTGAAACAGGCATGAATATATATGCAAAGCTTAAAAACGGTAAAAGAGTGAGAATATGTTCGGTTTTTAATGCAGATAATTTTGAAAATGAACTCAACAGTGCCGTTGAATATATGATGAAGTATATACCCGACGCTAAAGTAAGACAGGGTATAATATAGATCTCAAAAGTTTTAAAGAAGTTGATGAAATGCAGTTTATTAGTGTAGAAAATGTTGTTTTCAGGTATGACTCCGACAGCGACACAGAAAGCTCAAAGCCTGTATTAAAGGAGCTCTCTCTGAGTGTAAACAAGGGCGAATTTGTTGCGCTGCTTGGACATAACGGTTCGGGAAAATCAACGCTTGCAAAAATGTTCAACGGTATTCTGCTGCCCGAAAGCGGAGATGTTATCGTGTGCGGTATGAATACTAAAGACGATGACAAGCTGCTCGATATTCGCAGACGAGTAGGTCTTGTTCTGCAAAACCCTGATAACCAGCTTGTGGCAAGTATCGTTGAAGAGGACGTGGCTTTCGGTCCGGAAAATTTAGGTATCGACCCGAAAGAGATACGTCAAAGAGTTGACGCAGCTCTTAAAGCTGTTGATATGTACGAATACAGAACGCATGCGCCCTATAAGCTTTCTGGCGGTCAGAAGCAGAGAATAGCAATTGCAGGTATTATTGCTATGCAGCCCGATTGTATCGTACTTGACGAGCCTACCGCAATGCTTGACCCACGAGGCAGACAAGAGGTAATGGATACGATAGTAAAGCTCAATAAAGAGCAGAATATTACCGTAATTCTTATTACTCACTATATGGACGAAGCAGCTCTTGCCGACAGACTTATTGTTCTCGACAGCGGAAAAATTCTTACTGAGGGTACGCCCAAAGATGTGTTTTCAAAGGTTGAACTGCTCAGAAAGCATTACCTTGATGTGCCGCAGTCATCAGAGCTTGCATATAAATTAAAGGCAAGAGGCTTGAATATTGACGATACTCTGCCGCTTACCGTGTCGGAATGTGTTGAGGCGATCGTTAAAGGGCTTGCTTGATAAAAGGATACCTCTAAAGAAAAGGAATTGTAAAACTAATGTCTTTGCTTGAAGTAAAAAATGTATCGTTTACATACGGTGCAGGTACGGCTTTTGAGAAGAAAGCCGTAAACAATGTTTCACTTAACATTGAAAAAGGCGATTTTATAGGTATAATAGGTCATACGGGTTCGGGAAAATCTACGCTTATACAAACCCTGAACGGACTTATCAGACCCGATGAGGGCGAAATAATCCTTGACGAAAAAAATATCTGGAGCGACCCGAAGAAGATAAGAAAAGTTCGCTTCAGAGTCGGAATGGTGTTTCAATATCCCGAATATCAGCTTTTTGAAGAGACCGCCGAGAAAGATATTGCCTATGGACCTAAAAATATGGGACTATCTGCCGATGAAATAACAGAGAGGGTAAAAAGTGCGGCAAAGTTTGTAGGCTTAAAGCCTGAGCTTTTGAAAAAGTCGCCGTTTGAATTGTCGGGCGGCGAAAAACGCAGAGTTGCAATAGCAGGCGTAATTGCAATGGAGCCCGATATACTTATATTAGACGAGCCTTGTGCAGGTCTTGACCCTAACGGGCGAGATGTTTTGCTTGCACAGATAAAGGCTTATCACAGAAAAAAGGAAAATACTGTTTTGCTGGTGTCACACAGCATGGAGGATATTTCACGCATTGCAGACAAGATACTTGTTATGAACAAGGGTAATGTGTTTGCCTTTGACAGCACACGCAGTGTATTTGAAAAGGGCGAAGAGCTTGAAAAGATCGGTCTGCAAATTCCGCAGGTAACTAAAATTTTACTCGAATTAAAACGCAGAGGTTTTCCTGTTTCGACAGATATTTATTCGGTAGAAAAAGCCGCCGAAGAAATAATGAAGTTAAAGCCGAAGAAAGCAGATCTTTTACAGAAAGGGTGATACAATGCTTAAAGAAATAACATTGGGGCAGTATTTCCCCGGAAATTCCGTTCTGCACAAAATGGATCCCCGAATGAAAATAATAATGCTTACAGCTTTTATTGTTTTTATATTCTGTACGAAAAACTTTTATTCCCTTGCATTGATGTTTTTAGCCGTAATATGTGTTATAATGTTTTCGGGTGTATCGCTGCGGCTTTATCTCAAAAGTATCAAGGCTATTATTTATATCGTACTCTTTACAAGTATCCTCAACCTGTTTTACGGCACAGGAGAGCCTGTATGGTCATTCTGGCGGCTGTCGGTAACAAAAGAGGGCATCAATACCGCAATTTTTGTTTCTGTTCGTATAATAGCAATGGTGCTTGTAAGCTCGTCGCTTACTTATACCACAACGCCTACAAATCTTACAGACGGAATAGAAAGGCTGCTCAAACCGCTTGGCGTGTTTAAAATTCAAGTGCATGAAATTGCAATGATGATGACTATTGCATTGAGGTTTATTCCCACATTGCTTGAAGAAACCGATAAAATAATGAGCGCCCAAAAAGCAAGAGGTGCAGATTTTGAAAGCGGAAACTTTATTAACAGAATAAAGGCGCTTATACCGATACTTATACCGCTGTTCGTTTCTGCATTCAGACGGGCATATGAGCTTGCAATGGCAATGGAGAGCCGCTGTTATCACGGCGGTGACGGCAGAACACGCATGAAGGTATTAAAGTACACAAAATATGATCTCGCCTCAGCTCTTGTTTCTTGTGCGTTTTTTATAGGAGTTATAGTATGCAACATATATTTTCCCAAGACGCTGCGTATAGGAATGTAAAGATAACAATAATGTATGACGGCAGTCACTACCACGGCTGGCAGATACAGCAGAATGCTGTGACAGTTCAGGAGGTTTTTCAGAATGCCCTTGCAAACATCATAGGTGATGACTATGATGTTAAGGGCTGCAGCCGAACAGACACGGGCGTTCATGCGAATATGTATTGTATCGGATTAAGAACTAACCACAAAATACCGCCCGAACGGCTAAAAGCTGCATTAAACAGACATTTGCCTAATTCTATTGCCGTGACAGAGTGTGAGGAAGCCGAAAAGGATTTTCACCCTCGATACGATTGTAAAAGAAAGCAGTATATTTATAAGATATGGAACAATGAAGTGAGAAATCCGTTTTTAGACGGATATGCGCTGCATTACAGATATAATAACTTAGACATAGAAAAGCTCAATAAAGCCTGTTCGTATTATATCGGAACACATGATTTTACTTCATTTTGTACACCCGACAAAAGACGAGAGGGCGATATGTGCCGCACAGTATATGAAGCAAAAGTACACCGTGACGGAAATTTTGTAGTATATACAGTTGAGGCAAACGGCTTTTTATATAATATGGTACGTATTATGACGGGAACACTGCTCAGAGTGGCAGAGGGTAAAATACAGCCCGATGAAATTCCGCATATTATTGAAAAGAAAAACAGAAAATTTGCAGGTCCTACGGCTCCTGCCTGCGGACTTTATCTTAATAAGGTAGTTTACTGATTTAAACATACAAGGAGGTTGGCAATGGCTTATTCAAACGATTATGATGATTACGATGACAATGATGAACTTGAAGATAAAGACGAAGAAACAGTCGATATAAAAAGCTATGCTGCCAAGCTTTTATTAGTTCTTGTTTTTTGTGTGATATGTTGTCTGGTGGTTGTGGTCGTAACAAATTGGGATAAGCTTTCACCAGAGGGAATAGAAGAAAGCGTTCGCTTTTCCGGTATGGCAAAGGAAGATTTTTCGCAGGATATTTCCGGAACAGCTGTTCTTGAAAAGAATATTATCAACACAGACGGGGGAGTATTATATATAAGCGATACGTCCGTTGTAAAGCTTGACTATAACGGCGAACAAATATTTTCTTCACAGCACAGCTATACAAACCCTTTTGTTAAGGGAAACGGTATTTATAGTATCGCTTACAGCGTCGGTTCAGGCAGCTTTAAAATATTCGGCGCAAACGGAGAGCTTTACAGCGGAGAGCAAGGCAGAAGCATTACCGACGGCGATATAACATCGGCAGGGGTATATTGTCTTGTTTCAGATAAAACAGGTTATTTGTCGGCTTTATATGTTTATGACAATGATAATAATTTTGTGTATTCATACTCTTTTAATGCTTTGTATGCCATGTCTGTATCGCTTAATGCAGAGGGAACTATGGCTGCTGTCGGCGGAGTGAACGCAATTGACGGAAGAATGGTTTCAAAGGTGTTCCTGCTCGATTTTACAAAAGAAGATCCGGTTTATACGTTTGAATATTCTGATCAGATCATATATGAAGTCGATTTTATAGAAAAAGACCGTTTTGCAGTTGTCACAGACAAAATGGTGTCTGTTGCAGACTGTTCAAACGGCAGAGAACATCCTTATATTTTTGGGTCTAAGGTTCTTACCGCATATAATATTGGATATGCAAATGCAATAGTACTGTCGCTTGCAGATTTTGAAGACGGAAGAGAGTGTTCTGTAGTAACACTAAATACAAGCGGCAGCGAGGTCGGAGTATTTTCAACGGGATCAAAGATATACTCGGTATCTTGCCGTAAGGATAAGATAGCAGTTTTGTCTGCTGATAAGCTTTATTTGTATAATTATTACGGAGATTGTTTTAATAGCTGGGAGATAGGCTCAGACGCAAAAAGCGTACTACTTCCACAGGAAAAAACAGCCTATGTTCTTGGCGTATCCGAGATCAGAAAGCATATACTTGACGGTTAGCGAATCTAATATATAATTTGCACGAAAGGATAGATGTTTATGAGCTTTATGCTTGATCTGTTATGCATTGCCGTAATTTCGGTTTTTGTTGTGTTTGGCTTTAAGAAGGGAATAATTACGTCAATTATTTCTGTGATAGGTACGGTCGTTACATCGGTAATGTCTATGGTGCTTGCAAGTCCTATCGCAAAGGCAATATACAACGGCGGAATGAAAGCTGCTCTTATTCAGAAAATGGAGGAGAACTTAAAGCTTAGCAAAGAACTGTCTTCGGGTGATCCCTCATCTGAGATTTTGAAATCACTTCCGGGATTTGTCGCAAAATCTATGCCGAGCTTTAAAGTAAGTACGCCGGGCTTTTCCGGTGCTTTGGCAAAAGGTCCCGAAATAGCCGAAGAAATGATACGGCCTATCATTATTTCGTTTATGTCAATATTCGTATCAATTTTTATGTTTATGATCTTAACTGTGATATTTAAAATGGTTATTAAGATCATATCGGCTTCTTTGGATAATACAGGACTTAGTATTTTCGACAGATTTTTCGGTGCTTTGATAGGATTGATCGAAGGTTTTGCCATTGTAATATTGGTTGCGTTTATTATCAGAATAACAATACCGCACCTCGCTCATGTTCCCCAGTTGATACAACAAGATAATATTTCCGAATCATATGTATTCAATGGAATATATAACAGTCCTTATATGTTAGACTTAGTAAAAGGAACTACAGAATCACCAAATATAAATTAACAGCAGATTTACAAACTGTTAACAAAAAAATTATAATACTGTAATATTCAAAGATGTTTAAAAATTATAATGGATACAGAAAGAAGTGTAAAGGAAGGTTAAACTATGCTTTGTGTAAAATGTAAGAAAAGACCGGCAGTGATCTTTGTTTCTACCGATAATTCGGGTGAGAATACAGCAGGTTACTGCCTTGTGTGTGCCCGTAATGCGGGTATAAAATCTCTTGATAATATCCTCAACAAAATGGGTATCACAGATAACCAGATAGACGAAATATCCGAGTCTATAAACGATCTGTTCGGAGAAAACGGAGATATGAATTTAGGCAAAATGATGAATGATCTTGCAGATTCCGATCTCTTTAAAATGAATATTGATCCGGACAGCGATGATGACGACGACTTTGCTCACGGAGCACCTACGCTTCCGTTTATGAAGAATTTCTTCGGCGGCAGAGAGCGTTCCGATGAATCAGAAAAAAAAGATACGTCTAAAAACGGTCAGTCACAGGCAGGCGATGCTGCAAAGAAGAAAAAAATGCCTGCAAAAAAGATGAAGCATCTCAACACATATTGCGATAACCTTAACCAAAAGGTAAAGGACGGCAGACTTGACAGGATAATAGGAAGAGAAAAAGAGATCACAAGAGTAATACAGATACTCTGCCGCAGAACAAAGAATAACCCGTGTCTCATAGGTGAACCGGGTGTCGGAAAAACAGCAATTGCCGAGGGTCTGGCACAAAGAATAGTTGCCGGAAATGTTCCAAGACAGCTAAAGGACAAGGAAATATTCCTTTTGGATCTTACCGCCTTGATCGCAGGCACTCAGTTCAGAGGTCAGTTTGAACAGCGTATAAAGGGGCTTATGGCTGAGGTCAAAGAGCACGGAGATATAATACTGTTTATTGATGAAATACATAACCTTGTAGGCACAGGCGGTGACGCTGAGGGCACAATGAATGCAGCAAATATTATGAAGCCTGCGCTATCACGAGGAGAGATACAAGTTATCGGTGCTACTACATACAATGAATACAGAAAATTCATTGAAAAGGACGCAGCACTCGAAAGACGTTTTCAGCCTGTAACAGTCGTTGAGCCGTCAATTTCAGATACTATCGAAATGCTTAAAGGCGTAAAGGGCTATTATGAGGAATATCATAAGGTTGAAGTCCCCGATAATATCGTAAGACGTGCGGTAATTGTATCTGAAAGGTATATTACGGACAGATTTTTGCCCGATAAAGCTATAGATCTTCTTGACGAGGCTTGCGTTAACGCTTCTTTGAGAAATAAAGATGCCGATACCTATTATACACTTAAAGAAGAATATGACGATCTTCGTGCAGAGGAAGCTGATACTGCCAATTCAGATACGATAGATTATGAAAAATTGGCTAATATCAGAACGGATATAAAGCGTCTGGAGAAAAAGCTTTCAGTTTATGATCCGGAAAAAATGACAGTATCCGTTACCGAAGAGGACGTTGCAAAGGTAGTAGAGCTGTGGACGGGTATTCCGGCATCAAAAATACAAGAAAACGAACTCAGACGTCTTGCAGATCTTGACCAAAAGCTTAAAACAAAGATCATAGGTCAAGACAAAGCGGTTGACGCTCTTGCAAGCGCTATCAGACGTTCAAGAGTACAGATAAGTCCTCGCCGTCACCCTGCGTCGTTTATATTTGTAGGTCCTACAGGCGTGGGAAAAACCGAGCTTGTAAAGGTCATGTCACAAGAGCTGTTCGATTCTCCCGAAACGCTTATCAGACTTGATATGTCAGAGTTTATGGAAAAACACTCCGTTTCAAAGATCATAGGTTCACCTCCGGGATATGTCGGCTATGACGAGGCAGGACAGGTAACAGAAAAGGTTCGCCGCCGTCCTTACTCGGTATTGCTGTTTGACGAGATCGAAAAGGCTCACCCTGATGTGCTAAACATTCTTCTCCAGATATTAGACGAGGGCAGACTTACAGACGCTCACGGCAGAGTTGTAAATTTTGAGAATACCGTTATTATTATGACGAGCAATGCAGGCAGCGATACAAAAGAGGGCATCGTAGGCTTTAACAAATCAGCATCACAGTTAAGCGAAGAAAAGACGATGAAAGCTCTTTCAAATTTCCTGCGTCCCGAATTTATTGCCCGTATAGATGAGATAATTCATTTTAATGTACTCAGTGCAGATAACTATAAAGATATAGCACGTCTTATGTTGGACGAATATGTAGGTTCGCTGAAAGAGAAGGGCATTGAGTTTACTTATGACGACAAAGCTGTTGAGTATCTTGCAGATCATTCCTGCGGCGGTAAAAGCGGAGCAAGAGATCTGAGAAACTTCATCCGTAAAGAAGTTGAAGACGCTGTTACAAACGAGATAGTATATCACGGCGAGGGAGCATTCTCCAGGATCAATGTAAGTGTTAATGACGGAAAAATTAAGCTTGAAACCGAATAAATAACGATAGTTATATTATCACCGCCTGTTGTGCATGCAGGCGGTGGTTATTTCTAAAAACAGTGGACATCACAATTATTATTGTGCTATACTATTATTATCGAGGTGACAGTAATATGGCAAAGTCAAAAAAAACAAAGAAATTAAAAGATAGTAATAATTTACAACGTCAAGAGAATGTTAAAACAGAAAAAACTGCACCGCAGCAGCTAAGAGGATTTGCCGCTGTAAAAAACAGTATATCAGAAAATAAATTCTGTTGGATATATTTTACTGTCATAGGCGTTATCTTTTTGCTTACTCGTCTTTTGCAGATAACTGTTTTGCCTAAAGGACTTCATATTGACGAAATTTCAATGGGCTATAATACTTGGACTCTCTCCGAATTCGGTACAGACAGATACGGAGTAAGCTTTCCTGTGTATTTCAATAATGCCGGTTCGGGACAATCAAGCTTATACGTATATATAGCTTTTTTGCTTTCTAAGGTCTTTGGCTACAGTGTATTTACACTTCGTGTTGTATCGGTGCTTTTCGGCTCTCTGCTTTTGATTTTCGGCACAAAAGCCGCTTACGAGATGTTTGGCTTAAAGTGCGCATTGATTACTGCTGCCGTTATAGATATAATGCCCTTTTTTATAATGTCCGAGCGCTGGGCGTTTGACTGTAACGCAATGCTGCCGATGTTTGTGGTGTTCCTGTATTTTTTTGTACGGCTGATAAAAACAGGTGAAAATAAATATGCGCTTATCAGCGGTATAATGTTTGGTATGAGTATGTATTCATACATACTTGCGGTTTTGATGATGCCCGTATTTTTAATCTTTGCTCTTGCATATGCCCTTATAAAAAAGAAAACAAACATCAAGCAGATAGGTATCATGTTTTCGGGTGCTATCGTAGTATCAGTACCCATAATATTGTATCTGTTCGTTGTGATAGGTGTTTTGCCTGAGTTTAAAGTTGGTTTGATTTCCTTTACAAAAGCATCGGCAGAACGAATGTCTGAGCTCTCATGGCAGTCTCTTTCTCTTAAGGAAATAATCAAAAAGATTTCTACACTTACAAGTTATGATAATTACGACTTTATGGCAGACGATAAATACGGAGTGTTCTATCAGAATGTACTTCATTTTTTTGAGTACAAAGCAAGCGTGTCTCAGATATTACTGTTTGTTGGTTTTGTGTTTATGCTTTGCAGTGCTGTATATATCATTGTTAAGAAAAAAGAGTTCAGCTTTGAACTTGTAATGATGTTTTACATGGTATCCGTTATGTATCCTATGCTGTTTCTCGAGCAATTGGCTATTTATAGATACAACGCAGTTTATTTTGCGTTTGCTTTGCTGCTCGCTTATATGTTTGCAAAGCTATGGGAGAATCACAGATATGTTATTTGTGTATTTGCGGCTGTATTTTATCTTGCCAATTTCGGCGGATATACATACTATCTATTCAGCGGACACTTTTCAGAAGAAAATAAAGCTCTTGCATACTTCGATTACGATCTGCTTGAGCTGTGCGAAACATTCCGCAATGAAGAATATGCAGATTCTCAGATATATGTTGATTATACCTCAACTTATAACGCAGGTCTTATTACTTTGTACGGTTTGCGTGTAGAGCCGAGCGTAATACAAAACGAAGTCGAGAATATCGACAGCAAGATCATGACATACGGCAACATACATATAGGGATACCCGAAACGGTAGATCAAGCCGAAAAAGCGGTGTATGTTATCCGAGATATTAACTCAGAAACTTCATACTATACAACAAATACTCAGCAAATGGAGCTGTATAAAACGCTCGTGAATAACAATAAAACAAAAGAAAAATTACTGGAGCTGAATACTCCGTATGAGATCAAAAATAATTACTATGTTTTTAAATTGAATGATTAAGAGGTTGCTTTATGGAATATGCAAAAGTACTATCAAAAGAAATGAATATCAATGAGGAATACGCAGCTAACATTATTTCTCTTTTAGATGATGGAAATACTATTCCGTTCATTGCCCGTTACAGAAAAGAAATGCACGGTTCAATGGACGATCAGCTCATCAGAGAATTTGCCGATAAGCTTGAGTATTACCGAAATCTCGATAAACGCAGAGAAGAGATACGAGGTCTTATCGAAGCGCAGGAAAAGCTGACCGACGAAATATCTCAGGCGATAGATAAAGCAGAAACACTGAGTACACTTGAAGATATTTACCGCCCGTTCAAGCCAAAAAGAAAAACTCGTGCGTCTATCGCAAAAGAAAAGGGTCTTGAACCTCTTGCACAGCTCATTCTTGAACAGCGTGATGATGTATCACCCGAAAATGCAGCTGCCGACTATTTAAATGCCGAGCTTGGTGTTGAAGATATCGAACAGGCTCTTGCAGGTGCGTCTGATATTATCGCCGAACAGATCTCAGATGACGCAAACATTCGCAGTATGGTAAGAACGTATGCAGCTAAAAAAGGCGTTTTAAAAGTAAAGGCAGTTGACAGTGAAGCAGAAAGCGTATATACAAAGTATTACGATTTTTCCGAGCCTGCCGCAAAGATACCCAACCACAGAATACTTGCTGTAAACAGGGGAGAAAAAGACGGAATACTAAAGGTCGTACTTGAAAACGATGACGAGGCAGTGCTTTTCGATCTTCATAAAGAGCTTTTGCACGGCAAGAGCAGAAGTACGGATATTGTAAAAGCAGCTTGTGACGACTCCTATACAAGACTTATTATGCCTTCTATAGAACGTGAAATAAGAAGCGACCTTACCGATAGAGCAAACGAGGATTCAATTAAAGTCTTTGCGTCTAACTTAAAGCAGCTTTTAATGCAGCCGCCCGTTAAAGGAAAGGTAGTATTAGGTCTTGACCCCGGTTACAGAACAGGCTGCAAAACGGCCGTTGTAGATGGTACAGGCAAGGTTCTTGCAACTGATGTGTTATATATTACACATTCAAAGGAGCAGGCTGAGCGTTCCGAGA
>Ga0352976_1027438_pt1 | contig 13270 bp, 6 predicted proteins | sample Cowrumrumenfluid_FD_205949 | JGI IMG/M metagenome (GOLD analysis project Ga0352976, IMG submission 205949) | Metatranscriptome of Cow rumen microbial communities from the University of Illinois at Urbana-Champaign, USA - Cow X-1 rumen fluid... | ecosystem: Host-associated > Mammals > Digestive...
ATTGAATATTATTTACAAACAATATGAAGAAGAATATGGATTCAATTTTTTAGAAATAACAGAAGAAATGTATGATAACATGACCGAAGCAGAGAAAGCAGAAATGCAAAAGGTCTATCAAAAGTTAGTTTCAGACCAAAATTATTTAAAAAAATATAATTTGGTAATTAATTTAACTGTGTTAATGACAACATTAGGTATTTTGTTAGGTATTACAGTTATTGAATTTGTACTACCACTGATATTTAAAAATGGACAAACACTGGGTAAAAAAATATTCTCAATTTGTGTCATTAAGCCTAATGGTGTAAGGATATCGACATTTAATTTATTTGCTAGAACTTTCCTAGGTAAATATGCTATTGAAATAATGTTACCGGTATATTTCGTAATATTATTGATATTTCAATCAATAAATATAGTCATCTTATTGATTGTAGCTGGTTTATTATTAGGACAAATTGCTGTCTATTTATCAAATTACAGACGACCACTTATCCATGATTTGATTGCTTATACGGTTGTTGTTGATAGAAATAGTCAAATGATATTCGATACGTATGATGAATTAATTAAATACAAAGAAAATAACGCTCGAATAGAAGCGGAAAAAAATACAAAAACTTTTTAAAATTGGAGGGATAAAATGAACGAGAAAACAAAAGATGTTTTTAGAAAAGTCAGATTAATTGCACAATTTGTTAGTATCGCAGTTGTTGTTGGTTCAGGCTTGATTTTTACATTATACACAGATGTAAAATTATCAAATAACTCGACTTGGCTTTTCTTAGTGGCAATTTCAGTATTCGGAAGTGCCGGATTATTGATTTTGTCAGAAACGTTAAAAGAAAAGAAAAAGTGGTGTATTGGATTAAAAATTGCTTCCATAATTTTAGTAATAGGCTTTATAGCTTCAGTTCTAGGATATCGTGGATCATATCTTGATATGAAGATTCAAGATTCTTCATTAGGAACAATTGTTACTCAATTAGAAAAAGCAAAGCAACAATACGAAGAAAAACCAACGGATGCTTTATACAATAGAATCCAAAAGATTCAACAATTGTATGATGAAAGAAGTCCTGCGGTTATTGCAGAAGCTGAGCAAGAAGTAAAAGGAATTATTGTTTTTTCAATTGTTTTTGCATCATTAGGAATTGTCTGCTTAGGATGTCAATTAGCAGCAACAATAATTACTATCGACGATGATAAATAATAAGAAAGGAAATTAAAAGAGATGAAAGTAGTATTAGAAAATTTAACTAAGATTTTCCCAAGTAGAGACAAAAAAGGAAAAGAAGTAATAGCTGTTAATGCATTTAATTACGAAATTCCAGATGGTAAATTAGTAGGTTTGTTAGGTCCATCAGGATGTGGTAAATCAACAACCCTTTATATGATTAGTGGTCTTCAAGCACCAACACACGGTAAAATTTATTTTGGTGATGATGATGTTACTGAATTAACACCAGAAAATAGAGGCGTTGGTTTAGTATTCCAAAACTATGCTTTATACCCACATATGACTGTTAAACAAAACATCTTATTCCCATTAGAAAACTTAAAGGGTAACGATAAGATGAGCAAGCAAGAAATGATTGAAAGAGCTTATGAAACAGCTAAGTTGGTTCAAATCGATGATTTAATGGAAAGAAAACCTTCTGAATTATCAGGTGGTCAACAACAACGTGTTGCTATCGCTCGTGCTTTAGTAAAACGTCCTCGTATTTTATTATTAGACGAACCTCTATCAAATCTAGATGCAAGATTACGTTTACAAACTCGTGAAGAAATCAAACGTATTCAAAGAGAAACAAACATCACTACAATTTTCGTAACACACGACCAAGAAGAAGCTATGTCAATTTCTGACTATATCGTAGTTATGAAGAAAGGTGTTGTACAACAAGTAGATCAACCTCAAAAAGTTTATGACTCTCCAGTTAATTTATTCGTAGCAAACTTCTTAGGTACACCTCCAATTAATGTATTTAATGGTAAAGTTCAAAACGAAAAAGTTTACATTGGTGATGAAGCCGTATTAGATGCTAAAGGCGTAGCAGACCAAGAAGTATTCGTTGGTATCCGTCCTGAAGGATTTGAATTAAATGAAAAAGGTTGCTTCAGTGTTAAATTACAAAATATTGAAGTTATGGGCCGCGATATTTCAGTTGTTTCAACTAATGAAAATTCAGTTAAACCAGTTATTAGATCAATTATCCCTTCTGATAAAATGAGTGAAGCTGTATCTAAAGAAATCGTTAGATTCAACTTAAAACCTCAAAAAGTATTTATTTTCAATCACGAAACAGAAGAAAGAATTTATCTTTAATAAGGGGGAATAATAATGGTTGACAGCAAGCAACAATGGAAAGCTTGGTTGTATTTAGCCCCTGCGTTAATACTATTGGCAGTATTTACGGTTTGGCCAATAATAAATACAATCCGTATCGCTTTTATTGCAGACTATAATATTCAAGCAGCTATGAACGAAGATGTTGAATTTAAATTCACTTTCGCGAAGATGTTTGACAATTTTAAATCTATTGTAGGATATAACAAATTTTTAGTTTGTTTAAGAAATACTATCTTATTGTGTTTCTTAACAGTTCCACTTTCAACATTTATAGCATTATTAATTGCTGTATGCTTAAACTCAATTAAGCCATTAAATAGATTGTTACAAACTATTTATTTCTTACCATATGTAACAAATAGTATTGCTATTGGTATGGTGTTCGCCGCAATCTTTAATGTTATCAACTTTAACGGTATCGGTCAGCCAGGTATGACTTATACAATTGGTTTATTCAATAACTTATTGTGTTTATTTGGCGTTGATCCTAAGAACTGGATTAATGAAGGTTCATCTGTATTTAATAACTATGTAGTTATGGTTATTTATATTGTGTGGAATGCCTTACCATTTAAGATCTTAATCTTATTAGGTGGTTTACAATCAGTAAATAAACAATATTATGATGCAGCTAAAGTTGACGGAACTAGTAGAGTTCGTAAATTCTGGAGAATTACAGTTCCTCTACTTTCACCTATGATTATTTATGTAGTTATTACAGGTTTCATCGGTGGATTTAAAGAATATTCATCGATTGTCGGTGTATTTGGTGAAGGTATGGGTCCTAATGGACAAATGAATACAATGGTTGGATTAATTTATAACTTAATTGACTCTAACCAAGGACAAGCATCAGCTGGTGCCTTAATCTTATTTGCAATTATCTTTGCAGTAACTCTTCTTAACCTATACGTAAGTAAGAAGAGAGTACAATATTAGGAAGGAGGAATAGCTAGATGAGTGAAAATATCGAAAACAAAGTAGTTGAAACTCCTATTACTAATGATGAAATTGGTAAAAAAGGTATGAAGATTCGTGACATGAAGAAAATTACAGCTCGTCAAAAAGTTGTAAAAATCATTGTTACAACACTTATTTACGTTTTCTTAATTTTAGTTGCTCTTGCAATATTATTCCCATTCTATTGGATGATTATTTCATCACTAAAGAGCTATACTGAATATATTAGAAATGTTCCAACATTCTTCCCATTAAAGGTTGTATTTAGCAACTATGTAGATGCGTTTAAGACAGCTAACTTAGGTACTCTATTCGTTAATACATTATATGTAGGTATTGTATCAACAATCTTATCATTAGTTATTACTGTATTAAGTGCATTCGCATTTGCAAGATTAGAATTCAAAGGAAAAACTCTTGTCTTTACCTTATTATTAGGAACAATGATGATTCCTGGTGAATTATTTACAATCACAAACTTCCAAACAGTTTCAGCATTTGGTTGGAAGAGTACATTCTTAGTATTAATCGTACCATTCTTAGTAAGTGTATATTACATTTATTTGTTAAGACAAAACTTCTTACAAATTCCAAATGAATTATACTTAGCTGCTAAGGTTGACGGTACTAGTGACTTAAAATATTTATGGAAAGTAATGATTCCATTATCATTACCAACATTAATTTCTATTACAATTTTAAAAATGATGGGTTCTTGGAATACATATATGTGGCCAAGATTAGTAGCAAACGATGCTGCTCACAAACTTGTAACAAACGGTTTACGTACAACAGTATTCTCTGTTGAAGGAATGCCAGATGCAACTAACTATCCAGTGCAAATGGCAGCAGTTGCCATCGTTTCTCTTCCACTTTTCATTGTATTTATCTTATTACGTAAATACATCATGAAGGGTGTAAGTAGAAGTGGTATTAAAGGATAAAAAAGCGTACACATTCATACGTTAATAATTGAATGAAAAAAAGAAAAAAGCAAAATTTTATGGAGGATCAAAATGAAAAAAATTCTTATTTGCTTATTACTTGTTTTATTCTGTGCATTTGGCGTTGTAGGTTGCCAAACAGAAACTCCATCTAATAACCCAAGTGGTGATAATGGTGGCGGAAGTGGAAATAACAATAATCCACCTGTAGAAGAAACACAAGAACAAAAATTAGCAAAAATCGTATTATCTGACGGATTATTTGCTTATGATGGTGAAGCTCATACAATCATACCTAGTGGTTTAGGTACTGAATTTGAAGCATTGCCAGTTGGCGAAGTTTCATTTACTGAAGCTGGTGAATATCAAGTTAGTTATAATATTGTTTTAAAAGGTGAAACTGAAGTTTTAAAAACTGTTTCTGCTACATTAAAAATTACTGTAGCTGAAGAAGTTGAAGCAGATTTTGCTTCTGTTGAACAATTAATTTTAAAAGGAAAAACTAATACAAAAGGTCAAGATGCAACTGAAGAAACTCCTGTAACAGGAAGACCAAACTTTGTTGTTCCTGCAGAAGGTTTTAATACAGAAGAAAAGATTACTATTACTTTCTATCATACAATGGGTCAAAACCTTAACTCAGTATTAGATCAATATTTAATCGACTTCTATCTAGAATATCCAAATATCGAAGTTAAATGGACTCAAGTTGGTGGTTATGATGACGTTAGAAACCAAATCACTACTGAAATTACAACTGGTGCTCAACCAAATATCGCTTACTGCTATCCTGACCACGTTGCATTATATAATGTATCTGGTTCTGTAGTTGCATTAGACAATTTAATTAAAGACCCAGTTTTAGGCTTAACTCCTGAGCAAATTGCTGACTTCATCCCTGCTTATTACAATGAAGGTAGACAATTCGGTAATGGTTTAATGTATTCTATGCCTTGGTCTAAATCTACAGAAGTTTTATATTACAATAAAACATTCTTCAACGAACACAATTTATCTGTTCCTGATCACTGGTTCAGCGAAGGTGAAAATGACACTACTTCAATGGAATATGTTTGTGCTAAGATTAGAGAAATCGACCCTTCTTCAATTCCTCTAGGATACGACTCAGAAGGTAACTGGTTCATCACAATGGCTGAACAAATGGGTGCAGATTATACAAGCAATGAAAAAGGTCAATCTCACTACACATTCAATAACATGTGGAACCGTGGTATTTTCAAAGAATTCAGAGAATGGTATAAGAAATTATATGTAACTACTCAAGGCTTATATGGTGCTTATACATCAGGTTTATTTAAATCTACTGATACTACAAGAAGTTATATGTCAATTGGTTCTTCAGCAGGTGCAACTCACCAAAGACCTGATAAGAATGGTGAAGGTCAATATCCATTCGAAGTTGGTATTGCTCCTATTCCTCAAATGAATCCAAGTAACCCTAAAGTTATTTCTCAAGGCCCAAGTGTATGTATTTTCAACCAAGCTGACCCTCAAGAAGTATTAGCATCATGGATTTTCGTTAAATGGTTCACAACTAACGTTGATTTCCAAGCTGAATTCTCAATGGCTTCAGGTTATGTTCCAGTAATTCAAAGCGTTCAAGAAAACGAAACTTATAAAGCATTTATCGATTCAGCTGATGGTTACGATAACGTTGCAGCTTTATCTGCAAAAGTTTGCTTAGAACAAGCTAACTACTATTACACATCACCTGCATTCAATGGTTCATCTAAAGCTCGTGACGAAGTTGGTTCATTAGTTAAATCAATCTTCTCAATTGATAAAGATGCTTCTGAATCAGATGCAGATGCAAAGATTATGAAATTCTTTGAAGATGCTGTTGCAGAATGTAAATTCTTTAGTGGTGAAAAATAGAAAATAGAGAAACGGAGAAAAAAGTATGAAGAAATTTCTCGCACTAATAGCTATTTTCTTCTTATCTTTCTGTTTATTATCTTGTGGTAATAATCAGCCATCAGAAGAAGGAAATGATGATCAACTATTAGAAAAAATAACTGTCGAGAACCAAGAATTTGCTTATGATGGTCAAAATCATACTTTAACAATTACAAATCTTCCTGAAGGATATGAAGCTTTAGCAGTAGGTTCTGTTAATTATAAAGAACCTGGTACTTATACAATTAAGTATGAAATATATAAAATTGGTAAAGCTACTCCTATTAAAACAGTTGAAGGTACATTAATAATTTTACCTCCAGATACAACAGAAGCTGATTTAGCTAAAATGGAGTTAAAAGATCAAACTGTTGAATATGATGAAGAAGAACATACTATTGAAGTAACAAATTTAATTGAAGGTTATGTTGCTATTCCTGTTGGTGAAGTAAATTTCACTGAAATTGGTGAACATCAAATAACTTATCAAATTAAAAAAGCTTATCAAGACGAAGTATTAAAAACTTTAACTGCTAATCTTACAATTAATGTTACTTGGACAAATTATGTTTCTTTAGCAGCTGAATTATCAGTATATTATGATGGTGGTCAAAAAACTATTAATCCAATTAATCGTTTTGCCTTACCTTTAGGCTATAAATTAAAAGCTGATGGTACTGTGAAATATACTGAAATTGGTGATTATGACATCGTTTATAACATCGTTACTGATGATGAAAATGAAGAAGTTGTATATCAATTAAAAGGTGTATTACATATCGTTGAATTAGTAACACATGATTACGCTGCTGCTGTAAGTTTTGATACATTATTAAGACCTGGTCTTGAAGTAACTGTCAAAACATTTATTGATGGTGATACAACTCACTTTAACGTTCCTGATTCAGTTGTTGAAGGTGGCGTTTTAAAAGCAAGATATATTGCTATTAACACTCCTGAATCAACTGGTTCAATCGAACCTTATGGTAAAACAGCATCTAATTTTACAAAAGAAAAATTATCTAATGCTTATAAAATTTATATCGAACCTGATGGTGCAAACTGGGAAGCAGATTCAACTGGTTCTCGTTACTTAACTTGGGTTTGGTATAAACCAGACGCAAATAGCGAATGGAGAAATTTAAATATTGAAATATTACAAAATGGCTTAGCTTTAGCTTCGAATACTGCTCAAAACACTTATGGTGATACAGCACAAAAAGCTTTAGATCAAGCTAAATCATTAAAGTTATATTTATATTCAGGTGAAAAAGATCCTACTTTCTATTATGGAGCAGGCATCAAAACTACTTTAAAAGATATTTCGTTATATACAGAAGAATTTAGTGGAAAGAAAGTAATTTTTGAAGCTACTGTATATAAATACCATGATAATGGTGTCTATGTTGTCGACTATGATGAAGAAACAGGACAAAATTATGGTATGTATGTATATCATGGTAATAGTGCTGCCGGTGGATTAATTGGTATTTTAACACCTGGAAACCGAATTTATTTCGTTGGTACTGTATCTGAATTTAATGGTACATGGCAAGTAAGTGGTCTATCATATCGTTTGATGAAACCAAATGCTGAAGATAGTACACATTTACTTGAAGAAGTTGATTTACCAGATTACATAACTGTTACAGCTAGTGATTTCGTAAACAAAACTTTAGATATTTCTCGATTGGTATATATTGAAGATATCGATGACGTAGATGAAGAAACAAAAACATTTAATTATGCGGATATCCTTATGAATACACCTGTTAAGATGGAAAATTTAGAAGTTGTTGATGCTAGAACAACAACCAATGAAGCTTCATCATCTTATGGTGCAATGACATTAATTTGCAAATCTGGAAATATAACTATCAATATTAGAACAGAGGTTCTAAAAGATGAAGCCGGAGAATTAATCACTTCTGATTATTTCTTAAACAAAACAATTTCAATTCAAGGAATCGTTGATAAGTACGAAGGTTCTTATCAAATTCGTGTATACCGTTTAATCGATATCACAATAAATGAATAATATTTAGTGGAGGATAAAAAATGAAAAAAATATTATTTGCAATATTCCTATTTGTTTTATCTTTATTCGTATTAACTGCCTGCGGCAATAATAACGAACAAGGTCCTTCAGAAGCAGACATTGCTAAAATCTTAGAAACATTCTCAATTCAAGATTTAACAATCGAAGCCGATGGACAAGCTCATACTATTACTGTTAGTGGAACATACGAAGGCTATGAAGTTAAAGCTAGAGGAACAGTTTCATATAGTGAAGTAGGTACTTATACTATCACATATGTAATTACTAAAGCAGGTAAAGATGATGTATTAAAAACTTTAACTGCTACATTAACAATTAATCCAAAAGATACAACAGCTGAAGATGTTGCAGCTTGCTCATTAAGCGACGCTACAGTAGACTATGATGGTGAAGCTCATACTTTAACAGTTGCTGGATTAAAACCTGGTTATGAAGCAAAACCTGTTGGTGAAGTTTCATTCACTGAAGTTGGTGAACATGAAGTTAAATACAACATTGTTAAAACTGGTTCAACTGAAGTTTTAAGAACTTTAACTGCTACATTAACAATCGTTGATGAAAACTTAGACAGAGCTGCAGAATTCGTTGCTACTATGCAACGTAGTACTACTGAAGCTACTGGTGCTGCATACGACTTAGTTAAACAAGTTCCTATTGATGGTCAATTCTATCAAATCACTTGGAGCATCGAATTAAAAGATGCTGCTGATGAAGGTAAAGTTGTAGTTGCATTATCTGAAGATGGTACTAAATGGGAAGTTACAGTTGATGAATATTCTTCTAATAAAGTTGAATACTTCTTAGTAGCTGAAGTTGCTTCTCCTAACGGAAATAAACAAACAGTTAAATTTGGACACTATGTTCCTGCTTATAACCCAACATCATATGCTGAATGGTTAGAAGTTTGTGCTGATCCTGAACAAAAAGATAAATTATTAGCTGTTAAAGGTTATGTTATTGCTATCGTAGGTAGCGGTTCTTCAAAAGGTTCAATCTATTTCCAAGATGCTGATGGTCATGGTTACTATGCATATGCTCCTGCAGTTGCTCCTGAAGGATTAGCATTAGGTGATGAAATCGTTGTTAAAGGTACTGGTACAGTTTATGGTGGTCAATACGAATTCAACAAAGGTTGTACAGTTTCTGCAACAGGTAACAAAGTTACTTTAGGAGACTTAGTAGTTAACGATGGTACAGAAGCATGGTCAAATGCTTCAAGTAATAAAGACAAAGCATTAATCCCATTCCAAAACGCTCTAATTAAATTAGAAGGTTGTAAGATGGATACAATTGCTGACTTATATTACTATTTCACAATTGGTGGTGTTAAATATAACATTTATGATACATATTACTTCTTAGAAGAAGCTGTTAGAAAAGCTAACTATAGTGGCGGCCAATGGGAAGCTGGTAAAGTATTCGATGTTATCGGTTTAGTATCATGCTATTCTGAATCTTATCAAATTTATCCATTATTTGCTGAAACTATTTATAATGTTTCATTACCTGTATTAGCAGATGCAGATGCAGTTGCATTAGTTAAAGAAGCATTAGAATTAGGTCAAGTTAAATTTGAAGAAAACGGCGAATTAGAATTACCATTAGTTGGTTATGGTGAACAAGTAGCAATCAGCTGGGCTTCTGACAATGAAGCTGTAGTTATTAATGGTGATAAAGCTACAATTACTTTAGGTAGTGAAGAATTAAAGGTTAAATTAACTGCTACATTAACTGCTGGTGAAGTTACTGAAACTAAAGAATTCGAATTAGAATTATTAGCTATTGCTGATGAAGCATTCGTTGGTGAATTTGTTTCTGAAGTTAAAGCTGGTATGTTCAAATTAGCTTTAGTACAAGCTAACTTAGGTAAGACATTATATGCTACAGGCGTATTAACAGATAGAAACTTCTTAGAAACTACTGACAAAGCTGCTAACGCTGCTGACTTTGAATTTATCGCAGTTGAGGGTGGTTTCCAAATTAAAGTTAATAATAAATATTTAGAAATTTTCTTAAATGATAAGAATAAAAATCAATTAAGATTAGCTGACGAACCTACATGCGTATGGACAACTAAACAAATGGGTTCATTCACATTATTAGTTGTTACATTAGGTGAAGGTGATAATGCTGCTGAATATTATTTAGGTACATATAATAGTTATGATACAATGAGTTCTTCAAATATTTCTTATATCAATGAAGAAAACGCAGGCAAAACTCAATTCCCTGCTGGTCTTGCAACATTAGCTCCTGCTATTGAAGAATTCAAAGCTGATGAAGTTAAAGCTGGTAAATTCTTATTATCATTAAATCAAGCTAACTTAGGTAAGACATTATATGCTACAGGCGTATTAACAGATAGAAACTTCTTAGAAACTACTGATAAAGCTGCTAACGCTGCTGAATTTGAATTAATCGCTGTAGAAGGTGGTTTCCAAATCAAAGTTAATGGCAAATATTTAGAAATTTTCTTAAATGATAAGAACAAAAACCAATTAAGATTAGCTGACGAACCTACATGCGTATGGACAACTAAACAAATGGGTTCATTCACATTATTAGTTGTTACATTAGGTGAAGGTGATAAAGCTGCTGAATATTATTTAGGTACATATAATAATTATGATACAATGAGTTCTTCAAATATTTCTTATATCAATGAAGAAAACGCAGGCAAAACTCAATTCCCTGCTCAAGTTGGTCATTTAGAATTAATCGCTGCTGAATTTAATGCTGAAGAAGTAGCTGCTGGTACATTCAAATTAGCCTTAGAACAAGCTAACTTAGGTAAGACATTATATGCTACAGGCGTATTAACAGATAGAAACTTCTTAGAAACTACTGATAAATATGCAAATGCTGCTGATTTCGAATTAATCGCTGTAGAAGGCGGATTCCAAATCAAAGTTAATGGCAAATACTTAGAAATCTTCTTAAATGACAAGAATAAAAACCAATTAAGATTAGCTGACGAACCTACATGCGTATGGACAACTAAACAAATGGGTTCATTCACATTATTAGTTGTTACATTAGGTGAAGGTGATAGTGCTGCTGAATATTATTTAGGTACATATAATAGTTATGATACAATGAGTTCTTCAAATATTTCTTATATTAATGAAGACAACGCAGGCAAAACTCAATTCCCTGCTCAAGTTGGTCATTTAGGTCCTAAGACTGCCGCTGAAGAACAAGGTCAAGGTGAAGGTGGAGAAGGTGGAGAAGAGACTCCTACTAATCCAACACATGCCGGAACAGAAGCTGATCCATTTGATGTTGCAGATGCAATCTTAGTAGGTAGCAAATTAGAAAATGGTGCTTATACAGATGAAAAATCATATGTAAAAGGCGTTGTAAATAGCGTTAAAAGTTATGATATTAAGAATGAAGCACAAGAAGTTATTGGTAAAGATTATAACTTAGTATTAAAAGATGGTGACAACACATTAAGTATTTCTTATGCTTTATTAAGTGCTGAAATGGCTGAACCAAAAGTTGGTGACACAGTTGTTGTATTTGGATTTATTGAAAAATTCAATGACAAAGCATCTATGTTCCCTAAAGATAAAAATGATTCAGTAAACGGTGAATGGCCAGTTGTAGTTCTCCTTGAACCTAAATCAGAAGGTGGAGAAGGTGGCGAAGGTGGAGACACACCTGCTACACCAACACATGCTGGTACAGAAGCTGATCCATTTGATGTTGCAGATGCAATCTTAGTAGGTAGCGCATTAGAAAACGGTACTTTCGCAGATGCAAAATCATATGTAAAAGGCGTTGTAAATAGCGTTAAAAGTTATGATCTTAAGAACGAAGCTCAAGAAGTTATTGGCAAAGATTATAACTTAGTATTAAAAGATGGTGACAATACATTTAGTGTTTCATATGCTTTATTAAGTGCTGAAATGGCTGAACCACAAGTTGGTGACACTGTTGTTGTATTTGGTTTCATCCAAAAATTCAGAGACAAAGCATCTATGTATGCTAAAGATACAACTAACCAAGAAACAGGTGAATGGCCATTAGTTATCGCTTTAGAGGCTAAACCAGCTGATCCTGAACCAGAACCTGTAGCATTCGAATTAAAAGCAACTACAGATTTCACTGGTTTAAGAGTTGAAAATTCTCAAAACACTCAAAGTGGTGTTTTAACTGGTGAAGAATTATATAACTTATTTAAAAATTCATTATTCTCTTCAATCGAAGTTAACTCATGCGTATACGCTGCTAATGAAACTCAAGGCCCTAACCAATTTGGTTTAAAACTTGGTAAGGGTGGTGGAGCTGGTGAAATTACATTTAATTTAACAAATACTGTTAATGAAATTAAATTATCAGGTTTTGCTTGGAACGCATCAAAATTAGCACACGTTGTAATTAACGGTGTTGAATTTGATTTTGTTGCTGATGATGCGGCTGCTGAAAGACAATTCGTAGTTGCATTAGAACAACCTGCTGATAAGATTACTATTAGTTCTAGTATTTATGCAGTATTTACTAAATTAGAAGTTTCATTAGTTGAAGGTGGTGCTGTTGAACCTCAACCAGAACCTGAACCAGAACCTCAACCTGAACCAGAACCAGTTGAATCTAACTATTTAGTTACTAATTTCGCTGCATTAAAACTTTCTGATTCTAAAAATTCAAACGGTTATTTATCAAGCGAAGAATTAATGACATTATTCAATAATGAATTATTCTCTGCAATTGAAGCTGGTGAAAAGGTATATGCTGCTAGTGAAAGCCAAGGACCTGGAAAGAATGGTTTAAAATTAGGAACTGGCTCAGTAGCTGGTACAATTGAATTCACTTTAACACAAGCTGTTAGTGAAATTAAATTATCAGGCTTTGCATGGGGCGCTTCAAAATTAGCACACGTTGTAATCAATGGTGTTGAATTTGATTTTGTTGCTGATGATGCAACTGCTGAAAGAACATTCGTAGTTACATTAGAACAACCAGCTGATAAGATTACTATTAGTTCTAGCATTTATGCAGTATTCACTAAATTAGAAGTTACTTTAGCAC
>Ga0352976_1037750_pt1 | contig 13232 bp, 25 predicted proteins | sample Cowrumrumenfluid_FD_205949 | JGI IMG/M metagenome (GOLD analysis project Ga0352976, IMG submission 205949) | Metatranscriptome of Cow rumen microbial communities from the University of Illinois at Urbana-Champaign, USA - Cow X-1 rumen fluid... | ecosystem: Host-associated > Mammals > Digestive...
CTTCCAAGAAGTGCTTAACAACTTTAAAGTTGATGGCAAAAATGTTTTGTTCGTTTTGGACAGCAAAAATGACGAAATCCTTCGTGCATCAAACAATATTCCAAATGCACACATCACTTATGCAGATGTCCTTTGCACATACGATATAGTTGCAAACACAAAACTCTATATCACAAAAGATGCAATAAATAAAATAGAGGAGGCACACAAATAATGAACGCCTACGATATTATAAAACGCCCACTCTTGTCAGAAAAAACTTATGCAACTATTCCAGAAAAAAGATATACTTTTGTGGTTGATATGAATGCAAACAAAATCGAAATCAAACAAGCAGTGGAAGGTATATTCAAAGTTAAAGTAAAAAGAGTAAACACTCTTATAGTTAAAGGGAAAAAGAAATCCCAAAACACTCGCCAAGGCAGAAGCGTTGGTAGAACAAGCGATTACAAGAAAGCAATAGTTTGGCTAACTGAAAGTAGCAAACCTATTGAATTCTTTGAGAGTCTAAACTAAGGTAGGGAAGTAAAATGGCAATAAAAAGACATAATCCAACCACCCCTTCACAGAGATTTATTACAACAACAGATTTCTCTGATTTGACAAAAAAGAAACCTGAAAAATCTCTTCTTGCAGTAAAAAAGAAAAATGCAGGTAGAAATGCTCAAGGTAGAATAACTGTTAGACACAAAGGTGGCGGTAATAGACAAAAATATAGAATAGTAGATTTTAGACGTAAGCACGACAATGTGCCAGCTAGAGTTGAAGCAATTGAGTATGATCCAAACAGAACTGCCAATATTGCACTTCTCTATTATGCTGATGGCGCAAAATCTTATATCCTTGCTCCTGTTGGCCTAAATGTTGGCGACAAAGTTATGAGTGGGGAAGAAGTTGAAGTAAAAGTCGGAAATTGTATGCCTCTAAAAAACATTCCTGTTGGTAGCGTTATCCACAACATCGAGCTTCGTCCAGGACAAGGTGCTGCAATCGCAAGATCTGCCGGCATCTCAGCCAGACTTATGGCTAAGGACGAAAAATATGCCACAATCAAAATGCCAAGTGGAGAAATGAGACTTGTTCCTGTTATGGGTAGAGCCACATTTGGACAAGTTGGAAATGTTGATCACGAAATCGTGTCAATAGGCAAGGCAGGAAGAAAAAGACATATGGGCGTAAGACCAACTGTTCGTGGTGTTGTTATGAACCCTAATGACCACCCTCATGGTGGTGGTGAAGGTAAATCACCTGTTGGTATGCCAGGACCTGTCACTCCATGGGGCAAACCAGCACTTGGCTACAAGACAAGAAATAAAAAGAAAAATACTAATAAGTTCATTATTAGTAGGGCTTAATTACAAGGAGTTAAACAAAGATGAGCAGATCATTAAAGAAAAAACCTTATGTTGAACAAAGGCTTATGAATAGAATAAAGGCTATGAATGAAGCAAATTCAAAAAAGCCTATCAAAACTTGGTCAAGAGCATCAGTTATATATCCTGATTTTGTTGGTCACACAATCGCTGTCCACAATGGCAAAAAACATATTCCTGTCTATTGCACAGCAGAAATGGTTGGTCACAAACTCGGTGAGTTTGCTCCTACAAGAACATTCCGCGGTCATGGTGCGGACAAGGCAAAGAAAGGCAAATAAGGAGATAGATTATGGCAAAGAGAATTAAAGAAAAAACCGAGAAAATAAACCAAAATCGTGATACAAGACCTTATGCCAAAGCAAAGTTTTTGAGGCTTAGCAGTTCAAAACTTGATATTGTTATGGACCTCGTTCGTGGCAAAAAGTATATGGACGCTATCGCAATTTTGAAAAATACGCCAAACAAAGCCGCAGATCTTATCCTTAAAGTTGTTGAAAGTGCTGGCGCTAATGCAGAAAATAACAAGGGACTCAGTCGTCAAGATTTGTATGTTGCCGAGATTTATTCTGGTCAAGGAGCCACCTACAAAAGACAAAGTATAAGAGCAAAGGGTAGCGTATATCCAATATTAAAAAGAACAAGCAACATCACTGTAATTCTTGATACAGTTAAGGGAGAGTAGTTATGGGACAAAAAGTTAGTCCAAATGGACTTAGAATTGGTATAAACAAAGGTTGGAATTCTTTGTGGTTTACAGACAAAGCAAATATCGCAACAAATATCAAAGAAGACAACACAATAAGAACTTATATTAAGAAAAAATACTACTCTTGCGCTATATCAAAAATTATGATTGAAAGAACTTCAAAAAGAGTAGTGGTCACAGTGTTCACAGCTCGCCCTGGTGTCCTTATTGGACAAAAAGGTGCAGGCGTGGAAGCTCTTAAAAAAGAACTTCTCAAAATGACTAAAGCAGAAATGGTGTCAATCAATATCAAGGAAATCAAGAACCCAGATATTGACGCAACACTTATCGCAGAAAGTATCGCAAGCCAACTAGAAAAGCGTGTCCATTTTAGACGTGCTATGAAAATGGCTATGCAAAAAGCAGTCAAAGCTGGCGTGAAAGGAATCAAAACAATGGTTGCTGGCAGACTTGACGGCGCAGATATTGCTAGAACTGAGCATTATCATCAAGGGGCACTCCCTCTCCAAACATTGAGAGCAGACATCGATTATGGCTTTGCAGAAGCAAAAACAACATTCGGTATCCTTGGCATCAAAGTTTGGGTGTATAATGGAGAAATATTGTCCAAAAAGACCTCAAATAGAGGAGGTAACGCATAATGTTAATGCCTAAAAAAGTTAAAAGAAGAAAAGTTCAACGTGGCAGAATGAAAGGCAAAGCCATGAGAGGCAACAAACTTGCTTATGGTGACTATGGCCTTCAAGCAACCGAACCTTGCTGGATAACATCAAACCAAATCGAAGCCGCTCGTATCGCTATGACAAGACACACAAAAAGAGGTGGAAAAGTTTGGATTGATATTTTCCCAGACAAACCAATAACCAAAAAACCTAACGAAACTCGTATGGGTAGTGGTAAAGGTAATCCAGAGTTTTGGGTTGCAGTTGTAAAACCAGGCAGAGTTTTGTTTGAAATGAAAGATGTTGAAGACAGTATCGCTCGCGAGGCTTTGAGACTTGCTTCACACAAACTTCCATGCAAAACAAAAATAATCGTTCGTGAAAAAGACGTTGAACCTGCAAAATCCGAAGTAGAAGGTGGTGCAGTTTAATGAAAATAAAAGAAATAAGAAATTTGACTAATGAAGAACTTAATGCAAAACTTCTTGCATCAAAATCCGAACTTTTCAATTTGAGATTTCAGCATGCAACTGGCAATCTTGCCAATCCGATGCTCCTAAGTTCCCTCAAGAAAGACATTGCAAAAATCAAAACAGTTCTAACAGAAAGAGAACTTAACCTAAACAATAACTCAAAAGAGCATAAGGCATAGGAGAGTGGAAAATGGAAGAAAAACGTAATAATAGAAAAACAAAAATAGGTGTTGTCGTTAGTGATAAAATGGACAAAACTTGTGTTGTAGCAGTCACTTCAAATGTCAAACACCCACTTTATAAAAAAGTCGTAAAAATTACCAAGAAGTTTAAGGCCCATGACGAAAACAATGAATGCCATGTAGGCGACACTGTTGAAATTATGGAAACAAGACCTATCAGCAAAACAACTCATTTTAGACTTCTTAGAATTGTAGAAAAAGCCAAATAAGGAGAAGTAATTATGATTCAACCACAAACAAGACTTAAGGTTGCCGACAACACAGGTGCAAAAGTTATTATGTGCATAAGAGTGCTTGGCGGTTCATTTAGAAGAAGCGGAAATATTGGTGATGTCATTGTTGCTTCTGTCAAAAAGGCAACTCCAGGTGGCGTTGCAAAAAAAGGTGATGTAGTAAAGGCTGTTATCGTTAGATCAACTAGAGGAGTCCAAAGAAATGATGGCTCAACAATCAAGTTTGACGAAAACGCCGCTGTCATTATCGATAGCCAAAAGCAACCACGTGGAACACGTATTTTTGGACCTGTCGCTAGGGAACTTAGAGAAAAAGGTTATATGAAGATCTTATCTCTTGCCCCAGAGGTCCTATAAGGAGGTAAACTAGAAAATGTCAAAACTAAATATTAAGAAAGGCGACACCGTTCTAGTCACCGCCGGAAAAGAAAATGGCAAGGTTTCAACAGTCCTTGAATGCTTCCCAGAAGAAGGCAAAGCAACTGTTAGAGGCCTTAACATTATAACAAAACATAACAAACCAAGATCTGCTCAAGATAAGGGTGGAATTGTCAAAAAAGAGGGCAAAATAGACGCAAGCAACCTTATGGTTGTCTGCCCTGCATGTGACAAAGCCACAAGAGTCAAAATGGGCGTAAATGACAAAGGGGAAAAAGTTAGACTTTGCAAACACTGTGGAGCATCTCTTGACAGTGGAGTAAAAAAAGTCCAAGAAAAGAAATCCCAAAAAACAGCTGACAAAAAACTTGATGAAGCAAAACCAAAAACAGAAAAGGTTGATGCTCCAAAAGCAGAGAAGAAAACTTCAGCAAAAAAAGCTCCAGCAAAAAGTGCTAAAGTAGAAAAAGCTGATATAACAGAAAAATCTTCTAACGAAAAAGAAGTAGGAGGAACAAATGGCTAATACTGAATTTCCAAGATTGCGTGATTATTACAAACAAAATGTAGTTCCTGCTCTTCAAAAAGAATATTCCTACAAAAATGTTATGGAAATCCCAAAAATTGACAAAATTGTCGTTAGTATGGGACTTGGTGAGATAAAAGACAATTCAAAGAGCTTCAATCTTGCTCTTGATGAACTCACCCAAATTACAGGCCAAAAAGCCATCCCAACCTATGCTAAAAAGTCAATTTCTAACTTCAAAGTTCGTCAAGGTCAAAAAATTGGTGCAAAAGTCACCCTTCGTGGCAACATTATGTATGAATTTTTAGACAAACTTATCTCAATTGCACTTCCAAGAGTTAGAGATTTCAAGGGCGTAAGTCCAAAAGCATTTGATGGTAGAGGCAACTATTCTTTGGGAATTAAAGAACAACTTATATTCCCAGAAATATCATACGAAAAAGTCGAAAAAGTCAGAGGTATGGATGTTATCATTGTTACAACAGCCAAGACTAACAAAGAGGCATATTCCTTGCTTGATTTGATGGGAATGCCTTTTGCTAAAAGATAAAAGGGACTATAAAAGGTAAACAATTATGGCAAGAAAATCAATGATAAATAAACAACAAAGAGTGCAAAAATTCTCAACCAGAGAATACACAAGATGCTCAATCTGTGGGCGTCCACATGCCGTTCTCAAAAAATACGGAATTTGCAGAATTTGTTTTAGAAATTTGGCTTACAAAGGCGAAATACCTGGCGTTAAAAAGTCTAGTTGGTAAGGAGATAAATTATGATAGTTACAGACCCAATCGCAGATATGCTCACACGTATCCGCAATGCACTTACAATAAAAAGAGACGAAGTAGTTGTTCCTGCTTCCAAGACAAAAAATGCTATTGCTGAGATTTTGCTTGAACAAGGATATATTGAAAAATATGAACTTGTCGATGACGAAAATTTCAAGTCAATCAAAATTGCGCTCAAGTATGGACCAAATGGCGAAAAGGTTATCCAAGGCCTAAAACGCATCTCTAAGCCAGGTCTTAGAGTGTATGCTGCCTCAAGCGACCTTCCAAAAGTCCTCAATGGACTTGGCATCGCAATTATTTCTACAAACAAAGGGATCATGACTGACAAGGAAGCCCGCTCTCAAAAACTTGGCGGTGAAGTCTTGGCATTCGTGTGGTAAGGAGGAAAACAAGATGTCTAGAATTGGAAGAATGCCTATAGTAGTTCCACAAGGAGTTACAGTTAGTGTTGACGAAAACAACCTAGTCACCGTAACAGGTAAATTAGGAACTCTTTCTCAACAAGTGGCAAAAGTTATTAACATTGAAGTAAAAGAAGGAGAAGTCCTTCTCACCCGTCCAAATGACGAAAGCGACACCAAAGCAAAACACGGACTTTATAGAATGCTTATAGCAAATATGGTCAAAGGTGTTAGTGAAGGTTTCTCAAAATCTATAACAATAAACGGCATTGGTTACAAAGCCACCAAACAAGCAAACAAAATTGTCCTAAACATTGGATATTCTCACCCTGTTGAAGTTAAGGAAGAAGGTGGCATAACTCTTGAATGTCCAGATGCAACAACAATCCTTGTTAAAGGTATTTCAAAAGAAGAAGTTGGCCAATTTGCTGCAAAAATTCGCGGGATTAAACCTGTTGAACCATACCATGCATATGGTATCAGATACACTGATGAAGTGGTCATAAGAAAAGTCGGAAAAGTTTCAGGCAAAAAGTAATAGGGGGAAAACATGATTAACAAAGAGAACAAAAATGCTCGCAGATTGCATAGACACCTTAGAGTTAGAAAGAACCTTTCAGGCACATCTTCTTCTCCAAGACTCAGCGTCTATAGAAGCACATCAAACATCTATGCTCAAATCATCGATGACACCAAAGGTTCAACCCTTTGCTCTGCTTCAACATTAAGTGCTGAACTTGCCGGAAAACTTGATAACAAAACAAAGTGTGAAAGAGCTGAAATGGTTGGCGAACTTATCGGCAAACTAGCTCTTGAAAAAGGTGTAAAAACTGTTGTTTTTGACAGGGGTGGATATCTCTACACTGGTAGAGTCCATGCCCTAGCAGAAGGCGCAAGAAAGGCAGGTCTAGAATTCTAATGGAGGAAAATATGGAAAACGAAGAAGTAAAAACTGAAGTTGTTGAAGGCGTTGCCGAACAACCTGCAGAAGAAGTTACACCTGCAACCCCTGTTGAAGAAGTGTCTGTGGAAGAAACACCTGCAGAAGAAACACCGGTTGAAGAAAAACCTGCAAAAGTGGTTAAAACAGAAAAGTCAACCCTTAAAACTTACACTCTTCCAGAAAAAACAAACGGAAGAAAGGGAAATGATAGAAGAAAACCAAAAGCCGTAGAAACAAGAAGAGAGGACAGTGAATTTGACAAAAAACTTGTCGAAGTTAGACGTGTTGCCAAAGTTGTTAAAGGTGGAAGAACAATGCGTTTTAGCGCTCTTGTTGTTGTTGGCAACAAAAATGGTCTAGTCGGCATTGGCATAGGCAAATCTGGCGAAGTATCAGAAGCTGTTGAAAAAGCAACTGCAGACGCCAAGAAAAACTTGATTTCAGTTCCTATTGTCGGTTCAACTATTCCTCATGAAGTTATTGGAAAGTTTGGTGCATCAAGCATCAATATGTTCCCAGCTCCACAAGGAACAGGAGTTATCGCAGGAGGAAGTGCCAGAGCTGTTGTTGAACTTGCAGGTATCAAAGATATCGTCACAAAGGCCCATGGCTCAAACAACAAAATCAACGGCGTCCGTGCAACTTTTGAAGGACTAAAGAGTCTTCGCACAAGAGAAGAAATTGCCGCCCTCCGTGGCAAATCTCCAGAAGAAATTTAATTAAAGGGGAAAAATGATGGAAAAAGAGACTAAAAACAAAAAAACATCTGGCAAAATGCTTAAGGTAACTTATGTAAAAAGTGCCATTGGATATAACAAAAATCAAAGCAAAGTTTTGGAAGGTCTTGGACTTAAAAAACTCAATTCATCACGCCTTCTCCCAGACAACGCTTGTGTTAGAGGAAGTATATTCAAAGTTAGGCATTTAGTTAAAGTTGAAGAACAAAACTAAAAGCCCAAAATAAAAAAATTTCGTGAAAGGAGAAATAAAAATGAACATTCAATCATTGAAGCCTGCAGCAAATTCTCGTCACAGCGAAAAGCGCCTTGGCCGTGGCACATCAAGTGGAGTCGGCAAGACAAGTGGCAGAGGACAAAAGGGACAAAATTCCCGCAGTGGCGGTGGTGTTCGTGTTGGATTTGAAGGTGGTCAAATGCCTCTTATTAGGCGTCTTCCACGCAGAGGCTTTACAAATGCTAAGTTCAAAAAACACTATTCAGTAATCAATGTGTGCGATCTTGCTAAGTTTGACGAAAATGCAGTTGTTGATGCAAATGCTCTTTTAGAAAAAGGTATTTTGTCTAAAGTTGAAGAATATGGTGTCAAAGTTCTTGGAAACGGCAAACTTGACAAAGCATTAACTGTCAAAGTCGCAAAAGTTTCTGAAAGCGCGGCTGAAAAAATCAAAGCAGCCGGTGGCAGTGTTGAGGAGGCATAATGTTAAAAAACCTTAGAGAAGCATTCAAAATCAAAGAAGTGAGAAAAAAAATAATTATAACTCTCGTTCTCCTTCTTATTTATAGAATCGGTTGCTGGCTACCAACACCTGGAATAGTTATCGGCTCATTCCAGTCTGTTGTAGACAAAGATGGGGGAGGGTTCCTCTCGCTTATAAGTGCCATAACCGGAAACGCCTTATCAAATGGAGCGTTGCTTGCTCTTGGTGTTGGCCCATATATCAATGCTTCCATTATTATGCAACTTTTGGCAGTTGCAATTCCTAGCCTTGAGCGCCTATCAAAACAAGGCGAAGAAGGCAAAAAGAAAATGGCTTTTTACACAAAAGTTTGTGCCTTAATTTTGGCTCTAGCACAAGCAATAGGCATAGTTGTCGGCTTTGGCGCAGGAAATCTTGATAGTGCAACATTCTTCGGTTCAACTTGGCTTACAGGTGCCGTTGTCGTTGCAATTTTGGTCGCTGGCGCTATGTTTACAGTTTGGCTTGGCGACAAAATCACATCTCTTGGCATAGGCAATGGTCTTTCACTTCTTATTTTCGTTGGTCTTCTTGCAACGGCAGGCAGAGCAATAGCAAATAGTGTGACAGATGTCGCATCAGGGAACCTTGAAGGGCTCTGGTCACTTATAATCTTTGCAGTTGCTATCATAGTAATATTTGGATTTATCGTGTTTATAGACAGTGCAGAGAGAAGAATACCTGTTCAATATGCCAAACAGATGAAAGGTAGAAAAATGTATGGTGGACAAAGCACAAACATTCCTATCAAAATCAATTCATCTGGCGTTATGCCAATTATTTTCGCAACAGCAATAATCACATTCCCACAACTTCTTATGAGTATCTTCTGGTATAGCACAGAAGAGGGAAGTGCTTATATGTGGTATGCACAAAACCTCGGCGCAGGGACTTGGCTTTACAGTGTTCTTGTTGCCTTCCTTATATTTGTCTTTTCGTATTTCTATTCACAAATTATGTTTAATCCAGAAGACGTTTCAAGACAAATTCAACAAAATGGTGGTTTTATCCCAGGTTATAGACCAGGAAAACCAACCAGCGATTATCTCAAACGTGTTTCAAATAGAATAACTTTGTGGGGAGCAATATTCTTGAGTTTGGTTGCACTTATCCCTTCCCTTATGTTCAAAACACTTAACACAGTTTTGAATTTAGGAATGTCCGGTTCTCTTATAAGTGCATTCAGCGCAACAGGACTTCTCATCGTTGTTTCAGTTGCCCTTGAAATAGACAAGCAACTTGAAGCACAACTTCTTATGAGAAATTATAAAGGATTTTTGAAGTAAAGGTAAAATTATGAAAATAGTTTTGTTAGGCCAAATCGCAAGTGGCAAGGGAACTTTATCTCAAGCCCTTCAGGAAAAATATGGTTTTATACCAGTATCTATAGGTCTTCTTCTTAGAAAAGAGTGCGAAAAAGACTCCGAAGAAGCAAGACTTATCAAAGATTGTCTTGAGAAAGGAAAACTTGTTTCTGACGATTTGGCACTAAAAGTCCTTAAAAATTATCTGCAAGAAATTGGAGATAAAAACATTATATTTGATGGTTATCCTAGAAACAAAGTTCAGGCCGAAAGCTTATCACAAATTGCAAATATCGACAAAGTGCTTTTTCTTAATATCACAGACGATATTGTTAGAGAAAGGTTCCTTGGTAGAAGAGAATGCGAAAAATGTGGCTATGTTTCAAATGTGAACTATCCTGATTACAATGGTATTTGCCCACGCTGTGGTGGAAAACTTGCCAAGAGAAATGACCTAAACGAAGAAGCTATGCAAAACAAAATGTCTTCTTTTGAAAAGGATACAAGACCTCTTATACAATATTATAAGGACAAAGGTTTGCTTGGTGAGATTGATGCCTCTAAAGGCAAAGATGTAGCATTAAAAGACGCAGAAAAATTTCTGCATATGTAAAAAAAGGCAATTTTAATGATAAAAATAAAAACAGAAAAAGAAATAGAACTTTTGCGTATAGCCGGCAGAATAACAAGAGAAACCCTCTTGGAAGTTGAAAAATATGTCCGTCCGGGCGTTACAACAAAAGAATTAGACAAAATTGCTTATGACTTTATAGTCAAAAATGGTGCCACTCCATCGTTTTTGCACTATGGTGGTTTCCCTGCCACTATATGTGCTTCTGTCAACGAAGTTGTGGTGCATGGCTTTCCAGATGATAAACCTCTTCAAGAAGGCGACATCGTCAGCATTGATGTTGGCGCAAAATACAAAGGTTATCACGGAGATAGCGCACGAACTTTTGCCGTAGGCAAAATAAGTGATGAAAAACAGAAACTTATTGATGTCACAAAACAAAGTTTCTTTGAAGGTATAAAAGGCATCAAAGCAGGGAATACAGTTGGCGATATTTCTTCTCGTGTTCAAAATTATGTTGAAAAATTTGGTTTTGGCATTGTTAGAGAAATGGTAGGACACGGAGTGGGCAGTCACCTTCACGAAGATCCCGAAGTGCCAAATTATGGTTATGCTGGGCTTGGACCAAAACTTCAAAAAAATATGGTCATAGCCGTAGAACCTATGGTCACTATGGGAAATTATGAAGTTGAAATTAAAGGTTGGAGTTGCAAAACTGCTGATGGCTCTCCCTCAGCCCACTATGAAAACACAATTTTAATTTGTGAAGATGGTGTCGAAATTTTGACATAAAAGGGTAGTTTATGCTGGAAGTTGGGAATGTGGTCCTGTCCAATTGTGGACATGATAAAGACAGAGTTTATTTGATTGTTGATATAAAGGGCGATTTCGCCTATTGTGTTGATGGTAAATACAGAACCCTTTCATCACCCAAAAAAAAGCGTAGCAAACATCTTCAAAACACTTTCGTCAAATATACCGAAAAAGATATATCAAAACTTTACGATTACGAGATCGCAACATATTTGAAAAATTTGGACATTTTGCACAACTAAAACAAATTTCTATTGCAAAAAAGGAGTTTTTATGCCAAAATCTGATTGTTTGGAAACTGACGGTATAGTCACAGAAGTTCTGCCCAATGCAACCTTTAAGGTTAAACTTCAAAATGGGCATATTATCACTTGCTATATTTCAGGCAAACTAAGAATGAATTATATCAAAATTCTTGCAGGAGACTCTGTGAGAGTGGAGATGAGTCCTTATGACTTAACCAAAGGACGCATAACTTGGAGAAGTAAATCAAACTAATTGAAATTTTAAGGAGAAAGAAAAATGAAAGTTAGACCATCTGTAAAACCTATTTGCGATAAATGCAAGGTTATCAAAAGAGAAGGCAAAGTTATGGTTATTTGCCAAAATAAAAAACATAAACAAACACAAGGCTAAGAAATTTCCACAATTGTAGGCGGCTGTAAAAATCTACAATGTGTTTTTATATAACAAAAATTTTATAATTTTATTTTATTTATGGAGGAAAAAATAAATGGCTCGTATCGCTGGTGTTGATTTGCCAAACGAGAAAAGACTTGAAATCGGCCTTACCTATATCAAAGGTATCGGCAGAGTTACAAGCAACAAAATTTTGTCTGAAACAAAAATAAGCCCTGACCTTCGTGTCAAAGATTTGACAGAAGAACAAGTGGCTCAACTTAGAAATTATATCGAAAAAAACCTCACTGTCGAAGGTGACCTCACTCGTGAAGTCTCCCTAAACATCAAAGCTCTTTCCGAAATTGGATGCTATAGAGGGATAAGACACAGAAAAGGTCTTCCTGTTAGAGGTCAAAGCACAAAACAAAACGCACGCACACGCAAAGGTCCTCGCAAGACCGTTGCCAAGAAAAAGTCTAAGGCTTAAGGAGAAGTAAAATGGCAGAAAAAAAAGTTGTTAGAAAGAAAAAACAAACCAAAAATGTTGACAAAGGTGCCGTTCATATCCAAGCATCTTTCAACAATACACTTGTTACTTTTACCGACCTTGCAGGCAACACATTGTCTTGGTCAAGTGCAGGTTCATTAGGTTTTAAGGGCGCAAGAAAAAGCACCCCATTTGCTGCACAACAAGCAGTTGAAACTGCTGCAAAACTTGCAAAAGAACAAGGTCTTAAATCAGTCGAAGTTTATGTAAAAGGACCAGGCAATGGCAGAGAAGCGGCAATTCGCGCTCTTGGAACAGCAGAACTAAATGTCACAAAAATAAGTGATGTTTCGCCTATTCCACACAATGGTTGCCGTCCTCCTAAGAAAAGAAGAATTTAAGAGGAGTAAAGATTTATGGCAAAATATACAGATTCAGATTGCAGACTTTGCAGAAGAGAAGGTTGCAAACTTTTCCTCAAAGGAGATAGATGCATCTCTCCAAAGTGCGCAATGGAAAAAAGACCAGTTGCCCCTGGTCAACATGGATTGGGCAGAAAAAAAGTTACCGATTATGGCGAACAACTTAGAGAAAAACAAAAAGTTAAAAGAGCCTATGGTCTTTTGGAAAAACAATTTAGAGAATATTATGAAAAAGCAACTCGTATGAAAGGTGTTGTTGGTGAAAATATGCTTTCCCTTCTTGAAAGACGCCTTGACAATGTCATCTATAGAATGGGCATTGGTGATAGCCGTGCACAAAGCAGACAAATTGTCAACCATGGCCACATTTGTGTCAATGGTAGAGTTGTGAACATTCCTTCCTATAGCGTGAAGGTTGGAGATGAAGTGTCTATCAAAGAAAGTAAACAAGACCTAGAAAAATTCAAACAACTTCGTGGCATAAAAATCACAATGCCTAAATGGCTTGATTTCAACACAAGTTCTATGAGTGGAAAAATTCTTGCTCTACCTCAAAGAGATGACATCGACCTTAACATTAGAGAACATATGATTATCGAGTTGTATTCAAGATAAGGAGGAAAAAATCTATGATGCAAATTGAAAAACCAAAAGTTATTACAGAGGAAAAAAATGACGGAAGTTATGCAAAATTTGTCGTAGAACCTCTTGAACGTGGTTTTGGTATAACCCTTGGCAACTGCATGAGAAGAACTCTTTTGGGCTCTTTACCTGGCGCTGCCGCAGTTGCAATACGTATTGATGGC
>Ga0352976_1034130_pt1 | contig 13085 bp, 14 predicted proteins | sample Cowrumrumenfluid_FD_205949 | JGI IMG/M metagenome (GOLD analysis project Ga0352976, IMG submission 205949) | Metatranscriptome of Cow rumen microbial communities from the University of Illinois at Urbana-Champaign, USA - Cow X-1 rumen fluid... | ecosystem: Host-associated > Mammals > Digestive...
CAGGGCGTTATTGGAATAGTAGCTGCGCGAATAAAAGAACGCTGCGGAAAACCTACAATAATAATCTCTTATGACGGACCTTTTGCAAAAGGCTCTGCACGAAGTGTTGAGGGCTTTAAGATGTGCGATGGTGTTGCATACTGCAAAGAACTGCTGACTATTTTCGGCGGTCACCCAATGGCAGCCGGTTTTTCGCTGCCTACTGAAAACATTGATGCATTTCGAGATATGATAAACGAGTTTGCCGATAATGTTAAACAGCCCTTTTTTCCGGTAATAAGTCTTGCTTGTTCTTTGATACCATCTAAGGTAACTGTCGGCATGATAGACGATCTCTCAGTATTGGAACCGTTCGGTTCGGGTAATCCTACGCCTGTTTTCGGGATATATGATTCCAGAATAATACGTATAACAGCTTTATCCGGAGGAAAACATACAAAGATAACTTTTATACGGCAGTTAAACTATTTTGAGGCTCTTTATTTCGGTATTAATCCTGAACAATTGCCTTTTTCTGTAGGAGATACAGTAAATATTGCTGTAACTGCCGGATTAAATGAGTTTAATAGTAAGATAAGCGTGTCATATTATATTAAAGATATCTGTTTTTCTGATTCCGATAACGAGGCAATGTTAAGGAGCAACGCTTTATTTGAAGATCTTATGTGCGGTAAACCGGTCACTGATGAAATGCGGGCTGAGCTTTGTGCAGATCGTGAGAATTGTGCAGCAGTTTATCTTTTTTTAAAAAACAATAACGGATTTGCATTTTCTGCAGAGGCATTGTATCACAAAATCAATGCCCCCTCTCTGAATTTTGGGAAAATGTGTGTTATACTGAAAGCATTGGAGGAATTATCGCTTATATCTATAAGCAGCAATCCATTTAAGCTCGATATAAAGCTTAAAGAGAATCCACAAAAAGTCGATCTGTTTTCGGCAAAGGTATTTAGATCATTACGATAAAAATATTCTGAACTTTTTTGATTTTTTCTATACAAGTATTATAATATTGGAAAGGTGTGTTTATATATGGCTGCAAACAGGAAGTATTATCAAGATTATGAAGAATTGTGTGAATTGATGGATCAGAGCCTTAACAACTATGATAAAGAAAAAATAGAAAAAGCATATCGTCTTGCCGAGAAAATGCACGGAGATCAGCGCAGAGTATCGGGAGTGCCGTATATTCTGCACCCTACGTCTGTTGCATGTATTATTGTTGATCTGGGAATGGATACAGACTCTGTAGTAGCAGCACTTCTTCATGATGTGGTTGAAGATACGCCCGTAACTCTTGAAGAGGTCAAGGCTATGTTCGGAGAAGATGTTGCTTATCTTGTCAGCGGCGTAACAAAGATCAGCAAGGTGCCATATACTACCCGTGAAGAAAGACAGGCAGAAAACGTAAGAAAAATGCTTATTGCCATGTCTGATGATATAAGAGTAATAATAATCAAGCTTGCCGATCGTCTGCACAATATGCGTACTATTGAATGTATGCGTGAGCAAAAGCGAAGAGATATTGCACTTGAAACAATGGAGGTTTTCGCTCCTATAGCTCACCGTTTGGGTATCAAGGCGATAAAAGACGAAATGGAAGATCTTTCTCTTCAATACCTTGATCCTGTCGGATATGCAGAAATAGAACAGCATCTTGAAACCCTTGACGGAGAAGCATTCATAGATAAGATAAAAAAGCAGATCTCTACCGGAGTCAGCCAATATATTAAAGATGCGACAGTCAGCGGACGTGTAAAGAGTATTCACGGTATCTATAAAAAGTATATTATACAAGGAAAGAGTCTTGAAGAAATATATGATATATATGCTGTAAGAGTAATTGTTGATACAGTTGTAGATTGTTACAGCGTATTAGGAATCATTCATGAGATGTTCCAGCCCCTGCCGCAAAGATTTAAAGACTATATCTCTACTCCGAAGCCAAATCTATACAGATCACTTCATACAACAGTAATAGGTTCGGACGGCGTACCGTTTGAAGTACAAATACGTACAAAAGAGATGCACCAGACAGCCGAGTATGGTATTGCGGCACACTGGAAATATAAGCTCGGTATGAATGGTAAAAGCAGTATGGACGAACAGCTTGCCTGGATACGACAGATGCTTGAAAATCAAGCCGAAAATCACGAGCCGACACGACTTATTAAAGACCTTAAAACAGATCTTTCTTCAGACGAGGTATTTGTATATACTCCAAAGGGTGCGCTTATAAATCTTCCTCTGGGGTCAACCGTTATAGACGTTGCATATGCGATACACAGCGAGGTAGGCAACAGAATGATGGGTGCTAAAGCAAACCACAGGATAGTACCTATTGACTATGTCGTAAAAACAGGCGATATTATCGAAATACTTACCGGCAAAGAGGGCACGGTAGGACCGAGCAGAGATTGGTTAAAAATTGTTAATACAAGCAGTGCCCGCAACAAAATAAGACAGTGGTTCAAGCGTGAAAAGCGTGAAGAAAACATTGCTTTAGGTAAAGCAGAGTTTGAAAAGGAATGTAAGAAAAACGGCTTTGTTCTCACAGATAAAGAGCTTGAAACGATGCTGGAGCCTATTCTTAAAAAGAAAAATATTCCTAATATTGAGTTGTTTTATGAATCTATAAGCTATGGAGGAACGGTTCTTTGGAAGCTCATGCCGAGAATAAGAGAGGAATATGCCAAGATCGTTGAAGAACGTGAAAAGGCTTTGGGAACAGAGAATACTTTTGTCGTTCCGATAGTCGAAGAAACGACAAAGAAAAGTCAGTCGAAGAGCAGCGTTATTATTGACGGTATGGACGACGTTGACATTAAGCTTGCAAGGTGCTGTTCACCATTGCCTGGTGACGATATTATAGCTTTTATTACTAAAGGACACGGAATATCTGTTCATATGCGTCAGTGTCCCAATGTTCCTAAAGATATTTCTGCATCAGAGTTTCCTGACAGATGGCTGAAAGCAGTATGGTCTGGAACTATTACGACAACTTTTTCAACGGTTATCGAGATAAAAGCTCTTGACCGAACGGGACTTTTAGCCGATCTGGCAGGTCAGCTCGGCGCTATGAAGATAAATATACACAATATGAATTCAAAGGTCATAGGCGGCGGAACAGCGATCCTTACTTTCGATATTTCTGTAAGAGATAAATCTAACCTCAGAGATATTTGCTCACGCCTTCTGGCGATCAGAGGAGTATCGTCTGTACAAAGAGTCGGAAGTATGTCATAAAGGGGTGTAAGAAGCATTGAGAGCCGTAATTCAGAGAGTTACAAAAGCGTCTGTAAGCGTTGACGGAAGTATAACAGGTGAGATCACAAACGGATTTTTAGTACTTTTGGGTGTTCATAACGATGATACAGAAAAGGAAGCCGAACTTTTGGCAGGCAAGATCGCTGACATGAGAATATTTACGGACGAAAACGACAAAATGAATCTCTCACTTAAAAATATTGGCGGAAGCGTGTTGGTCATCTCTAATTTTACACTGTATGCCGATTGCAGACACGGTCGCCGTCCGAGTTTTTTTGAGTCAGCAAGACCCGAGAGAGCTGAGCCTTTGTACGAATACTTTTGTACACAAATGTATAAAGCTGGTATAGAGAATGTTCAAAAGGGTGTTTTCGGAGCAGATATGAAGGTATCTCTTTTAAACGACGGACCCGTTACGATAATTCTTGATACTGATGATTTGAAAAGCAGGTGATAAAATGATAAATATTAAAAGCTGTCCGCTTGGAATGATAAGTGCAAACTGTTATGTTATTACAGATGCGGCAAGCGGTGAAAGTGCAGTTGTAGATCCGGGCGGATATGATAAGCGTATAGACAGAATTCTGTCTGATATCGGGTACAGGAACATAAAGTATATTCTTCTCACACACGGCCATTTCGATCATACAGACGGCGTAAACGAAGTGCTTAAAAGAACACATGCAAAGGTCGCTGTTGGAAAAGATGACGCCGGAATGTTGACCAATGCCGAGGATGATTTGTCAAGTCAATTTACCTATGGAAACTCTGAGCCCATAAAATACGATCTTTTACTCTCGGACGGTGATATATTAAAGCTGGGCGAAAGTGAGATAAAGGTAATAACAACTCCCGGACACAGCAAAGGCTCGGTTACCTTTATGTGCGACGATAAGCTTTTTACGGGTGACACCCTTTTCAGAGGTGCGATCGGAAGAACTGATTTTCCCTCAAGCAGTGATACAGAAATGAAAGCCTCGCTGATAAAGCTGTCACAATTAGAGGGAGATTTTGAAGTTTTCCCGGGGCATGACAGTAAAACAACGCTTGATAACGAAAGAAAGCGTAATCCATTTCTTAGGAATTTGCAGCCATGATTATTTATATCAAAAACCATGATTTTCATTATGAAACAGAGAATCTTACAAGAGTATTTTTTCCGAACGAGAAAATAGATGTCACTTCAGATATTCCCGATGAATTGACAGCGCCGTATATATATACCGAGCTTGACAAAGGCGAGAATACGAAGATCACAGCAGAAATAAAAATAGGAGCATACAGCGATACAAGAAAAGCTGAATTTTCAAGCAGCGGCAGCGATCTAGAGCTGGAGCTTGCACTTCTTATTTACGATCTGCTTGTAAAGTACACAGGAGTAACTCCGCCATGGGGCGTTTTGACCGGTGTTCGTCCTATCAAGCTTTTCAGACGGCTTCTGAACGATACGTCGCTTGAAGAAGCAGCCGATTATTTCAGAAACAGACTTATGGTAAGCGATGAAAAAACAAACCTTGCCATAGAAACAGAAAAACACGAGCAGTCAATAATAGATATGTCTGATGATAAGTCTTTCAGCTTGTATATTTCTATACCGTTTTGTCCGGGCAGGTGCAGCTATTGTTCTTTTGTGTCTGCGTCTGTTGAACGTGCAAAGCACCTTATAGAGCCTTATACCGATCTTTTGTGCAGAGAGCTTGAAGAAACCGCAAAATATGCCAAAGAACTGGGACTTCGTTTAGAGTCCGTTTATATGGGCGGCGGTACTCCGACTACTCTTTCTGCCGAACAAATGAAACGTGTGTTAACTGCCGTGAATGACAATTTCGATCTATCACGATGCCGTGAGTTTACCGTTGAAGCAGGCAGACCGGATACAATAACAGAAGAAAAACTAAATGTAATAAAGGAATGTGGCGCAGACCGTATAAGTATAAATCCGCAAACGCTGAATGATGATGTTCTTCGTGTTATAGGCAGAAGACATACATCACAGCAGACACTAGATACTTTTTTGCTTGCCCGCAGATGTGGATTTACACATATAAATATGGATCTTATAGCAGGTTTGCCGTCAGATACCACAGAAAGCTTTATTGATACTCTCAATAGGATAACCGAGCTTGACCCTGAGAGTATAACAATACATACTCTTGCTATGAAACGTGCGTCAACACTTACGCAGGACGGTAAAACACTGAATAAAGAAGAAGCCGAAGCCGTGGCGAAAATGTTGTCTTATGCAAATAAGAAGCTTCATTCATGCGGATATATTCCATATTATCTATATCGCCAAAGCCGAATGACAGGCAATATGGAGAACACAGGCTGGTCAAAAGAAGGCAGCGAGGGCATTTACAATGTATTTGTTATGGACGAAACTCATACTGTACTTGCTTGCGGAGCAGGAGCTGTTACAAAGCTTAAAGATAATAAGAACAATACTCTTGAAAGAATATTTAACTTTAAATACCCATACGAATATATAGACAGATTTAGCGAACTCACAGAACGCAAGAAAAGGATAGGTACTTTCTATGCTGAACATTACTAATTCATACAGACGCTATTCACTTACTGCCGATAAGATAAATCAGTACGCATTGTCAGATCCCGCAGAGTTTGTAAGGGTTTCAGAGAAAGCGTTCAGAAGTGATATACACGATATTGCAGAAAGTATTGTAAACAGCGATACACGCTGCAAGGTAATAATGCTGGCAGGGCCTTCGGCGTCGGGCAAAACCACAACAGCAAAAATTTTGCAGGAACAATTAAAAAGCATTGGATACGGTTCGGAGATCATCTCAATGGATAATTTTTATTTGGGAGAAAAAAATGTTCCGCGCACATCCGATGGAAAACCGGATTTTGAAACGGTAAATGCTCTGAATATTGCAGAGCTTGAAAAATGCATTTCTGATCTGTTGAAGTACGGACAGTGCGATATTCTGAATTTTGATTTTGCAACAAGTTCACCTCTTGACGAAAGAACACACATTGATCTTCATGATGATTCAATTGCGATTATTGAGGGTATTCATGCACTTAACCCGATATTTACTCAACACATAGTTTCAACTGTCGGACTTAAAAAGATCTATATAAGTGTAAAGCAGGGAATAAGAGAGTCAGGTAGGGCAGGTTATCTGGTAACTGCCGCTGAGCTCAGACTTTTCAGACGTCTTGTGCGTGACTGTAAATTCAGAGGCAGCAATGCAGATCATACAATGGGTATGTGGAAAAACGTATTATATGGTGAGAAAAATTATATAGTACCATATAAATATACAGGAGATATTACGATCAATTCCATACATATGTATGAGCCGTGTGTTATTGCATACGAGGCAATAGAGTATCTCGAAAAGGTATCACCCGAAAGCAGCGAATATGAATATGCGCAGGATCTTATAAAGCGTGCAAAACACTTTGTACCGATCAGTGAGGTGCTTGTTCCCGATAATTCGCTTTTGCGTGAATTTTTGGGCAAAAGTAAGTTCGATTTTTGAAAATAATTTATTTTAATACTTTTTTTTAGATAGAAAAAGTGTTATACTATTGATATAATGATTATGACCTGAATTTAAGGAGGTTTTTATTATGGGTTTGTTTGATGATGTAATTGTAAATGTTGCTTCCGCTTTTGATGATATAGGCAAAAAGGCAACAGAGGTAGTAGATAAGTCTAAGGTTAGAGTTTCCTCTGTAGAGCTAAAAAACAAGATAGCAGCACAATTTGAAACTCTTGGAAGATATGTCTATGATTCTACCGTTACAAATACAACAGACACCGAGATCGTTAACCGTTATATAGAAGAGATAACAGGACTGATCACAGAGCTTAAAAGCATGCAGGATATGCTTGCGTCATCGGGCGGCAAAATAGTTTGCCCCAAGTGTTCATGCACAAATTCATCTGATAGCCTGTTCTGTAAAAAGTGCGGCAATTCACTTGATTTTGCAAACACCTATACATCAAAAGAGGCAGTTGCCACACCTGTGGCAGAAGAGAAGCCTGTTTGTGAAGAAGAAAACAAGACTGCCGAAGACGAAATAACCGAAACAACGGATTAATAGATTGATTTACTGATATACAAAAGGTAATGCATTCTTTATCAGAGGGTGTATTACCTTTGAATACTGCCCGATCAAAGAATTGAAAAGAGGTATTTGTTTGAGTAAAATAAAGTCAAAAAACAATTCGAGCAATAAACAAAGCTTTATGCTTGGTGCAGCTATACTTACGTTCTGTTTACTTTTGGTAAAGATCATAGGAATGCTTTATAAGGTCAGTCTGTCAAGGCTTTACGGACCTGTTGGCGCAGGCTTGCTTAGCAATGCCTATGAGCTTTATATTCCGCTGTTTACTCTGGCAACGGCAGGTTTTCCGATCGCTGTTTCGAGAATGGTATCGGAGAGTATGTCAAAGGGAAGATATAAGGATATAAAGCGAATAAAAGATGTTGCAATACCGTTTTTTATCATAACAGGTGTTATCGGTTTTTTGCTGATGGTATTATTCAGCTTTTTTTATGTCAGAATAATTCATTCTCCCGGTTCTTTTATCTCGATTTTGGTTCTTGCCCCTGCAATTTTCTTTGGCTGTCTTGTTTCTGCATACAGAGGTTATTACGAGGGTATGCGAAATATGCTGCCTACTTCTGTCTCTGAGATAGTTGAGGCATTTTTAAAGCTTTCTGCTGGCTACAGCTTTGCATATATCGTATATAATTACGGAGGAAAGTTTTGGGGGATCACAGACGAAACAGTTCTTATCAGATATTCCGTTGCAGCGGCTATTTCCGGAATAACTCTCGGATCGTTTTTCAGTTTTTTTTACATCTATCTCAGATATAAAATAAAGGGCGACGGTATCACCGAGGAAATGTATAATTCCGCACCTCGTCCGAGAAGTAAAAAAGAAACGTTCAACATTCTGGTGCGTACGGCAATTCCGATAGGATTGGGCGCTCTTGTAATGAGTGTTGCAGGTACTGTAGATTCAACTCTTATACAAAGGCGCATTATTCACATGATGGAGGCAAGCCCTGAAAAGCTGCTCTCTCAATATCCGGGAATTATACCACATGAAAATGTAATAGAAGGTACTGTGCATACATATCTATGGGGTTGTTACAGCTATGCGCTTACCATAATGAACCTCGTTGTTACTGTTACACAGGCTTTCGGTACAACTGCATTGCCGAACGTTACCGAAGCGTTCACAAAAGGAAACAGAGAAAACTTAAAAAGAAGTATAGAAACCGTAATGCGTGTTACGTTTGTATTCACTATTCCTGCCGGCTTAGGCTTAATGGTACTCGCAGATCCTATCATGCACACAGTTTACGGAAATACTCAAGGTGTAGATATTTCGGTAAATATACTTGTTGTAATGGGTATAGCTGTTATTGTATTTGCAGCCGCAACGCCTATGTGCAGTATGCTTCAGGCGGTAGGCAGAGTTGATATGCCTTTAAAGCTATATACAATAGGTATGATAATAAAGGTTATCTCAAACTATATACTCGTTGGCATACCTGAGATCAATGTGCAGGGCGGCAGTATAGGCACCTTGCTGTGCTATACGTTTGTTATTATTGTTTCGATATATGTACTCATAAAAGAAACAAAAATAGTTCCCGATTTTAAATTGGTAGTAATACGCCCTTTGATCGCTGCCGTGATCTGTGCCCTTGCAGCTCTGTTATCTTACAGACTTATGCAACCTTTGCTGCCCGATACAAGATATACTGCTCTTATTATAACAGTAGTTTGTGTTATAGCTGCTTGTGTAGTATATTCTGTTTTCCTTCTTTTGCTGAGGGCAATCACTAAAAATGATATTATGATGCTTCCAAAAGGTAACAAAATTGTAACTATCCTTGAAAAATATCATTTAATCAAGTAAAATAGACAATTAGAAAACGAATAAAAATTTACTGTTATTTTGGAGTTTATATGGATTTTAAGTTTAAAGAAAAATACGGTTTTGAAGACCTTATAGAAATAGTAAGATGTCTTCGTTTGCCGGACGGATGTCCTTGGGATAAGGTACAAACGCATAAGTCTATCAGACAAGATTTTATTGAAGAAACATATGAAGTCATAGAAGCAATAGATAATGATGACAAGGCACTGCTCAGAGAAGAACTCGGTGATGTACTTTTACAGGTAGTATTTCATGCGCAGATAGAAAGAGAAAACGGTGTGTTTGATATAAATGATGTAGCAAATGATGTATGTCAAAAGCTGATTATCAGACATCCTCATGTGTTCGGTGATGTGAATGCAGATACTACCGAAAAGGTATTGGATAATTGGGATAAAATAAAAATGCAGACAAAATCTCAGACCGAGCTTTCAGAAACTATGAACAGTGTGGCACGTTCTTTGCCGTCGCTTATGCGTGCGTCGAAAATACAGAAGAAAGCGGCAAAGGTAGGATTTGATTTTGAGAACATAGACGATGCTGCAAAAAAGCTTTGCGAAGAGCTTGACGAGGTAAAAGAAGCCTGCAAAAGCTGTGATGAAAACGCAAAAAGCGAAGAAGTGGGAGATCTGCTTTTTTCTGCTGTTAATGTTGCACGCTTTGCCGGAGTTGACAGCGAAAAGGCGTTATACGATTCTTGCGACAAGTTTATTTCACGTTTTGCAGAAATGGAGAAATTAGCAAAGCAAAGAGGCATGTCGTTAGACGATCTTAGTTTAAATGAGCTAGATTCTTTGTGGAATGAGATCAAAGAATCTCGGAGATGAGATATTCCCCGATACAGCTTTCAACAAATATATAACAAAAGTGCTGTTTATCAGCCAAACGGAGGATTATTTTATGAATAAGTCAGATTTGATTTCAGTAGTTGCCGAAAAGAATGACATTACAAAAAAAGATGCTGAAAAGATAGTTTTATCTGTGTTTGATGCAATTATTGATAGTGTTGCAAAGGGAGAAGAGGTCAAAATCGTAGGCTTCGGAACATTCGAGCGCCGAGTTCGCAAGGAAAGAATTGGCGTTGATCCAAGATCTCGTGAACCTATTACAATACCTGAATCAAAAGTTCCTGCTTTCAAGCCGGGTAAGGTTTTCAAAGAAGTAGTCGAGAAACAAGACTAATAATAATCGTTTTTTATTGGTGCAGACAAAAAACGTCTGCACCATTGTTTAAAGTATTTTTTTACGAGGTTAGATCATGAGATTAGATAAGTATTTAAAAATATCAAGAATAATTAAGCGTCGAACAATAGCAAACGAGGCTTGCGATGCAGGCAGAGTATTAGTAAATGACAAACCCGAAAGAGCGTCTTATGCTGTCAAGATCGGCGATAAAATAGAGGTTCAGTTAGGAGCAAAGCCTTTAACGGTTGAAGTATTGAGCATTAACGAATACGCAAAAAAAGAAGACGCAGCGCTTATGTATAAGGTTCTGTAAAAGGCATAACTTATCTCAGATAGGCATATTAATTAAGTATGAATATGTCGGGGTGATAAAAATGTCAGATCAGAATTTGCAAAAGCCAAATACCGTAATGCTTGAGAACCGAGCAAAATTAACAATAACAGGAGTCAGAGATGTTGACAGCTTTGACGAACAAAACGTAGTTGCGTATACAGATTATGGTCAGCTAACCATACAGGGCAACAGTCTGAGTATATCACAATTATCGGTAGAAAGCGGAGATTTGCTTATTGAAGGCAATGTAAGCTCTTTACTTTATACCGACAACAGACCAAATGAAGGCTTCTTTAAGCGATTATTTAGGTAGAGTGATGTAATATGCATTTGACTGTATTTGAACAAAGTGAGATTTTTTATTTTGCGTTTGTTTTCGGAATAGGCTTGGGCGTTTTTTATGATGTATTCAGGCTTTTTCGTTGTTTAGGCTTAAATTCAAAAACGGCTGTATTTATTGAAGACGTCTCTTTTATGGTATTAACCGCCGGTTCCTGTTCACTGTTTGCGCAGGTTACAGTGAACGGCCATTTACGGATCTTTACTATATTGGCTCATATCTTAGGACTCGTATCTTACAGATACTCTTTAGGTCTTTTGAGCGGAATACTGTTTAAGACGTTAGAAAAGCTTTTAAATAGAATCAGAATTAATAAAGATTAGGAAGTATATGAGTTCGAGGGATTAAATATGTTAGAGTATTGTGTAGGTATAAAAAGAAATGCGCTGTTTTTTTCGCTTTTGTCATTTGCCGTGGGATTAGCGTGTCTTGCAACTATATTCACAATAGAATTGTCAACACTGGGTTTAGGTTTAGGTCTATTGGGTATTGGTGCGTCACCTTTTATTTATCTGAACCTTTATGGTTACCCGAATCGGTTTTACAAAAGAAATATGAACAGATATTCGACTATGTATCCGATCGAAACGATCGAGTCTGAATTTGAACAGGGAAGAACTTTTGTACACGGTTGTATAATTGCCGGAGAGAATTTTGTTTTCGGAAAAGGCACAGGACAATTTATCGCATATAATGATATCCAGTTGATAAGACTTCACCTTAACGAAACACAAAGTTCGGATAATTCCTTTCGAGATCAGACCTGGTTTATTGAAGCAAAGGTTTACTCCGAGTATAAAAAGCTTTGCAAGCTCAAAAGATACCCGGAACAGGAATACATGGAGTTTGTGGAGTATATTTCTTTTATTGCGCCTGATATTTATATTGAAGATGATATAAAGCTTTCGGCATCACAGCTTACATCGGCAAGAACTCCCCAACGTCCTTTTTAAACTATGACTTTGACCATTAATTATTGTTTATATTAAGAATTTTATAAAAAATAAAAGAATTTTAAAAAATCACTTGAAATGAATGTCCAACATAGTGTATAATCATTTTATTATGATTTAGCGGTATCACTGTTCTTTTGAAAAAGGATGATAATATGAAATCGAGAACAAATATGCGTAAAAAGACAAAGGATAATAAAAAGATGATAAGCTTTATCATCAGTATTGCGGTTATTACATTTGCATTTTACGCTGTAGTTACCCTTGTTAATCAGCAGTTAAAGATCGCAGAGAAAAAGGAAGAGCTTGCAGGACTTAAGAATGAGATCATGATTCAAGAAGTCAAAAATGATGACTTGAATAATGTTTATAATCTTGAAGATTCCGATAACGATGCTTATATAGAACGTGTTGCGAGAGAAGAATTTGATTATTCAAAACAGGGAGAGCGTGTTTTTATTAATGTTGCGGGTGAATAATATGCGAAAGCATATGTAATAATTTTATACATTTTGAAGGGGAGCATTGTTTTATATGCAAATTGAAGTAGGCAGTATTTTAGAGGGAAAAGTAACAGGTATCGTAAAATTCGGAGCATTTGTAGACCTGCCCGAGGGTAAGTCGGGTATGGTGCATATTTCCGAAATATCAAATACTTATGTTGAAAATGTAACTGATTTTCTTGCCGAGGGTCAGACAGTAAAGGTTAAGGTTCTTGCAATAAACGAGAATGGAAAGATAAGTCTTTCTATAAAGAAAGCTTGTGAAAACGGCGAACAGACACACGCTGAAAAGAAGAAAACCACCCACGGCGGTAATTTCCGAAAGAATGATCGTGACAGCGGAAAAGACAAACGCGACAATAAGCAGGAAAAACGTTCGTATAATAATAACAGCAGTTCTCGCCAGACTGCTAAGAGCGCAAATTCTCCTGGAGATTATGTTTGGAAAAAGAGTGAGAATCCTACTTCCTTTGAAGACATGATGTCGAAATTCAAGCAGACAAGCGATGAAAAGATGTCATCTCTCAAGAGAAACAACGATAATGTGGTCAGAAGACCAAGAAGAAAAGGC
>Ga0352976_1028193_pt1 | contig 13009 bp, 22 predicted proteins | sample Cowrumrumenfluid_FD_205949 | JGI IMG/M metagenome (GOLD analysis project Ga0352976, IMG submission 205949) | Metatranscriptome of Cow rumen microbial communities from the University of Illinois at Urbana-Champaign, USA - Cow X-1 rumen fluid... | ecosystem: Host-associated > Mammals > Digestive...
GGAAACCGAACTGAATACAGCGGCAGAAGCCAAGGAGAATACAAAAATGACAAATATTGATAAAATGGTAGAAATGATGAAAGCTGCATACATTGAAATTATGGGCGCCGAGAAATGGAACAGCCTTACAGAAGAAGAGCAGCATGACGCTATAATGTTTATGGTTAAAGATGCAACCAAAGCATTGGACAGAATCTAATTTTTTAACGCTGACCTAACGGCATGACGGGGGAATAAAAAAAGAAAGGATTGATATTTATGAAAAACAAAGAGTATTCAAGAAGTACCGACATCAGGAACGCTGCCGAGCTTTACGACAATTTGTCAACTTCGGACAAAGCATTGATTGACGCTATGATGAATATGTGTTTTGCGTTGCTTCAAAACATACAGCGTTTGCAGAATTATTCGGACAAGAACGATACAGCAGTTTCTATTGGAAAGAGGTAATTTAGATGAATGATTTGAAAATTTTTGAGAACGAGCAGTTCGGTAGTATCCGAACAATTGAGATTAACAGCGAACCGTGGTTTGTGGGTAAAGACGTAGCTGAGGTACTTGGTTACAGTAATCCGAGGGACGCACTCAAGAAGCACGTTGATTCCGAAGACAAGGGGGTAGCAAATTGCGACACCCTTGGAGGAAGTCAGGAATTGACTATCATCAACGAAAGCGGCTTGTACAGTCTTATCCTTTCAAGCAAGCTCCCAACAGCAAAGGAGTTTAAGCGTTGGGTAACATCTGAGGTACTGCCCTCGATTCGCAAGCACGGACTTTACGCAACGGAAGAACTTCTTAACAATCCTGATTTTATGATTCAGGCTCTTACGGCTCTTAAAGAGGAACGAGAGAAAAGAAAGCTGCTTGAAACCGAGAACGCACAGCAGAAACAGATAATCGGAGAACTTAAACCGAGAGCCGACTACACAGACAGAATTTTGAGCAATAAGGGACTTGTAACAATTACTCAGATTGCTAAAGATTACGGTATGAGCGGTCGTAAGATGAACAAGATTTTGGAAGATTTACACGTGCAGTACAAGCAGAGCGGACAGTGGCTGCTGTATGCCGACTATCACGACAAAGGCTACACTCATTCTAAGACAATCAACATTACACGCAAGGACGGCACACCCGATGTCACTATGGAAACAAAGTGGACACAGAAAGGCAGATTGTTTATTTATGATTTGCTTAAGAGTAAGGATATTCTCCCAACAATAGAGCAAGAGCAGACAAAGAAGTCCGCCTAACCGCCCGAAAGACCCGAGAGGAGGTGAGGACGGTGGAAGAACTCAAAGAATACTCTACAGCACAGCTTGTGGCAGAATTGAGAACTCGTGAGGGCGTAACAGAAAAAATTGCAGAACCTTACGAAACACTCAAAGTTGAGGTTGAAGGCTCTGCAATCGTGTTGATTGTTATTGATTAAAGCTTCTTAAAGGGATATACATTCTTAATGTTTCTTGCGAAGTACTGACCCTTAGACGGAGCGTTTAATAGATTTTCGTATACACTATAAGGAACACCCGAATAAGAGTATGTACCGCCGTGATTAAAAGAAACATACAAAGTATTATTCTCATAACCAACACTACTAAGATTAGAAGAAGAAACAGGAATCATATTCATAGCAATTCACCTCACTTTCTTAAAGATATTTATGTAATAGCCACACACTTGTTAATAAACTATTGTGAATAACAATTCACTTTATTATTATATCACAAAAAGAGAGTGAAAGTCAATGAATAGACAAGAATTTGCAAAAATACTAAAAAAAGCAAGAGAAGAAGGAAATATCACACAATTGGAGCTTGCTCACAGGACAGGCTTTACAAACCGTTCGATTATATTTTGGGAGCAAGGCAAGAAAAACATATCATTAGAAAATGCCGACAAACTGTTAAAGGCTATCGGGGTTGAAATTAAGATTGGAGGTTCAGAATGAAAGATTTGAAAGAAGTTTTGTTTAAGAGAACTTACAATGCGTGGCAGGTCAAAAGAGGTTCTTTGAATGGCTGAGAGCCTGTTTAATATCTTAGCGACACACGTCTTTTTGGCAAATTTTCCTGCTAACTGCGTCAAAAAAACTTCACATACAGAAGTATTCCTGCGTCCTTTTTCCTTGTTATCAGAAAAATTATGCTCAAAAATCCGCATATCTCAGATTTTAAACAGGCTCTGAGAGAAAACGGTTACTTAATCAAGTCAGGCAGTGACAGGAATATGCCGACACAGCGTTCAATGGAAATGGGACTGTTTGAAATCAAGGAAACAGCAGTCGCACATTCAGACGGACACACAACGGTAAGCAAAACCCCGAAAGTTACCGGCAAAGGTCAGCAGTACTTTATCAATAAACTAATACCAAAGGAGAACGCAGAATGAACTACGAAGAGCTTTACAACGAGATGAAATACAGCCTGTTCACAGCTGTAAAAGCAAGTGCGGATGTGCTTCTGGAGCTTATAAGAAACTCCAAGAACAACACAACAGAGTTTGAAACAGCAAAGCACTGTTACAATGCACTGTATGAGCAGATAGACCGCTGTAATCTTGTTACGGATTACGAGGAGTGGGAGTGGCAGACTGACGAAGAGGAGGAATAGCCTATGAAAGTACCCGACACAGAAAAAGTCGTTTACACATATTATGGTAAGCCTGAGTTGTCTTCCAGCGACATTAAAGATTTCTTTGAATGTTCGGGACGCACAGCGACTGAGTATAAAAAGAAAGTTCAGGAGTATATGGCGGCAAATGGGATCCCGAGTTGGAACCCCAGTACCGTAAATACAAGCATTGCTTTTAAGGTGTGGGGACTGAACATCGAGGAATACGAAGAAAGACTGAAAAAATTAAGGCAGTTAAAATTGATATAGCTGCATAGAAAGGGGATTAGTACAATGGGCTACAGAAACGCTCAGGACGAGCTTAAACACAGGATCGTAATTGACGGACTGTTTAACAGTATGGCTCTCGGTGGAAGTGTTGTAATCACGGACTACAGCATATTTGATCTGGATCGCTGCATAACCGGGGGCGCATACTGGTTTGCGATAGAATACAAGAAAATCAAATATTGTACCTTTATGGCATATTACAGAACATCTTCAAAGTACTTCTATTGCAGTAAATGCGGAAAATTCGAATGTTCCGGCAAATGTGGAAAACACAGGATTGTACCTCAGCACGATGTTATAAAAGCAATACAGGACGTTTGGTTTTCACCTGAATACAGGATTGAATACAGAATGGAGGAAAACCAATGAACGATTTATTCGCCGAGCTTGACAAGCTCACGGAAGACAACAGCAGCATCAATTTCATACTGCCTGAAATAGGTATTGATATGATTAACAGCACCTCAGACAACGAAGCCGAGGAGATTTAAGGGGGGGAATACATAACATGGGTAAGTTTATTGACGGTGTGAAAGCTGTCTTTAAAGCGCTCAAAGAGTTTGCTTTTCCCGAAGACAATAAGAAACCGGAGGGCTTTGTGCAGGTTGTTGTTGAACCTGATATCAAAGTCAAAGTCAGGATTAACGAGAACAGCAGTATAGAAGAGATTAAGGAAATTGTCTGCAAAGCGATTGACCTTAGTTTCTCGGGGAAGGTGGAGTTGAAATGAAACAAAGCGAAACGCCATTGTGGAAAAAATCAATGCTTGCGAGCTTAAACCTGTTTGATATCTACAGTATGCTTGATGAAATAGCCGGTAACGGTGATGTATTCGGCTACGACACGCCAGACGAAAGCGAATATTACTATCAGTATGCGGAATTATTTACCGAGCTTGCAATTGGAGCAGATGAAATAATGATGGGCATAGACGAAATTACAAGTGATTATGAATACGATGAAGATAAATGGAACGCTTTGTCTGTTGACCTTTTGGGCAGACAGGAAAAAGTTTTAGGATATGATCCGGTGCAGGAAGACTACTTTGCAATGCTTGACCCAAACAATTGGGAAAATCAAGCAGCGATCGATGAAGCCGAGAAAAAATGCAAGCGGATGACTAAAGCAGAACTTCTTAAGACTTTCAAGCAGATTTTAACAACAATTACGTTATTTTATGATATAAAATCGGCTCACGATTGCTTGACAGCGGTAGTAACAGAGCTTGAAGAGAAAGGCGCTTTACTCGAAAGGAAAAATGACGAATTAAACAGGCTTTATCATGATCTTACGGGAGAGAACGAAAGAGAGTTTGACAGATTGATAGCAAGACTTCCACAAAGGATGTGGGTTGAATAAATGAAACAGCCGCCTTAGGAACGGCAATTCCAACAGGCGGCAGATAAAACTATTCACTTTAATTTTAACAGAAGGCAGGAGAAAAGTCAATGAATGATTTTGGATATTCAAAGGCACAAGAGCAATACGACAATCAGCTGCCGGAAAGATACAACCGCAAACCTGTGTGTAATTGTAGTGGCTGCGGCGAAGAAATGTTTCTTTTCGACAGAGGTTTCAAGCTTGGCAATAAAACATACTGTGATTACTGTGTTGAAGAAATCACGATTATAGAGGAGGATTTTTAATAATGCCGGATATAGAAACACTCGACCTCAGTGTAAAAAGCTACGCAGTTATCAAACGAATGGGGATCAACACAACGGAAGAACTCAAAGACCGCATTGAAGATGTCCTACTGCATACTCAGAAAGCAGGCGAAGAAGCAATCGAAAAGCTCAACGCACTTTCGGTGGTATCTACCGAACAGCGTAAACAGGCGTATGAGCTTCATTACAGAATCATCAGCAGTGCCGATACAGCACAGTCCGCACTTTGGGATATGTGCAAAAACCTCAAAGAAATGCGTGACAGTAAGCTTTATAAGGCTTTGGGTTATGCCAATTTCGAGGACTACTGCGAAACAGAGGTCGGTTTAAAGCGTAGGCAAGCATTAAAATATGTTGCAATAGTAGAGAGTGTTGACATAAAAAATGTGCAGTCGACTGCACATTTAGGAACAGAGAAACTTTATCTTTTATCAACTATAGATAAAGAACAACAACAGGAAATCTCCGAAAAAGTCAACCTCGAAGAAACAACCGTTAAGCAGCTGAAAGCTGAAATTGACAGCCTGAAAGGCAAAAACAAGGAACTTGAAGAGCGTGCGGAATTAGCCGAACTTCAAAATCGCAACAGAAGAGAATCATATGAACGTCTTGAACAAGTGAATAATCAGCATTATGAGAATTTTAATGCCGAGCGTAAGAAGAATCAATTGCTTAATGATGAAATAAAGCAGCTTGAACGTGAAAACGAAGAACTTCGCAACCGTCCGATAGATGTCGCAGTAGTAGACAACTCCGCCGAAAACGACCGCAAGCTTAACGAGGTTATTCGCTCCCTTGAACGTGAGAATATGAAACGCAACGAAGAAATGGACAGACAGTACATCGAAGACCGCAGACAGCTTGAAGCCGATAAGCAGCGTGAAATTAACGCTATACGTGATGAATACGAGAAAAAGCTCGCCGAATCCGTTAAAGCCGCAGAACCCTCTCCCGAGCCGATAGACGCAGATAAGCTGAAATTTAAAGTTTATTTAACGGCGGCATTTGATTCTTTAAAAAGGCTTACCGACTTCACGCAGAAGAATCAAGATGACACTTACAAAGAAAAAATCAAGCAGCTTTTGAACAGCGTGCTTGCAGAATTGGAGGATTAATCAATGAAACTTTATGAACTAACAACAGATTTTTCTGATCTATTCGACCGCTTTGACGAAATCGACAGCTGGGAACCCGACACCGATGAAGACGGCAAACCTATTGACGATAATGGCAATGTTATCAAAGACGTTAAGGCATACAAGGAAGCTATGCTGCAAGCGTGGTTTGATACTCTTGACGGCATTGAGGAGCTTTTCGAGGATAAGGCGGTAAATATCGCTATGTACATTAAGAATCTCAGAAGCGAAGCCGAGCAGATTAAAGCCGAAAAACTGAGATTAGCTGCTCGACAGTCGCAGAAAGAAAAAGCTGCCGACCGCCTTGAAAAATATCTTTTGGACAGTATGCAGAGAATCGGCAGAACTACGATTGACCGCCCTCAGGCTCTCATCACGATAAAGCAGAATCCCGAAAGTACGATAATTGAAAACGAGTTGGCTTTTATTGAATGGGCAGAATCAACCAACAATAAGAAGCTTTTAAAATACAATCAGCCGTCAATAAAGCTTAACGATGTCAAGTCACTTATCAGAAAAGAAAACAGCGAGAACGTTCCCATTGAGGATAGAGTTAAGTTCGCTCATCTCGAACGCAAAACGGTTTTGAAAATCAAGTAAGGAGTGAAAACATGGGACTTTTTGAAATAGCCACAAGAGCAAAATCTAAAGCAAGAATCGCATTAACAGGTTCTTCCGGTTCGGGCAAAACGCTTTCCGCTCTTTATCTTGCCTACGGATTTACAGACGATTGGAGCAAAATCGCATTGATAGACACCGAACATGAACGAGGCAGATTTTATGCTAATCGTGACGATTTGAAAACAGGCGCATTTCTCTACGCTTCGCTTACGCCGCCTTATTCCGCAGAGCGTTACATAACTTATGTTAAAGAAGCTGCCAATGCGGTTGGAGAAGACGGAGTAATTATTATCGACAGCTTTTCTCATGCGTGGGATAACGAGGGCGGTGTGCTTGATTATAAGTCGGAAGTAGCCAAACAACAAGGAAAAAACGATTATACGGCGTGGGCAGACGCAGGAAAGGTTCAGAACAATCTTGTAAATACAATTCTTTCCGTACCGTGCCACACCATTATTACAATGCGTGCAAAAATGGCTTACGCTATGGAAGTAAATGACCGTGGAAAGACAGTGCCTGTAAAAATCGGACTTGCTCCTGTTCAGCGTGAGAATACCGAATATGAGTTTGACGTTTGCTTTCAAATCGCTCAGAATCATATTGCAGGCATATCAAAGGATACAACTTTTCTTGACGGCTGGAGCGGTGTAATCACTCCCGAGATTGGTTCTCAGCTTAACGAATTTTTATCTAAGGGTATTAATCTCCCTAGATGTACGAATTGTAATCGTATTATTACAGCCGGTAAAACAAAGAGCGTGCAGCAGATTGTTGACGGTTCTGTCAAGGTGTACGGCAGGCAGCTTTGTATTGATTGTACACGAAGAGTTATGAACGAAGAAAAGGCGGCGAAAGAAAATGCAGCTAAGACCGTATCAAAATGACCTTGTTGAACAAGTCAGAAATGCCTGGAGAGAGGGTTATAAAGCACCGTGTATCGTTCTCGGGTGCGGCGGCGGTAAATCTTGTATCGTCGCCGAAATTGCCCGAAGAACGACTTGGAACGGTAAACGAGTTTTATTTTTAGTTCACCGCAGAGAGCTTGTAGACCAGATTTTCCGGACTTTTGTGAGGTGGGGCGTGCTTATGGATTTGTGCGAAATAGGCATGGTTCAGACCTTCACAAGACGTCTTAAAAAACTTAAAAAGCCGTCGCTTATCATCACGGACGAAAATCATCACAGCATTGCGCAGTCTTACAAACGCATTTACGAATACTTTCCAGATGTCCCGAGAGTAGGCGTTACGGCAACTCCCGTAAGATTAAACGGCGACGGCTTGGGAGATGTAAACGACAAGCTTATTATCGGAGTTTCCACAAAGTGGCTTATAGAAAATCATTGTCTTGCACCTTATGATTATTACGCTCCCGATATTGCAGACTTAACGAGACTTCATACCAAAATGGGCGAATACGTCACTTCCGACATTGAAAAAGCAATGATAAAGAAAGCTGTTTTCGGCGATGTTATCCGCTATTACAAACAGCTTGCGGACGGCAAAAAAGCTATTTGTTATTGTTCGTCAATCAAGCATTCGGAAAAGACTGCGGAAGCATTTTGTAATGCAGGGATATCGGCAAAACATATTGACGGCAGTACTCCAAAGTCTGAACGAGATAAAGTTATATCTGATTTCAGAAACGGCAGTATTACGATTTTATGCAATGTTGACTTGATATCAGAGGGTTTTGACGTACCCGACTGCGAATGTTCAATACTGCTCCGACCTACTCACAGTTTGACCTTGTTTATTCAGCAGTCAATGAGATGTATGAGATATAGACCAAACAAACGAGCCATTATTATAGACCATGTAGGCAATTACGCAAGGCACGGAATGCCCGACGATGACAGAGAATGGACTTTAGAGAAGAAAAAACACAATAAAATTCAACAGGAAAAAGAACAGTCAACAAAGGTTTTGCAATGTCCCGAGTGCTTTTATACTTTCAGTCTTGACGCTTTAGACAGCAGCGAAAGAAAATGCCCTAACTGCGGATATGTTTTCCCGAGCAAGGGGAGAAAAATCGAGTTTAAAGAAGAAACAGAGTTAATAAAAGTAGTTGGCTTTAAACTCGACTATTCGGGACCCGAGCAATGTCAAAGCTATGCAGAACTTGTCGAGTACGCAAAAGCATACGGATACAAAGTCGGCTGGGCATATTATCAGGCGAAGAAAATGGGGTTGATAGCATAATGACAGAACATCAGATACAGGACGAAATTCGCAAGGCAGTATCACCTTATGCAGTAATATTCAGAGTAAATGTCGGAAGCGGAAAAACTGTTGACGGACGTTTCTTTAAAACGGGAGTGCCGAGCGGATTCTCCGACCTGTTCGGAGTGCGGAAAAGTGACGGCAAGGCTGTTTTTATTGAGGTAAAAACTCCTAAAGGCAGACCTACCGACAAGCAGATAAATTTTATTAGTCGAATGAAAGAGCATGGAGCAATTGCGGGAATTTGCAGAAGTGCCGAGGAAGCAATTAAATTAATTTTGGAGGTTTAATTATGGGATTTAAAACTAATCATAAGGAAGCAGCACAGAGCGATTTTTCTATCAAACCCGAGGGCGATTACGAGGTTATCATCAAGGGCATTGAGGAGAAAACCACAAGGAACAATAAGACAGGACTTAACATGAAGCTGCTCATTAGAAACGATGTTCCCGGTCAGAAGTTCGGCAACGGTTTTCTCTTCCATACCTTCTGGAAACGCAAAGAGCCGACCGAGCTTGATATGCAGGTAGAGGGCTACGGCTACGGACAAATCATGAACCTTAGCAAAGCGGCAAATCTCCCGGACGGCAAGGATTACGAAAGCTTGTCGGAATACTGCAATGATCTGATAGATAAATGTATCAGAGTTACTTTGAAGCACAAAGAATACAACGGTAAGCCGCAGGAAAGAATTTCGTATATAAACGAAACGAAGTTCCCCGACTGCAAGCACGTTTACAAGGAATCAACGACAGCTAACAAAAACGGATTCGCAAGCAAACCGCAGGAGTTTAACACTACCGCTCAACAGCAAACTTATTCACCTGTTGATATTTCATTAGATGATGAAGACTTACCGTTCTAATTGTGAATTTATTGTAAACAATTTTCGGGAATTTGCATATTTGTATGCAAATCTGAGGTTATTTTGAGGGACTTTATGAAAGGAGTTTTTTAAAATGGGATTTATAAACAAATCAGAAAATAAATACAATGCAATTCCCGAAGAAATGAAGAGACTGCCGAACTGGATTTGCTGGAAAGCCGAACAAAACGAAAAAGCTCACAGCGGTATAAACAAAATACCGATTAATCCCCTAACCGGGGAAAAAGCAAGCTCGACCGCACCCGAAACGTGGACATACTTCGATACGGCACTTTCAGCTTCCGAAAACTTTAGAGATATATCAGGTCTTGGATTTGTATTTACTAACACACCGTATTTTGGTGTTGATCTTGATGATATGCCCGAAGACCTTGAAGATTATCAACACGGAGGGTCGGACAACAGGATAGCGGAATTTGTACACGGACTTCAATCTTATGCGGAATATTCTCAAAGTGGCAAAGGGATACACATTATATGCCGTGGAACATTACCGCCGGGTAGACGACATAAAAAACCTTATGAAATGTATGAAACCGGACGATTTTTTGTAATGAGCGGCAAATCATGCTCACAGTATACGGATATTACAGAGTGTACCGAAAGCATAAAACCGCTTCATGCAAAATATCTCGGCGGTGGAAAAGAGCCTGTTCCAAGAGTTATTCGTACAATGAACTTTGCGTCTGCCAACGATATTGTAAAAGCTGCTGCAAACGCAAAAAACGGAGATAAATTCAAGAGGCTTTACAGCGGCAGTTACAGCACTTCGGAGTATGCTTCCCAAAGCGAAGCGGATATGGCTTTGTGTCAAATGCTTGCATTCTGGACAGGCTGCGATGCTGATAAAATGGACGCTATTTTCAGACAATCGGGTCTTATGCGTGAAAAGTGGGACAAAAGACATGGAGCGGCAACTTATGGAGCATTAACCATTCAAAAAGCGATTGCAGACTGCACAACTGTTTACAATCCAAAGAGATATGATTATTCAATAAGAAGCAGTGAAAAGCCGAATGGCATTTCAGCCGGCGAGCCTGTTTTTGATGACGAACAAGCAAATTTTCAGCCTAATTATACAATGGACGATATGGGCAATGCTCAGCGTTTTGTTGACCTTTTCGGCGACCAAATACGATATTGTTACACAGATAAAAAATGGCTTTGGTATGACAGCCGCAAATGGTGCCGCGATAACGAAGGCGTGTGTGGAAGAATGGCTGACAGAGCAATAGAAGCTATGAAAGCCGAAGCAAAATTTTACATTCAAGCAGACGAAGAAAACGGCGGCGATATGGCAAAAGCATTTGAAAAACATATGAAAAAAAGTCGTTTCTATAATTCAAGGATATCAATGCTCAATATGGTGCAGCATCATGTTCCCGTACTTCCGTTTCAGCTTGACAGGTACAAAATGGTGCTGAACACTCCGAGCGGAGTTTTGAACTTGAAAAGCGGCGAACTTAAAGAGCATAAACCCGAATACTATCTTACAAAGATTACTCCCGTAGAATTTTCGGAAAATGCCGAGTGTCCGAAATGGCTCGAATTTCTGAACGAGATTTTTGACGGTGACAAAGATTTAATTCGTTACATACAAAAGGCAGTCGGTTACACTTTGACAGGCTCAACGACCGAACAGTGTGCATTCTTTTTATATGGTACGGGAAAAAACGGAAAGTCTACGTTTCTTGACATAATTCGTGATGTCTTCGGAGATTATGCGGCGAATATACAGCCTGAAACTATCATGGTTAAGAGCAATACGGGCGGCAATGCAAACAGCGACATAGCAAGATTAAAGGGAGCAAGGCTTGTAACATCGGTAGAACCAAACGAGGGCGTACGCATTAACGAGGGACTTTTGAAACAGCTTACGGGAGATGACCCTGTTACGGCACGAAAGCTTTACGGCGAAGAATTTGAATTTAAGCCCGAGTTTAAATTATGGATGGCGACAAACCATAAGCCTATTATCAGGGGAACGGATACGGGTATTTGGCGAAGAATCCACATGATACCGTTTATAGTACAGATACCCGAAGAAAAGGTGGACAAGAATCTTAAACACAAGTTAAAAGCCGAAATGACAGGCATATTTAAGTGGTGCGTAGACGGTTGTTTGATGTGGCAGAGAGAGGGATTGAAAATGCCCAAGGCAGTGTTGGACAGCGTTAGAGAGTACAGACGGGAAATGGACGTAATATCAGCGTTTATCGAGGATAAATGTCAAATAGGCGGAAACGTTCAATCGAGCGTTCTGTATGCTGCTTATTCAAGCTGGGCAGAAGAAAACAACGAGTATCGTATGAGTGCTACTAAGTTTGGTTTGGAAATGGCAAAAAGATTTGAAAAAATAAAAACAAGTAAAGGTCAAATTTTTTACAATGGAGTTTCTTTGATAAACGAATAATTACGGAGGGTTACGGAGGGTTTGAGGGGTTTTCTAAATCTTTCGTATAGAAAAAAATAAATTTAAAAAATATATAAAGAGTTTTGGAAAAAGGGGTCAAACCCTCCAAACCCTCCGAAGAGGTGCTTATGAAAAAAATAGATTTTACGGATAAAGACGTATTTGAAAAGCTTGAAGATGAAGCGATAGACGGAGTTCTTGATTATGATAACTTCCCACCCGAGGAGTATAAATATTTTTCAAGACTGTCAAAGCTGGGATATATGAACCGGCATAAAGGCTGGAGTGTAGGAATATGTCAAGCAAAGCAAGAAGAACTAAGGACACAGTACAGCAAAGAAAAATCAACGGCTAATCAGGCTTATGCTTGGTATGGCGAACTGCACGATAACCGCATAAGAGGTCAGGAGCTTGAAACTGCAATGTACAAAGCACAAAGCGAGGCGGATATGCTTATGTACGCTGTCAAGCTTATTGAAAAGCTCCTCGGCGAAGGCGGCTTTGAAGAAAGAATGACGAAGAAAATAAAATTTTTTCGGCAGGCAAAAGGAGATGTAAAAAATGAGGAAGAAGCCGAGAAAGCGTTGGAGAATCTGAAGAATGGCTAAACACACTATCGAAGAATCAGATAATGGACAATTAGATTTTATGTTGAACTTTTTAAAATTTGGCAATGGAAAATCAAACATTCCTGCTCTGAAAAAACACCTTGATATGCTTAGACAGATGATGATACAGAGAACAGGCGGTCAAGAACAGTACAGAAAATCACATCATATTCCGCTTGAGGATTTAGGCACGATCGCAAATTGTATCGTGTTTGAAGCAATGCAGTTGTATTTAAGCGGAGATTTGGATAAATTGGAGGACAACGAAAATGAGTGAAAGAGAGATTTTGTTTAGAGGTAAGCGTGTTGATAACGGTGAGTGGGCTTACGGCGATTTACTGCATTGTGATGACGAAACAGAAATTTACAGCGAATCAGTAGGCAAAAATGGCGGATATGTTGTTCCCGAAACAGTCGGCGAATACACAGGATTAACCGACAAGAACGGCACGAGGGTTTTTGAGGGGGATATTATAGACGTTGCATACAATCCCAATTACGGGGGCGTAGCAAAAGAGAGAATAGGCACTTTTAAGGTTGGATTTGAAGACGGTC
>Ga0352976_1017131_pt1 | contig 12963 bp, 23 predicted proteins | sample Cowrumrumenfluid_FD_205949 | JGI IMG/M metagenome (GOLD analysis project Ga0352976, IMG submission 205949) | Metatranscriptome of Cow rumen microbial communities from the University of Illinois at Urbana-Champaign, USA - Cow X-1 rumen fluid... | ecosystem: Host-associated > Mammals > Digestive...
CCACAAGATAAAGTTGATAGAACATTATAGGATATTTAGAAATATACTCATAATTTAATTACTGAAGAAATGAATCTTGGTAATTTAATTGAATAGGCTGTAAAACAAATTCAAATTGATAAAGAAAAAGAAGCACAACGTGATGCTGATGCAGCTAGTGATGATGAAGCATTTGAAAATGAACTATTTGATGAAGATAAATTCTTAGAAGATGAAGATTTTGTTTAGTTACGTCAAATGGTAGAAGAAGAAGAACAAGATGATGAAGAATTTATATCTTCATTATTAGATGAGGAGGATTTAATCTAATGGCATTACAAAATTTATTAGATTTATCTGCTTCACGAAGAAAAAAAATAGGATTATCAGAAGAACGTATTGAACCTATTAAACCAATATTACGTCAATATATAGCATATTGGCGTGAATATCCTGATATGTTTATTGATTTTTTACAAGGTGGCGAAGCTGGTAAAATTCCAGACGATGGATTACATTTTTATTTTTATCAAAGAGTATTTTTACGTGCGGCAATGCGATATAAATATGTGTATATGGTATTCCCTCGTGCCTATTCAAAATCATTTTTATCTGTATTGGTTTTAATGATTCGATGTATCTTATATCCACGAAGTAAGTTATTTGTTGCTTCAGGTGGTAAAGAACAATCAGCCGGAATTATAAAAGAAAAAGTTGATGAACTTTGTACTTTAGTTCCAGCACTTGATAGAGAATTAGATAGACGTCCAGGCCAAACTCGTTAGAGTAAGGATTATTGTATATTTAAATTTAAAAATGGCTCTTATTTTGATAATTTATCTGCTACTGAAAAAAGTAGAGGTAAACGTCGTCATGGTGGATTATTAGAAGAATGTGTTGGTATTGATGGAAAAATTCTTAATGAAGTATTAATACCAATTATGAATGTTTCTCGTTTATGTATGGATGGTACTATGTAGCCAGAAGAAACATTAAATAAATCTTAGATTTATGTAACTACTGCTGGTTGGAAAGGTACATTTGCATATGATAAATTAATTCAATTATTAGTTTGGATGATTACTGAACCTGAAAAAGCATTTATTATGGGTGGCACTTGGCGTATTCCTGTATTAATGAAATTATTAGATAGAACATTTTTATAGGATTTACAACGTGATGGTACTTATAATGAAGCTTCTTTTGATCGTGAATATGAATCTAAATGGTCAGGAAGTGCTGAAGATGCTTATTTTAATGGTGAAGTATTTGATAAAAATAGAGTATTAAAATAGCCTGAATATGAATACTCAGGTCGTTCTTCTGCTCGAAGTTATTATATTTTATCTGTTGATGTAGGCCGTAAAGGATGCGATTCTGTAGTATGTGTATGGAAAGTATCTCCGTAGTCTGCAGGACCAGCTATTAAGTCTTTAGTTAATATTTATACTATGTCTGATTCTCATTTTGAAGATTAGGCTAAAAAAGTTAAATCTTTATTTTATAAATATAAAGCTAAAAGAGTTGTAATTGATGCTAATGGTATTGGTATTGGTTTTGTTGATTATATGGTAAAGCCATAGGATGATGTAGAAACTGGTATACATTATCCTGATTTTGGTGTATATGGTGGGACTCAAGCTGATGCTGCTGATGAATATAAAAAATTTAGAACCGATGAAACAGAAGAAGGAGCTATGTATTTAATTAAAGCACACGCTCCAGAAAATAGTGAAGCTCATGCTAATGCATAGTCTCAATTAAATGCTGGTAAAGTAAAATTATTAATTGATGAACGTGTAGCTAAAATAAAATTATTAGATACTGTTGCTGGAAAAAAAATGACACCAGAAAAAAGGGCAGAATATTTAAAACCATTTACTTTAACTTCTATATTAAAAGAAGAAATGATGAATCTTCGTGAAGAAAATGAAGGAATTAATATTATTTTAAAACAAGCTAATAAAGGAATTAAAAAGGATAAGTTCTCTGCTTTTGAATATGGATTATATTATATTAAAATAGAAGAAGAAAATAAAAAGAAAAAAAGAAAATTTAAAATTACTGATTATATGTTTATGACTTAAAGGAGGAAAAGAAGATGCGTGCAAGTAGAGGAGAAATAAAAATTGAAGAAATTTTAGATGATGCTGGTCTAGAATTTGAAGAAGAATACATTTTTCCAGATTTACGAAGTGCAAATGGCCGCCCTTTAAGATTTGATTTTGTAGTATTTGATGATGATGGAAAGATTGATTTTATAATTGAATTTCAAGGAAAATAGCATTATGAACCAAGTGCAAAATTTGGAGGAAAAAAAGGATTTTATTAGCAATAGTATAATGATAATAAAAAACGTAGATTTTGCGCTTTACATGATTTTAAATTAATTGAAATTCCTTATGATGAAGAAAATTTAATTTCTTATGATTATATTATGAAAAAAGCTGGTTATTAAGGAGGTAGTATTTTGGACGAAGTAATTGAAAAATCAAGACAAGAAACTATCCATGATAAAGGCTTTGATTTATTTAATTTTAATTATACTGAAGAAGGTAAAGTAATTGATTATGGTAAGATAAAAGTTGGAGTAAAACAACTTGAAGATGCTTTATTAGATTTAGGTACTTTAAAACAAACAAAATTACCATTTTGTAATAAACAAGAAATTCTTCAAGCTATAATTAAAAAAGACTATAAGAAAATGAGGGCAATTTCAGATTTCTTTTATAATGCAAGTGGAATATATCAAACTGTATGTAATTATTTTGCTTTTATGTATAGATATGATTGGTATGTATATCCAGAAAATGTAAAAGAAAATGTAAAAGCTGACAAAGTTTTAGAAGAATGGACAAAAATTTTATCTTATTTAGATAATTCATATATCAAAAAATTGTGCGGTGATATTGCATTAAAAGTTGTTAAATATGGTAGTTATTATGGATATTTTATAAATAGTGCAAAAGGAATTCGTTTATAGGAATTACCTTTTGATTATTGCCGTACAAGATATTTTGTAGAAGATAATCCTGCTATTGAATTTAATATGGCATTTTTTGATGATAATTTTAGAGACCCTACTTATCGTATGCGTGTTCTTAAATTATTTCCAGAAGAATTTGCAAAAGGATATGCTTTATATAAACAAGGTAAATTGGGACCTGATATGGATTATTTTAATACTGATGATAAAGGATTTTATACTAGTTAGTATGGATGGTATTTATTAGATCCTGATAATACAATAAAATTTAATCTTAATGGAAGTGATATACCTTATTTTTTAAATTCTATTCCTGCCATTATTGATTTAGATGCAGCTTAGGAATTAGATAGAAAAAAATAGATGCAAAAATTATTAAAAATTTTAGTATAGAAACTTCCTTTGAATAAAGATGGAGATTTAATTTTTGATGTAGATGAAGCTCGTGATATTCATAACACTATAGTTGCTATGTTAAGTCGTGCTATTGGTGTAGATGTTATTACAACTTTTGCTGATGTCCAATCTATTGATATTAGTGATAAAAATACTACTACTAAAACTGATGATTTAGAAAAAGTAGAACGTGCAGTTTATGAAGCAATGGGTATATCAAGAAATGTACTTAGTGCAGCAAATAATTTATCTCTTGAAAAATCCATTCTTGATGATGAATCTACTGTAAGAAATCTTTTATTGCAATTTGAAATTTTCTTTAATAGAATTGTAGATAAAAAAAGTCAAAATAAAAAATTTAATTTTATTTATAAAATGTTGGAAACAACATAGTATAATTATAAAGATTTATCTAAAATGTATAAAGAATTAACTGCGAATGGTTAGTCTAAATTTTTACCGATGGTAGCTCTTGGGCATGGATAGAGTTCTGTAGTTAATTTAGCATATTTTGAAAATGAAATTCTTGATTTACCTAGCCTAATGATTCCTCCACTTATGAGTTCAACTATGAATGGAGAAGATATTTTGGGCACAAAAAATAAAACTAATCAAAATAAAACACAAAAAACATTAGAAAGTAGTACTGGTAGGCCTGAAAAGCCTGATGATTAGAAATCTGATAAAACAATAAAAAATATAGAAGCTATGAGTTAAAAAGGAGGAATAGTCAAAAATGGCACATACTAGTATAAATATGGATGAAATGCCTATTGAAATATTAAGTTTCAAGCCTGTTAATCCTTTAATCTCAAAATGTAAAATTAAAATTTGCTATGTAGGCCAAGATGCTAATCGTAATAATAGTATTATTACAAAAGAAGTAGCAAGAGAATTAGCTAAATCAATTCCTGGTTGTCCAATAGTTGGTTATTATAATGAAGCTACTGAAGACTTTGAAGAACATAATAGAATAATTGATTTATCAAATGGTAAATTTTAGATTAAAGATACTACTCGTCCTTATGGTTTTGTATCAATGGACTCATAGGTATGGTTTTAGTGGTATGAAGATGATGGAGTACCACATGAATATCTTTGCTGTGAAGGTTATATATGGACAGGTTAGTATCCAGAGTCTTAGAGAATTATTGACGAAGGTAATAATCAATCAATGGAACTTGATGATAAAACTTTAAATGCGTATTGGACAAAAGATAATAATGGAAAACCGCAATTTTTCATTATTAATGAAGCAATAATGTCAAAACTTTGTATTTTAGGTGAAGATGTGGAACCTTGTTTTGAAGGTGCCAGTATTACTAAAGTACAGTTTTCCTTTGAAGATAGCTTTAAATAGAAACTATTTTCTTTTATGGAAAAAATGCAAGAAATTTTGAGTAATGAAGGAGGAACACCAGTGTTTAATACATATGCTGTTGAAATTGGTAGCCAACTTTGGGATGCTATCTATGAATACATGTGGGCAAATCAACGTGATTTAGATATGTGTATTGATGGTATTTATGAAGAAGGTAGCCAAAAGTTCGCTATTCTTCGTAGTCGTAAAGATCTTACATATTATCGTTTAGACTTTTCTCTTACCGAAGAGAATGGCTTTGTACCAGGTGCTGAACTTATAAAAGTAAGCCCTGAATTTAAGCCTTCAGAAAAATCTCAATTTTCTCTTGAAGATATTGAAGCTTATGAAGTTCAATTTAAGAAGAGTAAAGAAGATAAGGAAAAAGAAAAGGATAATACAGAAGATAAAGGTTCTGATAAAGAAGCAGATGATAAGTCTAAAGAGACTGCGCCTGCTAAAAAAGACGAAGACTCTAAAGAGTCTGCACCTGCAAAGGATGAAGACAAAAAGTCTGCACCACCTGCAAAGGAAGACGAGAAAAAGTCTGAGCCTAAAGATAAAGAAGAAGATAAAGATGCTGAAAAGAAATCTGCACCAGAATCTAAAGATGATGAAGAAAAGAAAAAGAAAAAGGCTAAATATAGCCTTGATGAAGTTGTTGAATATCAAGAACTTCTTACAAAGTATAATGCTTTAGAAAACACTAATAAAGAATTACAAGATACAATCTCTGCATTAACTGCTGAAAAGATTGAACTTGTTAAATTTAAAAATTCTATCGAAAGAACAAAGAAAGAAGATTTAATTAAAACTACTTTCTATATGCTTTCTGATGAACAAAAGAAAGATTGCGTAGATAACATTGATAAGTATTCTTATGATGAAATTGAAGCTAAACTTTCTGTAATTTGCGTTCGTAACAAAGTAAATTTCAATTATGAAGAAAATAAACAAGAAGAAAAACCTACTACTTATAATCTTGATGAAGTAGTAAATGATGCTTATGACATTCCTGATTGGATTAAACGTGTTAACGAAGTTAGAAAAGAAAAGAATCTTTAATGAGGAGGATAATATAAAATGCTTAGTGATTTCTTAAAATAGAATATTACAAGTCAAGCTGGTTATATTGTTGCTAATGGTTATGGCTATGGTCAAGTAGAACCTAATCATCTTTCTAGTCAGGCAACTAAAGAAGTTTATGCTCAGTTACCTGCACATAAGGATATTAATGTTCTTGAAAACGGTCAGTTTGTAAAATATGACTATGCTGAAGGTGTTGTAGATTTTGATGGTCCCGGTGAATGGATGCTTGTATTTAATGAAATTAAGCTTTATCGTGATCATCAAGTTGATGCCGAGTTTGCTATGTTAAAAGATAATTATCAAGCTCGTGTATATAGTCCATTTGGTGGTGGTCTCGATGCTAATCGTAATCTTCAACCAGATGAAATGTGGGATAAACAATCTCGTTATTACAATGGTAATGGTGTAAATGCCGCTGATGGTTCTATTACTTTTGCTAATGGCAAAGTAAATTTTGCTGGTCAATCTTATCCAGTTGATGATGTAACTGCTGCTCCAGATATGTATGAAATTCATTATAATGAAGATCCATTCCATATCCTTGGTCAGTATAAGGAACAATTAATGCCAGAAGGCACTACAATGGTTCCTCGTTGCTTAAAGACTAATGTTGGTGATATTTTCACTACTAATATGATTGCTGATGCTAGTGTAGCTCTTAAAGATAAGCTTGTTCCTGATAAGAATAACAAAGGTATTCTTACTAAGAAAGCTAATCCTGTTGCTAGTGATATGGTATGGCAAGTTGTTAAAGTTTATACAATGCCTGATCATCAACCTGGCGTAAAAGTTATGCGTATTCAATAATAAGAAAGGAGAAGAAGAAAGATGTTGAATTTTGATCAATTACTTCAATTAATGAAGGCAACTGCTAAAGCTACTGCTTCTGCTCCTACTTCTTATAGTTTTAATGGACAGAATCTTAGTTATGAAGCTTTAAATGAAACACTCCGTGAAGAACTTCATGAACTTTGCAAGACTTCTGCTGATTATCGTAATAATAAGAATATGATCTTCAGTCTTATTGAGCAGACTCTTGATGAAGTACTTCCTAAGAAAGTTACTGAAACTTATATGCAATTTGCCGAAGTGAAAACATTCGGCCAAGGTGATAAACCTATTTTCCGTCGTAAGCTTAATTCTAATAATCGTGCAAAGCAATTTATTACTCGTATTGGTCTTGCCGGTGTTTATGAAGTATTTAAGCTTGGTAAGAACGAAGAGGCTTTTGAAGTTCGTACAAGCGCTATTGGTGGAGCTGCTCAAGTTGGTCTTGAAGAGTTTCTTGATGGCCGTGTCGACTTCGCAGAAGTAACTCGTATCGTTTATGAGGGTATGGAAGAACTTATTGCAAAAGAAGTTGCTCATGCTCTTAAAGCTTCTATCAATCAACTTCCACCTGCTAACCGTGTAGCAGCAAATGGATTTGATGAAGCTGAATTTGATCGTCTTTTAAATATTGCTAGTGCTTATGGTAATCCTGCTATTTATTGTACTTATGAATTTGCAGTAAAGATGATTCCTCAAGAAGCATGGCGTTATACTGAAGACATGAAGAAAGAGCTTTGGGAAAATGGTCGTCTTGCTAATTATAAAGGACGTACAGTAACTATTCTTGAACAAGGTTTTGAAGATGAAACAAATAGTCGTAAAGTAATCGATCCAGGTTATTGCTGGATTATTCCATCTGGTGCTAATAGTAAGCCTGTTAAGATTGCTTTTGAAGGCAATACTCTTGTACAAGATCTTGATAATCGTGGTGACTGGTCTAAGGAAATTCAAGTTTACCGTAAGGTTGGCGTAGTTGCTATGTTAACTAATGATATTTGCTGCTATGTTGATACTTCTCTTATGGGTCAAATGGATACTTGGAACTTTAATGGTATTACTGGTAATGTAATTACCCTTGATGGACGTCTTGATGGTGCTCTTAATGAAGATGGAACTCCTGCCGGTGGTAATGAGACTCCTGCTGGTGGTAATGAGACTCCTGCTGGTGGTAATACTACACCATCCAATCCTTAATTAATAATTAAATATTTTATTGAACTAGGGGAGAGGGAGTAAATCTCCCACTCCCCATTTTTGTGTTTTGAGAAAAAGGAGATTAAAAAAATGGCAAATAAAACTTATTATTATAATGTAAAAAATCGTAGTGCTAGTGTTGTATTATATACAATTCCAGAAGATAATATTCGTAGACGTTTTTCACCTGGTGAAACAAAACGTATTTCTTATGAAGAATTATTAAAATTAAGTTATCAACCAGGTGGAAGAGAAATGATGGTTAATTTTCTTCAAATACAAAGTGAAGGAGTACCTAAAAGTTTAGGTTTAAAATTAGAGCCAGAATATTATATGTCAGAATAGCAAATTAAAGATTTATTATTAAATGGTACTTTAGAAGCTTTTCTTGATTGTTTAGATTTTGCCCCAGAAGGTGTAATTGAATTAATTAAGAAATTTGCAATTGAATTACCTTTATCTGATTATCAAAAACGTGAAGCTTTAAAAGCAAAAACAGGATTAAATCTTGATAAAGCTATTGAAAATTCTGGAAAAGAGCCAGACGCAGCACAAGAAGAAGCGGTTAAAAAAGCTGCTGAAAGACCTGCAACTGGTCGTCGAACTTCAACTACAAACTATAAAGTAATTAATCAAGGGTAATCATAGAAAGGAGGCGTCCTGTGACTATTTTCACAGATATTTATAATCGCTTTCTTGGAAAAATTACAGAAGATATGTATGTAGAGCTTACTCCCGAAGATACCATTAAAGATTTAAGAAATTTATTAATAGAAGCGCTTCCAGGTTTTGAATTTCCACGTTTTAATTTATATGATTATACTATAAACTAGGAAATTAAACCAGAAGATGAAATTACCGAAAATGATTTTATAATGGGTATATTATGGGATGATACTTTAGAAGAAGATGATTTTGGTAAAGCTCCACTTGTTGTTGTAGAAAAATCTTTTTTTTCTTCAGATTTAACTTCTGAAGAAATTAATATTTTAGCCATATTAATGATGGAAGCTTGGGTTTAGCGACAAGTTACATCTATTGAAAATACACGTATGAAATATAGTGGGTCAGATTTTAAAATGACTTCACAAGCAAACCATTTATAGAAATTATTAACTCTATAGGCTGAATGCCGACGTTAGTCATTCCATATGTAGCGTTTATATAAACGTAGAAAAATTAATAAAGAAGATCATAAGTATTAGTCAAATTGGTCTGATGCTGTAGGTTATGGAGTATATTATTAATGATAAATAATAAATATTCTTATTCTTTTAAAAAAGAAGATATACAAACAGAAATTATAAGAATGACTAATCAATTATGGAAACTTATCCCAATGCGTGAAAATAATGAAGATTGGGATAAATAGTTAGAAACTGTAATTATAGATATTGCTGGTAAAAATGAAATTTTCCTTCATAATTCGCATTTTTTATAGCTTTTATCTAAATTAGAAGGATTACGTGTAATTAATACTGATTTTATAATATATCGTAAAACTGTGTTTGAATGCATAAATTTATTAAATGAGTTTATAAAAAATGATATATAATAATATGCCTAACGGGATTGGTGCTGGTATTGCTATGAAATTAATGAATGCCAGACTAGGTTATTTGAATATACCTCACTATTATAAAGACACAGTTGATGGAACAGATAATATAGCTAAACAATTAATAATACATGGTGGATTTCCATAGCAGCATCGAATGATCCGAGATAAGCGTAAATCATTAGATAAAGCAACTTTATATTCATATCAAGGTGCTTGGGTAAAAAAAGTCCAAGATATAAAAAATTCTGAAAACGAGAATGAACGCTCATTTCCGGTGCGAGCATTGATTAATTCTGATAAAAATAAATTTGATTATGATGATAAAATTATTTCAATTGGATTTGAACATGGATTTTAGCCAGGAGATATATTTGAATGGTGTCAAACAAATAGTTACTGGTTAATTACATTATAGGAATTAAATGAATTAGCTTATTTTAGAGGTAATATTCGTAGATGTGATTATCAAATAAATTGGATTGATGAAAATGGTATAGAATAGAATACCTATGCGGCTATTCGTGGTCCAGTAGAAACAAAGATAGATTTTATTCAAAAACATCAAATTAGTATTGATGAACCAAATCATTCTTTACATATATTAATGCCTAAAACAGAAAAAACTATAAAACAATTTTAGCGATATAGTAAATTTTATTTAAAAGCTATTGATACTATAAATAAAAATATATGTTGGCGTGTAGAAGCTATTGATCCAATTAGTACAAAAAATATTCTTGAAATTACAGCTGTTGAATATTATGCTAATGAAAGTGAAGATAATATAGAAGAAGGATTAGTCGGTGCATATATTAAACATAATGATGAACCAGAATTTAACCCTGAAATAGATATAAAAGGTCCTACTTTTATTAAGCCTAAAATTGAATATGAATATCTTATTGAAACCCAAATTCAAGGAGAATGGTATATAGAAGGTCCAAAAGTTCCTGTAAGTTTAATTAAATTTAAAACTGATAGAGGAATGCCAGGAGTTAAATTAAAATGGAATACAAGTTATAGTGGTTAGTTTACTTTATAGTATGGTAATAAAGAAAAACAATATGAAAAAAAATTTTTCTAAAACTATAGTAGTAGAATCACTATTTTAAGTGTAAAAGGAGAATTTAAATATGAAAATTGAAAATTATCATCCTCCAAAAAGTAGTTTTTTATCTATTAATAAAGATATGCAATTATTAGTTGATAAAATTTTATCTAATGATAGATTATGTAAATTATTACATTATACCTCAAGAGATGCTTTAGACTAGCCTAAATTAACCAAAGAAGAAAAAATTGCACTATTTGGAAAAGAAATAAAAATTATTCCAAAATTATATATAGATAAAAGCGTATTATCTTATATAATTATTAGTTTTGATAATTTTGTTGAATCATTAAACCCAGAATTTAGAGATAATGTTATTGAATTTGACATTATATGTCACTTTGATTAGTGGAGTTTAACAGATTTTAATTTACGTCCTTATAGAATTGCTGCAGAAATAGATTCGATGATTAATAAGTAGAAACTAACTGGGATAGGAAAAGTAGACTTTTTAGGAGCTAATTAGATTATATTAAATGATGAATTTGCTGGTCTTTGCTTAATGTATAAAACTTATCATGGTGAGGAAGATAAACAATTAATGCCTAATCCAAGTGAATAGGAAAAATTTGAATCAGATTTTAAAGAAATGATTAAGACACAAATAGAATAGGCAAAAGAATATCCAAATGGATTATAGGCTAGCCTTAATGTGCGGAACTGATATTCCTGTACCTAAATGTCAACTAACAATTCATTAGCCTTCTATTAAAGAAATTTCTATGTTAGGAGAAAAAACTTATTTTATAGGTGCTCAATGTCTTTCTTTATATAAATCTATGTTTATTTAGGACAAAAATCTTCTATCGGAAATAAATAATTTTCAAATATTTATGAAAATAATGCAAGAAAAAGAAGCGTAGTCAAAAAAAGAAGCTGTTGAATAGGTATTATTATTATTATTCCCTAATAAACAAATTCTTTTTACTCCTAAATCTTTATTATTTCATTCTATAGATATACAAGAAGATAATGTTATGATAGATGAAAATAATTTTGAAGATTTATAGGAAGTATTACGTCAAGTATTTTGCGTTAATAATGGTCCTATGGATTAGCAAGCATTTAATCCTGCTGGGAATAAAGCAACTGAAATAGCTAAAAAATTATAGCGTGGAAGAGAACGTATTGCGGCTGAATCTGGCGATAAAAATTCAAGTATATTAACTTAGTATTTATCAATTTTATCAGTAGGATTATTTCAATCATTATCTGAATTGTCAAATTTAACTATGTTTTAGTTATATGATTTAATTGAAAGATATCATTTATGGCTTAATTGGGATTTAGATATTCGCTCTCGCTTGGCTGGAGCCAAAGCAGATTCTAAACCTGATAATTGGATGAAAAATATTCACAATAATTAAGAGGAGGAAATAACACTATGAAATTTGGTGTACGTGAAATTTGTGATGTTGTTCTTCGTGCAAAGAACCGTATGCAAGTTGGTAATAAAATTTTCTATAAAAATGAACCTGTAATGTATTTTGATACACTTAAAACTTCTAGCCTTGAAGGTTCTGCAACTACAGTATATGCTCAAGGTGGTCGTGGTAATGCAAGATTAGTAGCTTGGGAAGGTGAAAGAACTGTAACTTTCACAATGGAAGATGCTCTTATTTCTCCAGAAGGATTTATGATTCTTTCTGGTGCTGGACTTGTAACTGCTACTACTGGTAAACCTATTTATTAGCATGTTACTGAAACTATTGATGCTGATGATGTAATTAAAGCTTCAATTACTGATGGTGGTGTATCATCTACTTCAGTTACTATTCCATTATCTAATAAACCTTATTTACCAGAAAATAAAGGTGAAAATTTTGCTTATGTAATGTTTATGCGTGATGGTGCTATTGTTACTGAACCTTACATTCCAGTTCATGATAATGATATTGCTCCAAATGCTGATGGAAAATATGAAATTGTTTTAACAAGACATACTTGTTATGATGATAAACATACTGGTACCGAAAATCCAGGATATAAAGTTGGTCAAATTGATGATATAAAATTTGATAGTGTTCTTGTTGATTTTTATGTGGCCCGTGAAGCTGCTGCTCAATAGATTGAAATTACTCCTGATAAATTTGGCGGTAACTTCTATCTTGAAGCTTCTACTCTCTTCCGTAATGAAACTGGCGTTGATATGCCTGCTGAGTTTGTAATTCCAAACTGCAAGATTCAATCCAATTTTACATTTACTATGGCTTCTTCTGGTGATCCTTCAAGCTTTACATTTACAATGGACGCTTTCCCAGATTATACTCGTTTTGATCATAGTAAGAAAGTTCTTGCTGTAGTTCAAATCATTGAAGAAGAAAGCGCTCAAGATCTCCACCGTGGTGCTACTCCAAATGGAGTTTATGATGTAAGTGGAGCTTCTGTTGGTATTGATCCTCATGAAGACCTTTGGACTGAAAGACAAGAAAATGCTAATGGCTAATTGATTTAAT
>Ga0352976_1017228_pt1 | contig 12906 bp, 12 predicted proteins | sample Cowrumrumenfluid_FD_205949 | JGI IMG/M metagenome (GOLD analysis project Ga0352976, IMG submission 205949) | Metatranscriptome of Cow rumen microbial communities from the University of Illinois at Urbana-Champaign, USA - Cow X-1 rumen fluid... | ecosystem: Host-associated > Mammals > Digestive...
GAGGATGTGAAAATTTTGATAAAGAGTATGACTAGCTTTGGAAGGGCTCAAGGTGAAGAAGGAAAAGGATATTTATTTTCTATTGAAATGAAAAGTGTTAATAATAGATACTTGGATTTAAATATTAGGATGCCTAAGTTTATGATATCGCTAGAAGAAGAAATAAGAAAAATAATAAATACAAGACTTAACAGAGGAAAGGTTGATGTATTTATAAATTATAAAAGCTATGATAAAGCATCAGCTATGCCTAAACTTAATTTAGAAGTAGCTAAGGGTTATTATAATTGTCTTAATGAACTTCAAAAAGAGTTTAACATTGAAAATGACATAACTGTAAGTAAGCTTGCAAATTTCCCAGAAGTTTTAACTTTGGAAGAAAAAGAAGAAAATCTAGATGAAGTATTAAAAGAAATAAAACCATTAATAGAAACTTCTTTAGATAAGATGCTTGATATGAGAATTCGTGAGGGAGAAAAGCTTAAGGAAGATATTCTTATTAAATTAGATGCAATTGAAGAAAAGGTAAAAATTATTGAAAATTTTGCAGAAGATTTACCTAAAGCATATAAGCAAAAGTTAGAGGAAAGACTATCAGAACTTACAAAGGGATTAAATGTAGATGAGGAAAGAATAGCAGTTGAAGTAGCTATTTTTGCAGATAAGGTAGCTATAGATGAAGAAGTCATAAGATTAAAAAGTCATATAGGACAAATGAGAAAAACTTTAAATTTAGAAGAACCTGTTGGAAGAAAGCTTGATTTTATTGTTCAAGAAATGAACAGAGAAACAAATACAATTGGTTCAAAGGCAAATGATATTAATATAACTAATATAGTTATAGATATAAAAAATCTAATTGAAAAAATTAGGGAACAAGTTCAAAACATTGAATAAAATTAAGGAGGAATAAAATAATGGGAATAAAACTGATTAATATTGGTTTTGGAAATATAGTTTCTGCTAACAGACTTGTTGCAATCGTAAGTCCAGAATCAGCACCTATAAAGAGAATAATACAAGAAGCAAGAGATAGAGGAATGTTAATAGATGCTACTTATGGAAGAAGAACAAGAGCAGTTATAATTACAGATTCAGATCATGTAATATTATCAGCAGTTCAGCCTGAAACAGTTGCTCATAGATTATCTACTAAAGATGATATAGAGGATGAGGTTGAAGAATAATGAGAAAGGGAAATTTAATAGTTATTTCAGGTCCATCAGGAGCTGGCAAAGGAACAATTTGCAAAGAACTTTTAAAAAGAGAGGATAATCTTTATATATCAGTTTCTGCAACTACAAGAAGTCCTAGAGAAGGAGAAGTACATGGAGTAAATTATTACTTTTTAACTAAAGAGGAATTTAAAAAGAAGGTTGACAATAATGAATTTTTAGAGTGGGCAGAAGTACATGGAAATTATTATGGAACACCTAAATTTAATGTTGAAGAGATGATTAATGAAGGAAAGAACATTATCTTAGAAATTGATGTTCAAGGAGCTTTAAATGTAAAGAAAAATTGTGAAGATGGAGTTTTTATATTTATACTTCCACCATCAATGGAGGAGTTAAAAAGAAGAATAATAGCTAGAGGTAGCGAAACTCCAGAGAGCTTAATAAAAAGATTTAAAACAGCATATGAAGAAATTAATTATATTTCAAAATATAACTATGCTGTTATTAATGATGATTTAGAAGAAGCAGTACAAAAGGTTCAAAACATTTTATATGCAGAAAACTGTAGAGTAGATAATATAGATTATAATATTTTAGATTTTAAGGAGGGTTTAATTAATGATAAACACAATGATTAATCCATCAGTAGTGGATTTATTAAAAAGAGTTGAGGACAGATATACTTTAGTAATGGTAACATCAAAAAGAGCAAGACAAATAATAGGAGGAGCAGAGCCTTTAGAAGATGCTAATTCAAAGAAGCCTTTAACAATAGCTATAAATGAAGTAAATGATGGTTTGGTAACTTATCAATCAACAGTAGCAGATAATAGTGAGAAATAATTATGAGTAAAGAAAAATGCGTAGTTATGGGAGTAACTGGAGGAATAGCTGTTTATAAGGCATTAGATATAATAAGTGCTTTAAGAAAAAAGAATGTTGATGTAAGAGTTATTATGACAAAACATGCTATGGAATTTGTTAATCCAATAACTTTTCAAGCTATAAGCCAAAATATTGTAACTACAGATATGTTTGAAGAACCAAAGGCTTGGGAAATTCAGCATATAAGTCTTGCAAAAAGAGCTGATGTTTTTCTTGTGGCACCAGCAACAGCTAATATAATAGGAAAGGTAGCAAATGGAATAGCTGATGATATGCTTTCTACTACAATAATGGCAACAAAAGCAAAGGTTATTTTTGCTCCAGCTATGAATACTAATATGTATGAAAATCCTATAGTACAAGAAAATATTAAAAAGCTTAAAAATTTAGGTTATGAATTTATTGAACCATCAAGTGGAAGACTTGCTTGTGGAGATGAAGGTAAAGGAAAGCTTGCTCCTGTACAAGATATTGTAGATATCACAATGAGTAATTTATATGATAAAAAAGATTTAGTTGGAAAAAAGGTTTTAGTTACAGCAGGACCAACAAGGGCAGAAATAGATCCTGTAAGATTTATAAGCAATCATTCAACAGGGAAAATGGGATATGCTATTGCAGAAGAAGCAAGAGATAGAGGGGCAGATGTAACATTAATTTCAGGACCTACTAATGAAGAACCACCAATAGGTGTAAATATTATAAAGGTTACAACAAATTCAGAAATGAGGGATAAGGTTCTTTCTTTATATGATAATTCAGATATTGTGATAAAATCAGCTGCAGTAGCAGATTATAAGCCTAAGGAATATAGTAATCAAAAGATAAAAAAAGGTGAAGGTTCTTTAGTAATTGAGCTTGTTAGAGATAATGATATTCTAAAAGAGCTAGGAGATAAGAAGAAAAATCAAATTCTAGTAGGTTTTGCTGCAGAAAGCCAAAATGTGGTAGAAAATGCAAAGAAAAAGATTGAAAAAAAGAACTTAGATTATATTGTTGCAAATGATATAACTTCTAAGGATACTGGATTTGCTTCATCAGATAATAAGGTTATAATAATTACTAAAGAAGGAGAAGAATTTGCTCTAGAAAAGATGAGTAAAAGAAAAGTGGCTAGAAATTTATTTGACATTATTTTGGAAAAGCGCATAAATTAGCGCTTTTTCTCTTATGAATAATAATTTATACAAGAGGTGAAGGGATTGATAGATTTATATGCAGAAGTAATAATAAATAGTGATGCAGTTCAAATTGATAGACCTTTCACATATAAAGTAAGGGATGAGGACAACGAAAGCATACAGGTAGGACACAGGGTTAAGGTTCCTTTTGGATTTGGTAATAGAAGTGTTGAAGGCTTTGTAATAGGCTTAAAATGTGATGGTGTTGAAAATATTAAAGGAATAAAAAAAATAACTTGCATTTTAGATAAAGAGCCAATACTTACTAGAGATGACTTAAAACTTATAAACTTTTTAAGAGATAAATATTTATGTAAGTATATAGATGGAATAAGAACCATAATTCCTGTTGGACTTATGAGTGGATTAACCACAAAAAAGAAAAAGGTTATAATATATTTAAGAGATTTAAATGAAGAACTTTCTAAAAAAGAAAACTATGTTTCTGTTATGAATTTTGTAAAAAATCATAATGGAATGTTTATTAAGAGTGAGCTTATAAATGATTATGGCTTATCATCATATTCTATAAATAAACTTATTGAAAAAGGATATTTATCTTGTGAGGAACAAGTTGTAAATAGATATAATTTAAAAAGCTATAATGATGAAGAAAAAAATGAGTTAAATGATGAACAAAAGCAAGTATTTGAAAAGATTTTAAACTCTGATAAAAAAGGTTTTTTACTAAAGGGTGTGACAGGCTCTGGAAAAACAGAGGTATATATGAATCTTGCATCTGAGGTTTTAAAGTCTAATAAATCTGTTATAATGCTTGTACCTGAGATTTCATTAACTCCTCAAATGATAGAAAGGTTTAAAGGAAGATTTGGAGTTAATGTAGCTCTTTTTCATAGCAAACTTTCTCAAGGAGAAAGATTTGATGAATGGTTTAGAGTAAAAAGAGGAGAAGTAAAACTTGTAGTTGGAGCAAGAAGTGCAATTTTTCTTCCACTTAAGGATTTAGGATTAATAATAATAGATGAAGAACATGAAAATACATATAAGTCAGAACAAAATCCTAAATATAAAACAAAGGAAGTAGCAGAATTTTTAAGTGAAATTAAGAATTGTAAATATATTCTTGGCTCTGCCACTCCTTCAATTGAGAGCTATTATGAGGCTATGGAGGGAAAATTAGAATTTCTTGAAATGAAAAACAGAGTAAAAAATCTTCCAATGCCTTCTATGGAAACAGTAGATATGAGAGAAGAATTAAAGAGTGGAAATATGTCACTTTTAAGTAGAAGGCTTAAGAGTGAAATTGAAAATAATTTAAAAAATAATGAACAAACAATATTATTTTTAAATAGAAGAGGATTTTCAACTTTTGTTTCTTGTAGAAATTGTGGTTATGTATTTAAATGTCCTAAATGTGATGTAGCTATGACATATCATAAAAATGGATTTTTGGTATGTCATTATTGTGGAATAACTCAAAGAGAACAAAAAAGTTGTCCTAAATGTGGAAGTAAGTATGTTAAGTTTTTTGGAGCGGGAACAGAAAGGGTTGAAACAGAAGTAAAAAAAATATTTCCACAAGCTAGAATTCTTAGAATGGATGTTGATACAACAAGAACAAAGGATTCTCATGAAAAGATTTATAATGCCTTTAAAAAGGGAGAAGGAGATATTTTAATAGGAACTCAAATGGTTTCTAAAGGCTTAGATTTTAAAAATGTTACCTTGGTAGGGGTTTTAGCAGCTGATATATCTTTAAATATACCTGATTACAGAGCAGGGGAAAGAACTTATCAAATTTTAACTCAGGTGTCTGGAAGAGCTGGAAGAGGGGATAAAAAAGGAAGGGTTATTATTCAAACCTATACTCCAGAAAGCCCAATAATTAAGTATTCAATGGAGAATAACTATGAAAAACTTTATAAGGATGAAATAGAAATTAGAAAAAAGATGAATTATCCTCCTTTTGGTAAAATTTTCTTAATAAATTGTCAAAGTAAAGATGAAAAAAAATTAAAAGATTTTATGAATAAATTAGGAGAAAAAGTAAAAGACTTATTAGATAAGGAAAAAAAATTAGAAATATTAGGCCCAGTTCCATGTATAATAACAAAAATTAAGGAAAATTATAGGTGGCAGATTATGATAAAAGGTAATTTTAATGAAGAAATACCTAAAAAAATAAAATATATACTTTATGAATTGACAAAGAGTGTATATAATGAAATAAGAGTTAGTATGGATATTAATCCAAACAATATGGCATAGGAGGTTATTAAAAATGGCTATAAGAAATATTAGAACTGAGGGAGACCCAATTTTAAGAAAAAAATCTAAAGAAGTAGAAAAAATAGATAAAAAAATTCTAACATTAATAGAAGATATGAAAGAGACAATGTATAAAGCAGATGGTGTTGGAATTGCAGCACCACAGGTTGGAATATTAAAAAAGATATTTGTAATTGATATTTATGATGGAAATGGTCCTTTTGTATTTATAAATCCTGAAATACTAGAAACTAAAGGAAAGCAAAAAGATGAAGAAGGTTGCTTAAGTGTGCCAGGAATTCAGGAAGAAGTAGAAAGACCTTATTATGTTAAGGTAAAGGCTACTAATGAAAAGGGTGAAGAATTTATCCTTGAAGCAGAAGAATTAATGGCAAGAGCAGTATGCCATGAAAATGATCATTTATATGGAAAGTTATTTATAGATTATTTACAAAAATAGGAGGAATATGCTTTAATGAAAATAGTTTTTATGGGAACTCCAGATTTTGCAGTACCATCTTTAGAAAAACTTATTGAAAAGTATGAAGTTTTAGCTGTTCTTACTCAGCCTGATAAACCTAAAGGAAGAGGAAAGAAAATGGCATATTCTGAAGTAAAAGAAGTTGCTATTAAACACAATCTTCCTGTTTATCAACCTATAAAGCTTAAAGAAGATAGAGAGCTTATTGAAAAGCTTAAAGAGATGAAACCAGACTTTATAATAGTAGTTGCTTTTGGGCAAATACTTACAAAAGAAGTTTTAGATATACCTAAATATGGCTGTATAAATCTTCATGGCTCACTTCTTCCAATGTATAGAGGTGCAGCTCCAATAAATTGGGCAATTATTAAAGGTGAAAAAGTTTCAGGAAACACAACAATGCTCATGGATGAAGGCTTAGATACAGGCGATATGCTATTAAAAGATGAAGTGGAAATTAAAGAAGATATGATAGCAGGAGAGCTTTATGATTTATTAAAAGACAGAGGGGCAGATTTACTTATAGATACAATTGAGAAGATGAAAGAAGGTACTATAACTCCAATAAAGCAAGAAGGGGAAACCTTCTATGCTAAAATGCTTAATAAAAAAATTGCTAAAATTAATTGGAATGAAAATGCTGAAACTGTCAATAATTTAATAAGAGGATTAAATCCTTGGCCTATAGCTTATACTTATTATAATGAAAAACCAATGAAAATATTTGAAGCACAAGTCATAAAAGAAAACAGCAAAAAAGAGCCAGGAACAATTTTGAATGTTTCAAAAGAAGGAGTAAAAGTAGCTTGTGCAGAAAATATATTACTTATAAAAAAGGTTCAATTTCCAAATGGAAAGCCATTAGAAGTTAAGCAGTATATAAATGGAAATAGTATTGAAGAAAACACTATCCTAAAATAGGAGGGACTTTTATGTTTTATTATGATTCAACAATGTTAATTCTAATACCAGCTGTTATTATAAGCTTTATTGCACAAATGCAAATTAGTAGAACCTACTCAAAATATAAAAGCGTAGGTACTAGAAATGGCTATACTGGTCAGCAGGTTGCAAGAATGATGCTTGATGAAGCAGGATTATTTGATATTCAAATACAAATAATAAATCAAGAGCTTGGAGACCATTATTCACCAAGTGAAAGAATTCTAAGACTATCTCCAGATGTATATAATGGAAGTAGTGTAGCAGCTGCTGGAATAGCAGCACATGAAGTTGGGCATGCGATACAGCATAAAGAAAGCTATAAGCCTATTGTAGTAAGAAATGCCATTGTACCTATAGTAAATATAGGCTCATCTTTTTCATGGATTGTATTTTTCTTAGGATTAGTTTTAGGAATTTCAAAGTTAACAACAATAGGTATAATATTATTTTCTGGGGTTGTTGTATTTCAATTAATAACACTTCCAGTAGAGTTTAATGCTTCATCTAGGGCACTTTCAATATTGAAAAGTAGAAATATACTTTATGAAGATGAAGCAAAAGGAGCAAAAAAAGTTTTAAAGGCAGCAGCAATGACTTATGTAGCAGAAGTTTTACATTCAATTTCACAATTGATTAGATTATTAGTAATAAGTAATAGAAATGATGATTAAGAGGTAAGATATATGAATAGTAGAGAGATTGCAGTAAAGGTATTAGATAGAGTTATTAGAGAAGGAGCTTATTCTAACATAATACTTTCAAAAGAATTAAATGAATCAGATTTGTCTGAACAAGATAAAGCACTTACAACAGAAATTGTTTATGGAACTTTAAGAAGATTAAAGACAATAGATATGATTTTAGAAGCTTTAGTTAAAGACTTATCTGTAATGGATAAAAAGGTATTAACTATTTTAAGAGTAGCTATATATCAAATAAAATTCTTAGATAAAATTCCATCTTATGCAGCATGTAATGAAGCTGTAGAGCTTGCAAAGGAAATCTCAGAGAAGGATGGAAAATTAGTGAATGGAATACTAAGAAACTATTTAAATAAGGAACAAAACATAGAAGTTAATTTTAGAAATAAAATTGATGAATTAGCATTTAACTTATCATTTGAGCCTTGGATGATAAGAATGCTTATAAAACAATATGGAGAATCAGAAGCAATAAGAATATTAGAAGAACTTAATAATACTCCAGGGGTAACAGTAAGAGTTAATAATATTAAAGCAGATTATGAAGATGTATTTGAAGAATTAGAAGCACAAGGTTATGAAGTTGAAGAAGGAGAAGTTTGTCCAGAAGCAATTTCAATAACAGGTGGAAAAGCAATAGAAAAAAATCAAGCATTTATTGATGGAAAAATAACAGTACAAGATGAAAGTGCTATGCTTGTTGCACCATTATTAGACATTGAGGATAATCTTACAGTTATAGATTTATGTTGTGCTCCTGGTGGAAAGACAACTCATATAGGAGAGCTTTTAAATAATACAGGAAAAGTATTAGCTTTTGATTTATATCCACAAAAGTTAGAACTTGTTAGAGAAAATGCTGAAAGATTAGGAATAACAAATATTGATTTAGGAGAAATGGATGCAACAAAGCTTAATGTTAATTTAATAGGTTTAGCAGATAGAGTGCTTATTGATGTGCCATGTTCTGGTATAGGTATAATAAGAAAGAAACCAGAAATAAAGTGGACTAAGAAGAGAAATGAAATAAAAGAACTTATAGAAATACAAAGAAAAATAATGGAAAATGCTTGGGAATACTTAAAAAAAGGTGGAATTATGGTATATTCAACTTGTACAGTTAATAAAGAGGAAAACCAAGAAAATATAACATGGTTCTTAAATAAACATAAAGATGCAAAGATTGAAAAAATATTTGTTGGAAGGGAAGAAAATCTAAGATATGATGAATTAGGCACATTAACAATATTCCCAAATCAATATATGGATGGATTCTTTGTAACTAAGATTAAGAAATGTTAGGAGTAATATATGAATAATATATTAAATTATACACTAGAAGAATTGCAAGAATGGATGAAGGAACATGAAGAAAGTGCTTTTAGAGCAAAACAAGTTTTTTCATGGATATATAAAGATTGTTTTGATTTTGATGAGATGAAAAATATACCTAAACCATTAAAAGAGAAACTTAAAGAAAATTTTTATATTGGAGCTCCTAAAATAGTTCAAGAATATGTATCTAAATTTGATGGAACAAAAAAACTATTATTAGCTTTAAAAGATGGCAATTTAATTGAATGTGTAATCATGAAGTATAAATATGGTAATTCTATATGCATTTCCACTCAAGTAGGATGTAGAATGGGCTGTAAGTTTTGTGCTTCAACAATAGATGGAAAGGTTAGAGATTTGACAGCTGGAGAAATATTATCTCAAATATTAGTTGCTCAAAAATTATTAGGAGAAAGAATTTCTAATGTGGTTTTAATGGGAAGTGGGGAACCACTTGATAACTATGATAATGTTATAAAATTTTTAAAGCTTATTAATGCAGAGTATGGATTAAATATTGGGCAAAGACACATTACTTTATCTACCTGTGGTATAGTGCCCAAGATATATGAACTAGCAGATAAAGAATATAGTGTTACTCTTGCAATTTCTCTTCATGCTTTTAGTGATGAAAAAAGAAAAGAAATTATGCCAATAGCAAACAAATATTCAATAAAAGAAATTCTTGAGGCTTGTCAATATTATATTAATAAAACAAAAAGAAGAATAACTTTTGAATATTCCTTAGTTAAGGATGTAAATGATAGTATTGAAGATGCAAAATCATTAGGTAAGCTTTTAAAAGGCATGTTATGTCATGTAAATTTAATTCCTGTTAACGAAGTAAAGGAAAATTCATTTAAAAGGTCATCAGAAAAAACTATAAATGAATTTGAGAATATTTTAAAAAATATGGGCATTGAAGTTACTGTAAGACGTGAAATGGGAAGCGATATAAATGCAGCCTGTGGACAGCTTAGAAGAAGTTATTTAAAGTAATGTTTAGCAAAAAAATTTTACACAAAGCCAAATAGAAGAATTAAAAGTAAAGATAAAATTGTTTGTGGCATAGGTAGAAGGGGAGAAGTAAATGGTTGCTATTTTAACTGATGTGGGAAAGTCAAGAAGTCTAAATGAAGACTTTGCAAGTTATATTGAAAAGGATGATTATGGAATTTATGTTGTAGCTGATGGAATGGGAGGTCATAATGCAGGAGAAGTTGCTAGTAGAATGGCTTCTGTTGGTATTGTAGAATATGTATATAATCATTTTAATTATATAGATAAAAATAAGCTTTTAAGAAGAGCTGTTAAGAAAGTAAATATAGATATATTTAATAATTCTAAGGAAAGTGAAAGACTAAATGGAATGGGAACAACCATTACTGCTTGTATGACTTTTGAAGATAAAATTCAGATTGCAAATGTAGGAGATAGTTCATGTTTTGGAATAAAAAATAATTATATTGTTAAACTAACCAAAGACCATTCTCTTGTTCAAGAATTACTTGATGCAGGTTCAATATCGGAGCAACAAGCTAGTAAGCATCCTAAAAAGAATATAATTACACGAGCTGTTGGAACAAGTTCTCATGTAGATGTTGATATTTTTCAAATGGATAAAGATGAATTTGATATTTATATGCTTTGTACGGATGGACTTACAAATGAATTATCTAAAAAGGAAATTTTAGAAATAGTACATAAAAGTAGTGATTTAGATGAGGCTTGCAACAAACTTGTTGAATTAGCCAAATATAGAGGTGGAAAGGATAATATAACAGTATTGTTGTTTGGAGGAGAGAAGATATGATAGGACAAATATTGGGAAATAGATATGAGATTCTGGAAAAAATCGGAGAAGGTGGAATGTCCGAAGTATATAAGGCCCGATGTAATAAACTTAATAGATTTGTAGCAGTAAAAATTCTTAAAGAATCTCTTGCAAGTAATGAAGAAATTGTTGAAAAATTTAAAAAGGAAGCAACTGCAATAGCAGCTTTATCTGATAACAATATAGTTAATGTTTTAGATGTAGGAAGTCAAGATAATATTAACTATATTGTAATGGAACTTGTTCAAGGTAAAACTTTAAAGGAATTAATAGTTGAATTTGGAAAAATGAATTATGAAACTGCTATAAAAATAGCAATTCAAGTAGCTAAAGCATTAGATTGTGCACATAAAAATGGAATAATTCATAGAGATGTAAAACCTCAAAATATTTTAGTAACAGAAGATGGAGTTATAAAGGTTACAGATTTTGGAATTGCGAAATCTTCAGGTTCTGGAACATTAACAAATTCTTCAACAGTCATGGGCTCAGCTCATTACTTTTCACCAGAACAAGCTAAGGGAAGCTTTTTAGATGCTAGAACAGATTTATACTCATTAGGAGTTGTTATATATGAAATGACAACAGGAAGACTTCCTTTTGATGCAGAATCTCCAGTAACTGTTGCTTTAAAGCATATACAAGAAGAACCAATACCACCCAAACAAATTAATTCTAAAATTCCAGAAAGCTTAAATAATCTTATTTTAAAAGCTATGAGTAAAGAGCCAAGTAAAAGATATCAAACTGCAAAGGAACTTATAAATGATCTTCAAAAGATTAAAGATGATCCAAATGTAAAAATAGGAGCTAATACTAAAGAGGATGATGGACATACAATAATAATGAGTGCAGTAAATCCAGAAGAAATAAATAATATTAAAAATTCAACTTCTAATAACTATGAAGGTTATGATGATAGTTATGATAATGATGATGATTATGACGACGAAAATGATGATAACTATGATTATGACGATGATTATGATGATGACGATTATGATGACGATGATTATGATAACTATCATAGAAGTAGAAAAAAAGGAAATAAGTCAAAAAAAATAATAGTAACTATAGTAAGTATTTTAGCAATATGTCTTATAGGAGTAGTTGGATATAATGCTCTTGGAAATAGTAATATAGGAAGTAGTGAAAGCAAGAATGAGGTAAATGTTCCACCAATAGAGGGAATGACTATTGAACAAGCCAAAACTGAATTAAGCAAAGTACAATTAAAGCTTGTTGAAGGTGGAACAGAAGAAAGTGATAAGCCAGAAGGTACAATCATAAGTGTTTATCCAAAGGTTGGAACAAGTGTAAAAATAAAAACTGAAGTAAGGGTTATAGTAAGTGGCGGTCAAACAAAGATAAAAATGCCTGATTTAACAGAATCTACTCTTGATGATGCTAAGGCTTTATTAGAAGAAAGCGACCTTAATAATTACGAGATTATTGAGCAATATTCAAACAGTATTCCTTCTGGAGAAGTAATAGGAACAGATCCAGATGCTGGTGAAGAAGTTTCAAATGAGACTGAAATAAAAATATATGTAAGTAAAGGTAAAGAAATTAAATATGTAACTGTAGAAGACGTTATGGGAATGTCTGAAAATAGGGCAAAGAGTACTCTTGAACAATCAGGATTAACTGTAGCAGATGTTCAAACAATTAAAGTTAAGGATGACAGTAATGTTAATGTTGTTGTAAAGCAGTCTATAGAACCAGGAAAGAGCGTTCAAGCAGGAACTTCAATTACTATTTATATAGGATATAAAGAAGAAGAAAAAGAACAAAGTATATCCTTAACTGATGTTATTGGTATGAATGGTTATGATGCAATTGAATATTTGGTTAATTTAGGATTCAAGAGAAGTAATATTTCTTTAGGTGGTACAGGAAATAAAAATGATCTTGTAGAAAGTGTAAGCCAACAATATGCAAAACCAAGTCAATCAATTACATTAAACATGGAACAAAGCACATATAATCCTAGTGATAACAATAATGGTGACAATAATAATGGTGACAATAATAATGAAAACAACAATAACAATAATGATAATAATAATAATAATGATAATGATAATGATAATAACAATGAGTCATCAACAGTTAGTCACAATTAATTAAAATAAGG
>Ga0352976_1013304_pt1 | contig 12835 bp, 13 predicted proteins | sample Cowrumrumenfluid_FD_205949 | JGI IMG/M metagenome (GOLD analysis project Ga0352976, IMG submission 205949) | Metatranscriptome of Cow rumen microbial communities from the University of Illinois at Urbana-Champaign, USA - Cow X-1 rumen fluid... | ecosystem: Host-associated > Mammals > Digestive...
AAACAATTTAAAAAAAATACTTATTGAGGAAAGAAAAAAATAGTGTATAAATTTTACGCTATTAAAGATATTTAGGGGGGATAAAATGAGAGTAAGTGATTATAATATATATTTACCTTTTATGGATGATAAGTATATCTTTGTTCAAGGATTAACTGGAGCATTTGATTTAGTGGAAGAAAACATATACAAACAATTATTGGAAGCGACTAGTGATAGAAGTAAAATAGAAAGTTTAGATGAGAAAATTAAAGAGCAATTATTAAAAAGAGGTTATTTAACCAATAGGACTAATGAAGAAGAACAGATGATTTTAGGAAAATTAACAGAAAAAATAAATGAAAAAAATCAAAATAACATTAATGTTACATTTATTCCAACATATAATTGTAATTTTAGATGTGTATATTGTTTTGAAAAAAAGTTAGAAGAAAAGGGAAAAGAATGGATGACCATGAAAATGGACACAAAAACAATTGATGCAACTTATAAACAAATTGATAAATGGATAGAAGAAGGAAAAAAAGTTACCAATATTACCTTATTTGGTGGAGAACCATTATTATACCCTAATTATGAAATCGTTAAATATATAGTTGAAAATGCAAAAAAGAGAAATCTAAGTGTAGCAGCTATAAGTAATGGTTATAGCTTGGAAAAATTTGAAGATTTATTAGGAAAAGATGGAATAGAATACATACAAGTTACATTAGATGGCTTAAAAGAATTTCATGATAAAAGAAGATTTTTAGTTGGAAATCAACCAACATTTGATAAAATATGTAAAAATATAGATTTAGCTTTAAAAAAGGGAACAGTAATTAATTTAAGATCAAATATTAATAAAGAAAATTTTGAAGTGATTGATGAATTAATAGAATTATATAATCAAAATAAATGGACAAGCTATCCTAATTTTAAGTATTATTTTAAAGCAACCCATAAATGCTATGAAAAAAAAGCAAATATAGTTAAAGACATAGAGATAATGAAAGAACTTGGAAATAAATTTGGAGATGTTTCTAAATTTAATTTTAATAGTATTTATAATTCACTTAGTAATTCTATAAAGAATATGTTTGAAAAAGGAGGCTATGCACCAATTAAGGGTGGATATTGTGGTGCAAATGGTGGAATGTATACAATTGATCCTTTAGGAGATGTATATGCATGTTGGGATGTTTTAGGTAATGAAGAACAAATAATAGGTAAATTAAACATAGAAAAAGGAAAAATTGAGTTTAATAATAAAAGTGATTATTGGAAGAATAGAACAGTAAATAAAATTGAAGCATGTAGTAAATGTAAGTATTCTCTTTTTTGTGGTGGAGGATGTGCAGCACATGCTGGAATAGTGAATGGTAATATGTATTCACCATATTGTGAAGATTTTAAAACTATATTTGAAGAAGTTGTACCAACTATATTTAAAGAAGTTTACTCTAAAGAAGCCAACTAGGAATATCTTAACATATAATTAAATAAAGGGGGGAGGTGATAAAAATGATAAATTTAAACAAAGAGATTGAGTTAGATGAAAATGTCAATTTATTATTTGATGATTTAATGGAAAGAGTTGAATATTCTACATGCCTTATGAATTATAATCCATGTTTATCTAATTCATGTCCACTTGTTTTTGGTGATGGATTATTATGTGTTAAAAATTGTTAAAAGGGGAATTTAAAAATGCAAAAAGATATGTTATCATTAAACAAAAATATAGAAATACAAAATGAAGAAGTAGAAAGTTTATTTGAAGAATTAAGTGAAAGACAAGAACTTGGAAACTGTGCATTTAATTTTAGCCCATGTGGTGGAAATGCTTGTGCAGGTGCTTGTTAATAATCAATAAGGGAGAATTAAAAATGCAAAAAGATATGTTATCACTAAACAAAAACATAGAAATAGAAAATAAAGAAGTAGAAAGTTTATTTGAAGAATTAAGTGAAAGACAAGAACTTGGAGGCTGTGCATTTAATTTTAGCCCATGTGGTGGAAATGCTTGTGCAGGTGCTTGTTAATAATCAATAAGGGAGAATTAAAAATGCAAAAAGATATGTTATCATTAAACAAAAATATAGAAATAGTTTATTTTATGTTATTTGTTTAGGTGATACTGCTTGTGCAACTGCTTGTTCTTAACTTAAAGTAATAAAATATAATTGGAAAAGATGTTCTTAGTTGGTATTAAGTGATATAAATATTATATAATAAATATATTTAATAGAAGGAGAAGAAAATTATGGAGTCGTTAAATAAAGAATTTGAACTTAAAGATGAAGAAGTGATGATGATTCAACTAGATGAAAGAGAAGAATTTTGGTGGTGTACAGCTAATGCGTGTTTTGGAAATATAGGATTATGCTTATTTGTAGCATGTTTCCCTTTCCTTGGAGTATAAAGCGAATTATATGAATATTAAAAATGAGGTCAATTATTTATTATTTAATTGACCTTATTTAATAAAAAGAGAAGGAGTTTAAAAGTGGAGAAATTGACAAAAGTGAATGATATACCTAAGTTAAATCCTAATGTAATAATTCAACCATTTGACTCTTCAACAAATAAGGAAAAATATTTAGTAATTTTAGGAAAACAACAATGGATAATTTCAAGTACTGTAATGAAAGTTATTAATTGTATTGATGGGAAAAAAAATATAGATGATATTGTTAGTAAATTAGAATCGGAGGAAGGAATTAGTAAAGAAACTAGTATCAATGTTATTAATAATATTTTAAGAAAAAATAAAATTTTAGATAGTGATGAAATAATATCAAAACCTATAAATACTAATAAATCATTATGGTTTAGAATGGATTTTTTAAAGCCTGAATTTATAAAAAAGTTTGCGTTCTTAAGTAATTTATATAATGAAAAAACATTGTTTTTTTGCGGGCTAATTTCTATTTTTTCCCAAATATATATATTATGTAATAGTTTATCTAATAGTGGGATTAATAAAATGTTAAAATCAGATTGGAAGTTAATATTTTATATGCTTATTACTTCATTAATAATTGCTATGGTACATGAATTTGGACATTCTTGTGCAGCTATGAAATATGGGGTGGAACCAGGAAATATAGGCTTTGGAATATATTTTATGATGCCTGTATTTTATTCGGATGTAACCAATGTTTGGAAAATAGACAGAAAAAAGAGAGTTATTGTTGATTTGGGTGGTATGTACTTTCAAAGTTTATTTACATTTATTCTATTAATAATAGCAACTATCATTAATAATAAATATATGTTTGTAGCTATAAGTATAATAACAATAAATAATATAAATAATTTCAATCCATTTATTAAATTAGATGGTTATTGGATGTTTTCAGATGCTATTGGAATTCCTAATTTACATAAAGTAATTTTAATATTTGTTAAAAATAAATTAAAGTTAAATATTTCAGAAAAAGAAAAAAGTGTGTTAAATAGTTTTGTATATGATATAAAAAAAAGAGAGAAAATTCTTTTTAAATTATATTTATTTTTGGGAATAGTATTTATATTATATATAGTATATTTTCTATCAATAATGTCAATAAATTGCTATTCCGGAATAATGACTTTAATAAGTACAGTAATGCAATCAAATACAAGCATAATAATCTCAATAAAAATAATAATAAAATGGATACTTAACAATATTATGTATGTTTTCTTTATTATATATATTATAAGATTAGTATTTAGTGCTATAAAAAAATTGATATTTTTTATTATTGGTAAGAAAAGGAAGTAATGTTAATGAAGATAATTAGCACATATAACAATATACCTAAAAAAGATTTATATGATTGTAGGATAACATCCTTAAGAGAAGTTTTTAGACATTATAAAATAGACAATATTGGATATGAACTTTTCTTTTTTTCAAAATGTATTAATTTTTTATGGAGTGAATTGATTTACCAAGGGTTAAATTTCCCTATAGTAGGTGTTTCAAATATATTTGTTGAGGAAGAGGTAGCTAAGTGCTTTAATATAGAGATAGAAAAAATTAATGTAAAAAGTTCAGAACAATTATTTGATGTTGTTAAAAGAAATATTGATAATAATATACCATTAATTTTTTTGTATAATCCAGAAAAGTTTGAATTAAAGAATAAAAATGGTAAAAAAAAGGGTATACTTGATTTTTCATTTGAATCATCAGGAGTTTTTGCTGGGTATGATGAAATTACAAAAGAATTATATTATGCTAGTAATACTGAAAGTAAAGAATTTGGATTAAATAAAAATAGTATTGAAGAAATTTATTATGCAATGCAAGATGATAACTTAATTAATGCTAGTTGTATGATTTATAAGTTTTATATTAATGATAAAAAATCAAAAGAGATTAATGAAAGTATTAAAGAAAAGTTATTTAAGTCTCTTATAGAAATTTCAGACTATATGTTAAATGAGAAAATTAATGAATATTGTGGACAAAAAGTAATTGCTTGTGGAGTAGAAGGAATAAAAAGTTTTTATCAATATTTAGAGGAACTTTCATTACAAGTCAAAAATATAGAGGAGATATATCCATTAGATAAAGTAAAAAAGATAGTATATATAAAAATGTATGTTTTGAGAAGATCTATGTTAAAAGGAAGTAATACTTGTTTTAGAGGTGAGTTTAGCGATTGTTTAGAGGTAATTAAAAATAAGTATTTTATTGAAGAATTAAAAGAATTAATAGAAGAATTTAAATATTTAGCAACTTTATATAGAGGTGTAGTAAGGAAATTAAATATGTTATTAACTAAAGAAGAAAAATTTGGAGATGAAATTATTAAAATTGCAAATCAATATAAAAAAATATATGAATTAGAGAAAAAAAGTTTTTCAAAATTAAAGAATACTATAGAGGTGTTAATGAATGAACGATAAGCAAAAAGAAATAGCAAATAATTTAAGAGAATTAATGGTTAAAAAATTAAGGTTACCAATAAAACCAGAGGAAATATCTTATGATATGAACTTATTAGGTGATGAGTTGGAATTAGATTCTGTTGACTTTATGGAGTTAATTGCAATTATTGATAATCAGTATGGTATAAGAATGACTGGTGAACATAAGAAGTTTTTTGAAAACTTGGAGATATTAAGTGAGTATATATTAAATAATATTAATCAAAATAATCAGTAGTTATTATAGGAAGGTGATTATTTTGAGAAATAAAAGATATGTGATTACTGGTATTGGAGGAATTTGTGCTTTAGGCAGTAATGTAAATGAAATTTGGGATAATATAAAAAATGGTGTATGTGGTTTAAAAAAATTAGAATCAATAGATACAACAGGAGCTTATACAAATTTAGGTGCAGAAATAAAAAATGGTAATTATAAATTTGATTTGGATAATGAAGCATTAGAAAGAATGGACAATGCTTCATTGATTTGTTTAAAATCAGCATATGAAGCTATTGAAAATTCAAAATTAGATTTATTGAAAGAAGATAGTGAAAAAATTTCTGTTATCATAGGAAGTTGTACTGGAGGTATTAGGAGTACTGAAAAATATCATAGAGATTTACTAGATAAGAGTAAAAAAACAAATAAATTAGATATTGTGAAAATACCATTACATAATATTGCTAGGAATATTTCATTAGCATTAGGAGTAAAAGGCTTGACTAGTAATATTGCTAATGCATGTGCAGCTAGTAACATTGCTATTGCATATGGTTGCGATATGATTGAACTTGGAAATGCAGATATAGTTATTGTTGGTGGAACTGATGCAATGGCAACATTACAATTTGCTGGATTTCACTCCTTGAATGCTTTATCTAAGTCAATTTGTGCTCCTTTTTCGAAAAGTGATGGAATTAATCTTGGAGAAGGAGCAGGAATTTTAATTATAGAATCATATGAGCATGCTAAAGCAAGAAATGCAAATATGCTATGTGAAATAATAGGATATAGCATTACTAATGATGCATATCATATAACAGCACCAAGAAATGATTCATCAGAGCAAATTGTAGCAATGAAAAATGCGATAAAATTTGCTAATATAGATAGTAAAGAAATTAATTATTTAAATGCGCATGGAACTGGAACTGAACTTAATGATAGAATTGAACAACTATCAATAAGGGCTGTTTTTGGAGATGAAAATAAAGAACTTGTTGTGGGTTCTACTAAAGCAATGACAGGACATTGTTTAGGAGCAGCAAGTGCAATAGAAGCTATAATATCAATAAAAGCTATACAAGATAATATTATTCCACCAACAATTAATTTTGATGAAAGTGTTGAGCAAAAGTTCAATTTTGCAGCAAATAAATGTTTAAAAAGAAATGTTTCTAAGGTTATGTCAAATGCATTTGCATTTGGAGGTAGCAATTCAAGTGTTATATTTTCAGAAATAAGAAGTGACAAAAATAAGTTAAATAATAATATAAGTTATGATGAAAAGATAGTTATTACTGGTGTTGGTTGTGTTTCTTCATTAGGAAACTCATTAGAAGAATATGTGAAAAGCGTAAATGAAAATAAAATAGGAATAAAAAAAGTTTTGGTTGATAATAAGTATAAATATGCATCAGTAGCAGATTTTGATATAGATGTAAAAAAATATATACCTTTAAAGTTTAATAGAAGATTAGATAGATTATCTAGATTATTAATTTGTTCAGCAATTCAATCATTAAATGATAGAGGGATTGAAGTAACTAAAGAAAATATGAGGGATATTGGACTTGTTGTTGGAAGCTCAGATGGTCCTGTCAATGAAATTAGAGAGTTTGAGGAAAGTGTGATATTGGAAGGAATAAAATCTGGAAATGCTTTAGTATTCCCTAATACAGTATATAATGCATCAGCTGGTTATTTATCAATATTAAAAAATATTAGAGGATATACAGCAACATTAATTAATGGAATACAATCAGGTATTGATAGCTTATGTTATGGATATGATTTACTAAGATTAAATAGTAGTAAGTACATGATAACTTCAGGTTATGATGAATATAATGAAACAATACATTCTTTATATTCTGAATTAGGATTGTTGTATGAAAAAGAAAATTTATCAGAATTAAATAATAAATTAGGTTTCGCATTAGGAGAGGGTAGTGCAACACTATTTTTAGAAAAAGAATCTACTGCAATAAAAGATAATTGTAAAATATATGCAGAAGTAGCTGGATACTCAATAATGAATGCACCTTCCATTGCTGGAACTATTAGTAAAAATAATGTATTGAAGGATAATATTATTAAGGCTTGCGAAAATAGTAAAGTATTAATAGATGATATAGATGCTATAGTTTGTTTTGGAAATGGAAACAAAGATATGGAGCAATTGGAGATAGATACATATGAAGAAGTATTTCAAAATAATTTGAAAGATATTGAATTACATTATATAAAAAGATTAGTTGGAGAAGGAAGAGCTTCTACTAGTGCACTACAAATAATTCATTCTATAGCATTAATTAATAATTTGATTAAAATAGACAAAAATAGTGTAATTTGTGAAAATTTTAGAAATAAATCTTATGGTAATATTCTTATTAATAGTGTTTCATTTAGTGGAGGAGTTAGTTCTATTATTTTAAAAAAATATAATTAAAAAATAGGTGGTAATATGGGGAATAAGGTAGTTGTAATAACAGGTTCAAGTAGAGGAATAGGAAAAGCTTGTGCTTTGAAATTAGCAAAAGAAGGTTATAATATAGTAATCAATTATAATACTAATGAAGAAATGGCATTAAAATTGTTAGAAGAAATTAAAAGAATTGGAGTTGACTCAATTGCTATAAGAGCTGATGTTTCAAATAGTGATGATGTTAAAAGGTTAATTGAAGAAACAATAAGCCACTTCGGGAAAATTGATATTTTAATTAATAATGTAGGTTACTTACATGATGATTTTTTAATTATGTTAAGCAATAAAGAGATTGACAAAACTATAGATACAAATATAAAAAGTTGCTTTTATTGTTGTAAGGAAGTAGCAATTAAGATGTATAATGAAGGTAAAGGGAAAATTATTAATGTTTCATCAATTTCATCTAAAAAAGCAATTGAAGGACAATCTTTATATAGTGCTACAAAAGGAGCTATTAATTCTTTAACATTAGTATTAGCAAAAGAATTGTCAAGATGGGGAATAACTGTTAATGCAGTGGCACCAGGATTTGTTAATACAGAAATGATAAAAAGTATTCCTAAAAAGAAGATTGATAAATATTTAAGTGAAATACCATTAAATAGATTTGCGGAGGCAGAGGAAGTTGCAGATTTAATTTCGTTTTTATGTAGTGATAAATCAAATTATATTACAGGACAAGTTATTACTATAGATGGAGGTCTTAGTATTTAAGCAAATTAAGGAGGTATTATAATGAATAGTTTATTAGTAACAGATATGATTAAACAAAGACCACCATTTTTGATGATTGATAAATTACTTGAAAGAGTTTATGGGGAATATGCAATAGGAAAAAAGAATATTTCATATAATGAGCCATATTTGCAAGGGCATTTTCCAGAATTTGCTATAATGCCTGGGGTTTTAATTATAGAATGTATGGCACAATTATCTTCAATGATATTTTATAATGGAAAAAATAATTTAGATAAGTTTTATGTATTATTAAAAGTTGATTCTGTAAAATTTATTAAAGCTGTTTTGCCAGGAGATGTATTAATAATTAAATCAAAAGTAATTATAAAAACAGATGAATTTATAAAAGTAGAAGCAAAAGTTGAGAGTGAAGGTATTATAGTTGCAAAGGGTCAATTAAGTTTTGGAGTTGTATATAAAGAGAAACTATTAAACAATTGATAAGTTAATATACTAATTGGTTATAAAAATATGTAGTAGATTCAAAGTAAAGTTAAAAGGTTTAATAAAAGTAAATATTATTCTATAGGAAGTGGAAAAAATTATGAAGAATAAATTATTAATAGTAGCTATTATATCAATATTAGCAATAAGTTTGTTTGGATGCAATTCATCAGGGACATACGTAGTTAAAAAAATGAGTAAAGAAGATAGTGGAGATAATTATATGGAAATGACTTATGAGTATTTTAATGGATATAAATATAAAAAGGTTGAGGCTAATAAAGGAGATGTCTTAGAATTAAGTACAAATGTGAATACAAAGGGAGGAAAACTAAATATTTTCGTATTAAATGATAAAGATGAAGAGATTTATAGCAATTGTAATTTGAATGGAAAGGTTAATGAAACAATTAATATAGATGAAGATGGCAAGTATAAGATTAAAATAGAGGGAGATAAGCACGAAGGTTTTTATAATGTTAATTGGAAAGTAAAATAAATATGTAAACTAATAAATTAGTATGCAATTTTAAAAATAATCTATAAATAAGATATCAATAGAGATGTTGGGTCATATATAATATCTAAAGGAGAATTAATATGAAAATTTTTTTAAAGTATATATTTAAATGTATGACGGAAAAAAAGTCAAGATTTATTTTATTAATAATTTCAATAGCACTTAGTACAGGTTTATTTATAACTATATTTGGAACTGTTAATGTAGCAATTAGAGCATATGAAAAACCAATGAAGGAATCCCATGAGAGAAAAGAGATTATAATTAATAGTACAAGTCAAGAGTCATTTTTCAATATAGATGATATTAATAATTATGGAGTAAAAAATATTGAAGGACAAATTATTATATATGGAACAACTGATGATGAAGATGTTTTTTCTGTATCAGTAAGAGGTAAGAAAAGAGAAAATATAGAAAATATTACCTTGTTAAAGGGAAGTATTAATGATTTTAAAGATAATTCATGTATTATTTCAGAACGTATAAGTAACAAGTATAATATTAATGTTGGTGATAAATTAAAAGTATATGTTGCTGGAGAAAGTAAAGAATATAAAGTAATTGCAGTTTCATATAATGAAGGAATTTTCTATAATGATTCAAGTGTTTCATATTCAATTATTGTACCTTATGAAACTTTAGCTAAGAATTATGAAGTAGAAGGAAAATATAATTATGTAATAGCAAATAAAGATACTGATGATTTGGATGAGTCAATTAATAAATTTAATGATAATAACATAAATTATAAAGCTAAACAATTATATAATGAAAAGGTCGTTTATGAACAAGTATCATCTATTACAAACATATTATATTTTATGTTAATTATAGTAGTTATTATGAGTGCAATTATAATATATAGTTCATTCAAATTAGCAATAACTGAAAGATTACCAGTTATTGGAACATTCATGAGTCAAGGAGCTACTAATTGGAAAATTGAAAAGATTCTATTGATGGAAAGTCAATTATATGGAATAATAGGATCTATTTTTGGATGTTTTATTGGATATTTAGGACTATATTTAATTAATTATATGATATCACCAATGAAAGAATATGGTATTATAGAAAAATTTCATATGAATTATATGTATATTATAGTTGGAATAATTTTTTCAATAATATTATCAATGTTATCTGCACTAGTTCCAATAAGAAAAATTAGAAAACTTGAAATTAAAGATATAATATTAAATAGTATAAGTGTTCCTAAAAAAAGTGAATGGAGTAAATTCATTGTTGGAGCCATATTATTAATCTTTTCAATTGTTATGACTTCTATTAATAGTAAGATAATAGATATGTGTAGTGTGTATTTATTAATTATATCTATCATCGCTGTAATGTTAATATATCCCAAAATAATTGAATTTATTATGGAATTGATTTATAAATTGTTAAGAGGTAGAAGTAAGATGCTTATTTTTTCTTTTAATAATTTGAGAACATCAAAAATATTAAAGGGAAATATAACTTTAGTAACTATTTCTATTATAGCTATCTTTATGATTTCATCAGTAGGAAATAGTTTAGTAACATTAGTTACTGGAGCATATGAGGGTGTGAATTTTGATGTATCTGTAACAGGCTTTTCTGGAGTTGAAGGAGTGGAAGGAAAATGTGTTACAGAAGATATAATTCAAAAAATCGAAGAAAATAGTAATGTAAAGAAAGATACAATTCAAAAAATGATTAATACTTCTGCAATAATAGAAAATAACTCTATGGTATTTGTGAATGCTGTAGAAAGTGATAAATATAAAGACTATATTGAATATCTTGAATTAAATTCAAGTAAAAATAAAGATTTATATGAAAAATTTAGAAAGTCTATTAATGATGAAATTATAGTTTCAGATAAGATTATGCAAGATTACAATTTAAAAGAGGGAGATAGCCTAAAAGTAAATATTAATGATATTGAAAAAACATTAAAGGTTATAGGAAGTATAAATTGCAAATTATATGATAATAATTCTCTTATAATTATGAAATATGAAACAGCACAAAAATTATTTAATATTAATGAAGCTACTGAGATATATTTAAAAAGTACAATATCTCAAGAAGAAATAAAAGAGGAATTAAAAGAAGAATTAAAGATGTTTGGTGTTAATATAATTACTAGAGATACTTTTTTAGAATCTAATATTGAACAAAATCAAATGATGATTAAAATACTAAATATATTTTCATATTTTGCAATATTTATTGCAGTACTTGGGGTATTTAACAATATAATAGTTAGTTTTCTTCAAAGAAAAAGAGAACTTGCAATATTAAGTTCAATTGGAATGTCAAGAGGTATTCAACAAGGAATGTTATTAATTGAGTCAGTAATTGTGGCAATATTTTCAATTCTTATAGCAAGTTTATACACTTGTTTAGGAGTATCTATAATGACAAGAGTTATGTCTGGAATTGGACTTCCTATGGATATTAAGTTTAATTTTAATGTTATTGTTCCATATACAATAGTAACAATTTTATTAATGGTAATAGGATCAGTATCAGTATTGTTTAAAAGTAAAAAAATATCTATTGTTGATGAATTAAAATATGAATAAAGGAGTAATAGCATGAGTATTATAGAAGCTAATAAATTAGTTAAATCATTTAATGTTGGGAAAGAAAAAATAACTGTTTTAGACAATATAAATTTGAGTGTTGATAAAGGAGAGTTTATCTCAATAATGGGTCCATCTGGAGGCGGAAAATCAACATTATTATATTTGCTTGGTGGTTTGGATAAGCCTACAGCAGGTTCTGTATATATTGATGGAAAAGATTTAAGTAAATTAAGTAAAAAAGAAATGAGTTGGCTAAGAAGAAATAAAATTGGATTTGTATTTCAATTTTATAATTTAGTACCTAATCTTTCTGTGGAAGATAATATTTTGTTGCCAATAATTTTAGATGGAAAAAAACTTAAAGATTATAAAGAAAAACTGGATCAAATTTTAGATATAATAGGAATTAAAAATAAAAGAAAGTTTACGCCAAGAGAACTATCAGGAGGACAACAACAGAGAGTTGCTATAGCAAGAGCTTTAATTTTTGATCCTGAAATAATTTTTTTAGATGAACCTATAGGAAATTTAGATAGTAAAACAGGTACTGAAATTATGAAACTATTTAAAGAGATAAATGTTAAATATAACAAAACATTAATTCAAGTAACTCATTCACAAGAAGCTGCTGAATATGGAACATCTATTATAAAGTTAATTGATGGGAAAATTGTTGAATAAATGTATTGTGTTATTTATGGAGTTATAAAATATGTAACTTGAGAAAGTTTTTAACCTAATACAAGATTTTTCAGCATTAAAGAGTAAATAATTTTTGATTAAATATAATCCATAAATATAGTTAATTATGATATAATCATACTTGTGCAAAATAGCATTTTAACTATGTTTATGGATATTTTATTATGATAAGAGTTACAAGAAAAGAAAAAAGTAAGCGTCAAAAAATTGATGAATAGAAATTTTAAATTTAT
>Ga0352976_1016535_pt1 | contig 12738 bp, 8 predicted proteins | sample Cowrumrumenfluid_FD_205949 | JGI IMG/M metagenome (GOLD analysis project Ga0352976, IMG submission 205949) | Metatranscriptome of Cow rumen microbial communities from the University of Illinois at Urbana-Champaign, USA - Cow X-1 rumen fluid... | ecosystem: Host-associated > Mammals > Digestive...
ATTCAAACATGCAAATCACTATATTGAGCTATTCGTAAAAGAGCTTATTTCACGAAAAATCGAGATTGCTTAAGACTATTCTATTTTCAACATATGCCTTAATGCATGAAAATGAACTGACGGCAAATTTACGTTTTTTAAGATTTTTGAAAAACTATACTGCATTGTTCTTGGTTCTATCGGTTTTTCTTTTCCCGATGAGAAATTAAATACTATTCGTTATTCATAATTATATCATCTCAACTCGAGATTATTCAGCTTTTGAAAGTAGGTCAGGTAAATGAGCAATAGCAATAAATCTATGCCAATGACACTCTATGATATTAAGCGCCAAGATCAGAAATGGTTAGAGAAGGACAAAAAAGCTAAATATGAACTTGAGCTTGCTCGAGGCTGTTTAGTTGCCGATACATACCTTGCTCAAACATACCTTAACAAGTTTACAGAATCATCTATAATTGATGTTAGCAGGGGTGTCATGGACGTTACACGTTTAAGAATGATGTGCATTAACAAAATAGTTTTTGATCCTGCTGAGGATAGTAAAGATAAACTGATTAGCGTTTATAGTGCATTATACAGCTCACAAAGTTCAGTTGCGCTATTCATATGTGGAAAAGGCAAAAATGTTGAGTTTTACATATGTACAAGAAATGACACGAATCCAGGTTTGGCTGGCGATTTGTTAGAGAACACTCTATCTGCAAATTTTCCGGGAACAGATTATACAATGATGTCAAGCACTGAAATTGAAAGCATTCTAACAAAAACTGCATCTGTCAATAAGAGCTTGGGCGTTGTTTCGCTTATTCCTTCTTCAAGAGACGAAGATAAGGAGAAATTTGTTCAGGGAATCGAAAAGTTTATCAATGGTATGCAAGGAAAATATTATACAGCTATCTTCCTTGCTACTCCTGTTGACGGTCTTGTTTTAGAGCAAAGAAAACATGGATATGAGGAACTATATTCTTCACTATCATCACATTCAAAGGTGACATTATCTTATGCTCAAAATAAGTCTACGGCAGTGTCTGAAAACATGTCGACAAGTTTTTCAAAGGCAATAAATGATAGTGTAAGCAATAGCAATGGAAGATCCGACTCGTCATCAAGCGGTTCAAATTACGGCTCAAATACTGGAAGTAGCTTTTCAGGTGATGGTTGGGGGTTTAGTTCAGGTTCGTCAAGTGGTTCATTCAATTCCTATACATCTGGGACATCATTTACCCATACTGTTTCAAAAGGTATCACAACTACCGAAGGTGATCAAGTTGGAGGAGGAATAACGGATACAATAGGCACTACCGATACAATAACCTTAAATTTTGACAATAAAGGTATTCATTCACTTCTTGAAAAAACGGACAGACAGTTAAAGCGAATTGAACTCGGCATGGCTTACGGAGCTTGGGAAACGTCATGCTATTTTCTTTCAGATGATATTGCAACAACAGCAATGGCATCGAATATGTGTAAAGCACTTTTTACTGGAAATGAATCTGGAGTTGAAATTGCCCATATAAACATATGGAATTTGAGTCGTAATTCTGAAATCAAAAAGATTACTGAACATATATGCTACTTAGTTCATCCTTCAGCAGAGATACCAGAATATAGTGGTTACAGTAAACAGATAGTTAGTCCTACAAATATGCTTACAGGAAATGAACTTCCTATTATACTTGGTTTACCTAAAAAATCAGTAAATGGTGTATCTGTTATCGAAATGGCTGAATTTGGACGTTCAGTCGTTTATGAACGTCCACCCAAAAAAACTATAGAATTTGGCAGCATATATCATATGGGACATATTGATGGTGTTGATACTAAGAAACGTGATGATAAGGGTACAAGAGTTCCTATGGATATGAATCTATTATCATCGCATTGTTTTATCACTGGCTCATCAGGTTCAGGTAAGTCTTACGCAACATATGAATTACTTGACAGCCTGTTAAGTCAGGGAATAAAAATGCTTGTAATAGAACCAGCCAAAGGTGAGTATAAGCAAGTTTTTGGCGGATACAAAGGAATTAAAATATATACGACGGATCCAACTGTTTATAGAATGCTGAGGGTAAATCCTTTTCAATTTCCCGAAAATCTGCACATACTTACCCATATTGAAAAACTGATACAGATTTTTAACGCTTCTTGGTCTTTATATGCAGCTATGCCTGCAATATTAAAAGATGCTGTTATTAAATCCTATGTCAAGTGCGGTTGGGATACAGATAATTCAATTTGGATAGAGGGCATATCGGATCATAAGTATCCAACGTTTAAAGACGTTATGGAGATATTGCCGAATATAATAAACAGTTCTGATTATTCTTCTGATTCTAAAGGAGATTATAAGGGAGCATTATTGACAAGAGTAAAATCAATGACAGACGGCATAAATGGAATGATATTTGAAAAAAGCGAAGGTGTTAAAGATTCTCTGCTCTTTGATGCCAATACTGTTATTGACCTTAGTGAGATTGGCTCAGAGGAAACGATAGCTTTACTTATGGGCGTAATCATAATGAAACTTGGTGAATATAGACAGTCTGTTCGTAAGTCGAAATCGTCAGGAACAAGAGATGCCGAAATCAATCATGTTACCATTTTGGAAGAAGCACATAATCTTTTAAAAAGAACTTCAAAGGATCAGAGTCAGGAAGGTTCAAATATTGTAGGAAAATCCGTTGAGATGATAAGCAATTCTATTAAGGAAATGCGAACATACGGAGAAGGTTTCATTATCATTGACCAATCTCCTATGGCGGTTGATACATCAGCTATTGAGAATACCTCAACAAAAATAATTATGAATATTCCTGCAAAAGATGCCTGTGAAGAATTGGGTAGTGCATTAGCGTTGAATGAAGAACAGACAAAAGAGCTTTCAAGATTAGCTACAGGTGTAGCTGCGGTTTTCCAAAAAGGGTGGTTAAAGCCTGTGCTTATGAAAGTTGATATGTGGGACGATAGATATGAAGCTAAGCCTGAGCAAAGCAATAGGGCAGATATGCGTGATGTTCGCAGCAGGCTAATTCTTGAAATGCATTATCAATCTATAAAAGGCGTATTCTCCGCAGCAAAACTGAAAACGGTTATCCGTGAATCGGCTATTCTTAGGGAGAAAAAAGATGAACTTACAGAAATAGTATCAAGAATAAATGATATACTTGCCGTAAACGAGATAATAGACAAAAAGGCATTGGGCAGTTTCTATCTCGAATTCGCATCTTGTAGCAGACTTTTTGATGTTTTGAAAACTGAAATAATTCCTAATTTCAACGAGATGAACGATTTATATGAGCCAGACGGTTCGTGTCCACAGCGGATTTTTAATCTTATTTGCCGTGAAGGATTGAAATGGTTCAATGCATTTACTAAAGCACTTCAACAGTATATCAGTATAACAAATCCTATTACTATACACAACATTGTGATGTATATGCTTGGATTTATTACAGAGGACGGAACAGTAGCGGATTCATCATACTCTGTTATTTATACGTTCATGACAATGGGTTATATCTGATAGTTTATATTTTGGGAGGTTTTAATGTATGGCTATAGGTAAATTTGAAAATACCGAGGACTCCGAGAGTAAGATTGAGCAGGAACAGCCTGAGAAAAAAGAATTTACTGAAGGTGAAGAAAAACAATCATTAGGTGATAGATTAAAAGAAGGCTTGAACAAGTTATTTCACAAAAATGAAGCAGAGGAATCTAATGATGCAAGTGACGATCCTGACGGAGGCGATAATCCTGATGGCAAAGATGCTGATGATGTCGGCGAAGGAAAAGATTCACCCAAAAATCAGATTTTAGACACCAGCGAATCACGAAAAGAAATGCGTGAAAAGAAACTTGAAGAATATGATAGTCAGCTATTCGATACTGTAAAAAAACACGGAGAAATGCTTGACAGGCGTACCGATCTCACGCAAGAGGAAAAAAACGATATGCAATCAGAAATGACAGAAAACTACAAGAAAGCTGTTGCTGAGTACAAAGACTGGTTGGAGAATGAATCAGACTATAGAGATCTGCCTGAAGAATGATTTATACAAAAGAGGTTGAGATATGGGCAATATAGTAGAAATGTGCTTCAATCCATATTCATGTACTACGCAAATACTTATTAACGGAAGATCACCTTCTGAATACAGTTCACTGATTCAGTTTATGACCGAGCCTTTGTATCTTTGGTGTAATCATCTATTTGCCTTATTATATGGCGAAATCAATGACAAGTTTTCAATGATTTTCACAGGAAGAAAATTTGATGCTGATATTTTGAAATATTTAGCTGCAAATGATGATAATTGTATCTCGTTTAAGCACAGAACGTTCATGACAGATACTCCGCTTCAAAAAAGAATGATACTTCTTAATGAAGTTATAAAAAAAGGTGGTATAAATGTTAATCGTCAGAGAATGGAAGTTGATTTTATCCTATCTGATGTAATGTTCAGAAGCTATATAAATGAGCTTGAAATCGGAAACAAGTTTTGCTATATCGAAAAACATATATTTACTGTAAGCGAGTATAACAAACAAACAACACCTTCAAAGTATTTGTTCATTCTTTGCGATGATTTTAGTTTAGCAGATAAGATAGATAGCAAGGCAAAAATTGGATTTGTGTTAAAGGAAAACAGCACAAAATCGTTTGCTTATTTCAATAATAGTCTTTGCTACCTAAATATGAAGGGTAATGATGATATATTTGAAGCGTTATTTGAATGTTTGCTATATGCTCCTTTATGTGATGCATTTGTTAACTGCATATTATCTTTAAATGGGAATCGTAGTATTGTATATACTGATGGCTTCAGAATCCTTACAGCAATAAAGCCGTTAGTAAAAGTTGATTTTCCCGAAGAAGTAGAGCTTGGAAGAAGTATTAACATAAAAGTATATACTGAACCATCGATGGGTGAAGCCCCAGAAATATCATTTGAATATGACAGAAGCGGTATAGTTAATTGTACAAATCAGAGAATTGAGGGAATTAAAGAAGGTATAGTTAATATTTTACTATACGAAAAAGGCTCAAAAAGAGCATTTGCTTTAAAGCAGGTCAAAGTAAGAAAGCGGAATAGGATCACAAGTCTTTTACTATCTGATACTAATCTGCTTTTGGGTGTTGGTGATAATAAGCTTTTAGCAGTTAGTTATTTTCCTGAAAACGCTGACAATTCCAATACAATAGAGTGGTTAAGCACGGATACTACAGTAGCAACGGTAAACAGTAATGGAACTATTCATGCAGTATCTGTCGGAAGATGTCAGATAATTTGCTCAGCAGAAAATGCTTCTGTTAGAACTGAAATTGAAGTTAAGCCTTATCTCACTGATTTAATAATTGAAAATATCACTACTGATGAAATTATTGAAATAACTTTAGATAAGGACATAGAACTGGAAATTTCCCCGTCACCGAAAAACGCAATCGACAAAGGCTATCAAATATCAAGTTCCAACGTAATGGTTATAAATACATTTGGAACTACTATACACCCTGTATCCATTGGTGAAGCTGAGGTAATAATATTTAACAATACCAAAACAATCCAGAAAATTATTAGGATTAAAGTAGTAAAAAAAGTGCATAAAAAAAGTTCCAAAAAGAAAAGTTTTTGGAACTTATTTAAAAGATAATGAAAGAAGGTCTTTTCATGGGAAAAGTTGTAGGCATTGATCTGGGAACAACATTCTCTGCGGTATCGTATATCGACAAGAATGGTAATGCTCAGATTATTCCGAACAGAGATGGTGAAAACATCACTCCTTCCACGGTACTCTTTGATGATGAAGAAATAATCGTAGGTAAGCAGGCAAAGAAGTCGGCATTTCTTCATCCTGATAACTATGAGTCTTTCGTTAAAAGACATATGGGCGAAAGAGATTATCAGTTTGTATCAGGAACCGGTGAGAAATATTCTGCTGAAGCAATATCCGCTATTATTTTGAAAAAGTTAAAAGCTGATGCGGAAGCAAACCTTGGAGATACCATTGATGGCGCTGTAATTACAGTCCCCGCATTCTTTAGTGATGTACAGAGAACTTCAACAAAGCAGGCTGCTAAAATGGCAGGGATAAATACGTTGGCTGTTATAAATGAGCCTACGGCAGCAGCTCTTGCTTATGGCATTTCTAAGGGTAGCAGTGAACCTAAAACCGTACTGGTATATGATCTTGGAGGTGGCACATTCGATGTGACTATTATTAAGTTTACAGAAAATGAAATAGAGCCACTTGCTACTGAAGGAAACAGACTCTTAGGTGGTTTTGATTTTGATAACAGAATCGTAGACTATGTAATTGAAGAAGCTAAAAAGCAGGGACTTGACATAAACAAGGATGCGAAAGCACGGCAGGCGTTACAGAATGAAGCAGAGGAAGCTAAGAAAACACTGTCTGAGAGGAAAAAAGCAGAGATTAGTCTCTACATATGTGGACAACCATTTGATGTAACGATCACAAGAGAGCAGTTTGAAAAAATGATAAATCCATTGCTGTTTAGAACCATCAATGTTATGGCAAGTGCAATGGAAGATGCAAACTTGGAGTATTCTGATCTTGACAAGATACTTCTTGTGGGTGGTTCTACGAGAATCCCTGCTGTTGCTAAGAGCATTGAAGAAGAAACAGGTATCAAGCCTTCACAGGATATTCACCCCGATGAAGCTGTTGCTATAGGAGCGGCATTTTATGCTGTTGACATGGCAAAGAAAAATACAAACTTTGTCAATTATCAGAATACGGGTAGTAACAACAATGTAGAAACGTTCTGCTCTCCTGTTACTGATTTGCCGAACAATGTTGAAAGTTATCAGTTCAGAGATATTACTGCGCATGGAATTGGTGTTGTTATTATTGACGATGTTTTGGGCGAAGAAGTAAATTCTGTTATTCTGCCTAAAAATACAAAGGTTCCGGCGGAATTTAGAAACCAGTATGTTACAACTACTGATTATCAGGAATCAATCCTTTTGCAAGTTACTCAGGGTGATTTTGCTGAACTCCGGGATGTAACTATTATTGGAGAAGCAGAACTGAAACTGAAGCCTAAGCCTGCAAATTCCCCTATTGAAGTAGTTATCAGCTGTGATTCAGATTCTATTATACATGTAAGAGTTATTGATCTTGTAACTAATGAAGATCTCGGAGAAATGAAAATCGAGCGAGTTAACAACCTTTCTGATAAGGAAGTTCAGCAAGAAGCAGAGCGGATTGGCAAATTAAACATAGGGGATGAATAAGGATATGATTAGTAAAAACGAAAGAGTCTTAGACTACTATAAAGCATTTGGTCTGGATCGGAGCTGGGATGAAAAAGTTCTCCGAAAAGAACTTGGTAAAGCACAGCGGGTTTTTATGCGCCGTCAAAGTACAACTAATGATAAAGAAGAGCTTGACCAAATTAATCAGACGCTTGAAATTCTTGATAAAGCAATTGAATGTCTCTCTAACCCTGATGCTAGGAAGCGTTATGACAGGGAACTTGATAAGGCTTACCAAGCGGGTATGGTTAATGATGAGGAAGAGGTTCAGGCTAGAGACGCTCTTGAGAAAGCAGAGTATTTTTATACTAAAGGTCAGATTCAATTTGCAGCTAAATTTGCACTTGAATCTATTAACAATAAGGTTAATGACCCGAAGGCGTATGAAATACTGGCAAAATGTTATTATGATTTGGGTGATTATTCTTCATCAATAGATACGCTTGATAAAGCTCTTACAATATATATTGATAATAATTACTTTTTGTGGCTTTCCGCAAGAATAAATACTATTGTCGAGAATTACGATGTTGCTCAGCAACGTATCAATCGTATGTTGGAACTCAACCCTGATTCTTCACAGGCTCATGCTGAACAGATTTATTTCTACATGTATGCAGAAAAGGAAAGTATTGCATTTCAACAGATAGATCAGTATATATCTCAAAATCCTAATGATACTGAATTTAAGCGCGAAACGGCGTATAATCTTATCAGTTTTACTAGTACTTGTTACCTTGAAGATCCGGATACAGGTAGTTTAGTAATTGCAGATAAGGCTTCATACGCAAAGTGTATTACACTTTGTAAAAAAGCAAAGTCTATTTACCAGGATGAATATACGGTTCGTAACTTGGAAAATTCTCAATATTTCGGAAAGCGTGAGTTTAATCATAACAATTCTAATGATTTGAAGTGGCTTTGGGGCATGAGTGCAGTTAGTATTCTAGCTGTCGGCTCAAGTATAAGTTCATCGTCCGCTCCAGATTTGGCTGGCCTATTGATTACATTGAGTCTTTATTTTGTACCTGCTGTTTTGCTGACCGTAGTGAGCTTTCGTCCTTATTGGCAGATAAATAAAATCTATTATACTGGAAAAGTAGGTTGGTTTGAAACTGTGGTGTTATGGTGGGGCAGGATTACAGTTGGTCTTGTTAAGTGGTCAATTAAGTTTATGCTGTTTATATGGGAATTAATTGAGAAGTTCGTATAGTGAGAGGTTTTGTATGATTTGTAAAAATTGTGGTAACATAGTTATAAAGACAGAATCGAGGTGCAGATCTTGTGGAGCAGCTATTTTGCCTGATGAAATTCAAAAGTCTCTGGATAGACAGTCATCTTTTGAATTTCCTGTGGAAAGTATTGGCGAATACTCCAATGCTGTTCAGACAAAGAAGTTTTATCGCTCACGATGGGCATTGTTATTTGTTTACTGGATAGGAGGAGCTTTTGGACTTCATTATGTGTGGATGGGTGATGCAGAGGCAGCAAAAAATACGTTTGAAAAGGTCATAAAAGATTTTTTAGGGTGCTTTATACTTGTAGGTATTATTCCGTTTACAATTGATGTAATGAAATATTTAATAGAATTTTTTGCAATAATTTTCGGAAAATTCAAGACAGATGCTCAAGGAAATCCTATCGTTTGGTTTAAGTCTGGCAAACCAGAATTATAAAATTTAAATCCCGACTTGCACAAGGGTCATAGAAACATTGTGTCTATGCAACAAAAATCGATATAATTAGCGGAAATGACATTTTCGATTTCCTAAAAAACTTGTTTTAAGTAAATCGTATCACGTAAATACGTCTTTTTTTAATCGTTTATGACCCACTTGCAAGTCGGGATTTTAAATATTAATTGTTTTATAGATTCATAGTATAATTATAATATGCTTTTATGGGGTTTTTATTTATGCATACTGCTACATGATATGGGTGAGGGTTTATGGAGACATTTAAAAGAGAAGTTGAAGAAGTTATAGGAAAGCCTATAGATAATTGTGCCGATGAGGTATCAGGCACATTGAAGCAAAATTTTGTGAATTCTATTAAGAGTTTATTGTCTAAGCGGATTGTTGAAGCTGCAGCAACGGCAACGGTTACTGCAACTGGATTGATAGTCTCAGCGAACAACAATATTGCGGAAGGTTTAGAAAAAGTTTCGGAATGCGATGTACTAAAGCCTAATATATCTATAGTAAAAAATTCTGATCAGGATAGGGATATTTTGGATATCATTACTGATATGGGGTATATAATAAAGTTTATTGGCGATGATTATGACGAAGCACTTGAATTAATCGAGGAAGAAAAAGAAGTGTTCATTGATGAAAAAGATATATTGGATAGTATAGAAAGACTTCCGCTGACTACTCGTGATAAAGGAGAAGTGACAGAACACATCGAGACATCAATAGATAAAAGCGTAAGAGATCTTCCTTTGCAAGAATTACCTGAAAATTTAAAGAATACATTTAGAAATGGGTATTATCGTACAGTAGAAACAACAGAAGACTTATTGTTGTTTCGAGTATATGGTGGTGGTGCAAAAAAAGAAGGGCGTTTTCTTACTACTCAAACTCCACAGGACAGATTATATGCAAAGGTTGAAATGGCTTTGCTTAATCAATGGAAAAATTCAAGGATATATTATTGTGAAGTTGAAGTCCCCAAGGGAACCGTGTTAAATATAGGAAAGGTTGGGGAGCAATTATCTTTAGGCAATAACATTCTAAGTGGAGGCAGCGATCAAATTTTAGTTTCCCTAGAGTTCGCAAGTTGTCCACAGCACTACAAGGAGGAACATGTATTGAGTTATAAAGATGGGTATTTAAATTTTGAAAAAATAGCTAAAAAAATAGAGAATGACTCTTCATAACATAATAATTAAGATACGAAGATCATGGTGCAAATGAGGAGGATGTTGTTATGAAAAAAATTAAGAAGACAAAAACTTTTATCATTTTAATTTTTTGTTTTATTATACATATATCGTGTTCCGCTTGTGGGAAGAATATGACAGATGTTCTTGATAAATCATCATCAAGAAACGTTTTTAGCGAAGAAGACAACAATATGGAAATGGGAACAGAAGAACAAGAGCAATTCATTTCAGAAGAGATTTCAAGTACTTTAAATAAGATGTCTTATCCTATATTTAAGGAAGTCAGTTTAGGTAGAAATCACAGTGCGGCTATAACCTCAGACAGTAGTTTGTATACATGGGGTTATAACGAAACAGGAGCACTTGGGAATGATACAACAAAAAATGTTTCTATTCCCCAAAAAATCATGGATGATGTTGTTTCCGTGAGTTTGGGTAATTACAGTAGTGCTGCAATTACTATAGATGGTAGTCTATATGTTTGGGGATACAATTCTTTCGGGCAACTTGGTAATGGTACAAGTGATGATGACGCTCATGCCACACCCATAAAGATCATGGATGATGTTTCATCTGTTAGTTTAGGTATGTATAACTGTGCTGCAATAACCAAAGATGGTAGCCTTTTTACATGGGGGAGATATCTTGAAGGCGGACTTTACACACCTGAAGAACTGTTTACTCCGACAAAAGTTATGGATGATGTAATTTACGTATGTCTTGGAAGTAATCATAGTGCGGCTATTACATCGGATGGAAGTCTATATACATGGGGCTATAATAATAATGGTCAATTAGGGGTTGGTGAGGAACAGGAAAAATGTTTCACTCCATCGAAGATAATGGACAATGTTATTTCTGTAAGTTTAGGTGATAATCACAGTGCTGCATTAACCTCGGATGGAAGTCTTTATACTTGGGGTGCTAATCTTAATGGTCAGCTTGGTAATGGTACAATAGAAAAGTGTTACAAACCAACAAAAATTATGGATGACGTCATTTCTGTCAGTTTAGGTTATGATTGTAGCGCAGCTATAAAGGCAGATGGTACTCTTTATACATGGGGAGATAATAATTATGGTCAACTAGGTAACGGTTCGAAAAGAAACTGCCATTTAGTTCCAACAGAAGTGATGAATGATATTGAATTGGTAAGTATGGGCGAAAATCACAGTGCAGCTATAACTAAGGATGGAAAATTGTATACTTGGGGATATGCGGGAGATGGGCGTCTTGGAAATGGAGAATTTAGTTTGAATGATTATGCAGATCCAATAATGATAGAAATTTCTTAACAATACAACATTATAAAACGAAAAAGGATTTCCAAATCATGAAACGATGTGGAAGTCCTCATGTTTTTTTGTTCAATCTCCGATTTTGTGTGTAATTTTGTGTAAATATTAAAACCGATGCAAAATCAAAATATATAGTGGCGGCTGTGGCTTTGTCCGATGCCGCCTACTTGTAGTATGATGGGCATACCAATGATCCCCTCAATCTGCCCTATGGAATTTGCTCCTTAAGGCGGTCTTTTTCTTAAAACCCTGCAACACCCATAAATCCACGCATTTCGTCAGCATTCAGTTCCAACCCACGCCCAATATTCTCCAAAAGTTGCTGTGAATAGGTGTGGTTGCCTTTTTTTGATGTTTACGATGTTTATCGGTGAAATGTTGCATTTGCGGGCGAGCGACAGATCGTCCATGTGTTTCTCGGTCATATAGGAGTTCAGTAGTTCGGGTAGGTTTATTTGTGTGTTTCCTTCTTTTGGCCTTTCGCAGTTTATGGTGGGTAGATAATTTTAGTGTATTATAAAAAATACAACCTTTTAATCAGCGTTTATGCCGCAAAAGCTACTTTACAGTGAGTGTAAGTATGGTAGGCTGGTAGCCGGGCAGCAGCCGTTCGAGGCTGTCTGTCCGTGCTGCCTGACTACCATGCTTATAGAGGCTTGCTGTCAAGTAGACTGTGGAATAAATGCTGACATTTACCCACTACAAACTGCGAATAACCATTTTAGTTCAATAGCCCAAAAAGCAAAATCATTTCTAGATAAGTCATTTTTAAAGGATACTACTGCTCCATATACCTATGTAATTTCAAATGGACCCAATACAACAACTGATGAGAAAATGACTGATAGTTCGAATAATCGATCTATTACACTACATAAAATAAAAAAGAAGAAAAAAAAAATAGATAATAGAACAATTTCCTATTTTATTCTTGACGAAGATGCAGATATTTTCTTTGATTCGAGTTTTAAGAGATCTATAAAAAGAATGGCCAATGAGAGTTTTAAGTCCCATTACAAATATCTTTTTGATTTTGAAAAAATTATAGAACCTAATGGTACATCGTATGCTATCAGATTATTTATGCCTACATACGAATTAATATTTGCACATCTAATTAACGAAAAATATCATGAATCAGATTCTAAATCTTCAAAAATGAAGGCTACGGAAAAAAACGAATCGAACATTACTGAAAATTCTTCATCTTTACGACTTAAACAACTAAAACACACCGGCATTAAACCACCAACCCCTAAATTATATG
>Ga0352976_1019620_pt1 | contig 12476 bp, 20 predicted proteins | sample Cowrumrumenfluid_FD_205949 | JGI IMG/M metagenome (GOLD analysis project Ga0352976, IMG submission 205949) | Metatranscriptome of Cow rumen microbial communities from the University of Illinois at Urbana-Champaign, USA - Cow X-1 rumen fluid... | ecosystem: Host-associated > Mammals > Digestive...
CTATAACGGAAGGTGTTATTATAATAAACCCGACAGCGATTAAAAAAAGGTGAGAAAATGGGCAAATATAGCTTTACAACATTTGGACGTGCTTTTAACTACGAAAAAGACGAGATTAAGCACGCTCTAAACGGTGAAATTCTTGTTTCATGGGACGAAAATGGCAGACATTGGAAAAAAGCTTCAAAAGAAGAAACTGACAAAGTAATTCTTAAAGCTTTTGATTACTTGTTTTTTGAAGCAGACCAGCTGAGAACATCGGGTCTTGCATTAGATAGGATTTATGGCAGACCTACTCGAAAACAGTTTCAAAAATATATGAAGTATGTTGAAGAAGAACGAAGTAAACCAAGCGATTATGAATACGAAAAATATGACGATTAAGCACCCTGAAAAGGTGCTTTTTTCATACCCAAAATTAACGAAAGTGAGGTAAACCAAATGGCAGACGAAAAGAAGAAACCCGAAGACGAAACCACCGAAGAGAATGCAGAGCCTAACAATGCTGCAAAACCGGAGGATAAACCGCCCAAACAAGCCGCTGACAGTAAGGAAACACCAAAAGGTAAAACTATACCCGATGAACAAAAAAAGCCGCCTGAGGGCAATTCTGACGGCAATACAAGCAATGAAAACGAACCCGAGGATATATCCTCCGAACCGTCCGAAGAAAATAAGCTCCGAGAGGAAAATTTCCGCTTAAAAACTCAGCTTGAAGCAATGAAAACAGGCTTCAAAACTGATGTGATTGAGGATGCTGTTATTCTCGCTGAAAGTTTGGCAAAGCGTGATAACTTGGATATCAAAAAAGCATTGCAGGAAATTGCAAAAAAAGTATCCCGAATGGAAATCCCAAAGCAAGGAACAATCTAAAACCGGCTTTCGTGTCGGAGGAGGAACTTCAAGCGGATTATCAAACAGCCGAAGCACCGAAAAGCCGACTGTTCAGAAGCGTTGGAATAAGTTTAACTAATAAAAAAGGAGAAATGAATTATGCCAAATCTTAACTATGCAGAAGTATGGGAAAAGGAACTTCTTGATATTCTCATTCAGGAAACCTTGACCAGTCCGTTCATCACTCAGAATGTTAAATTCTTAGATGCAAAAACTTTCCACTTTACACAGATGTCTACATCCGGATACAAGCCGCACAGCAGAAACGGCGGCTGGAACTCAGGCAGCTATACTCAGACAGACGTACCGTTTACTCTGACACATGACCGTGACATTGAATTTTTGATTGATAAGGCAAATGTTGATGAAACAAACTCTACTGCAAGCATTCAGAATGTTTCGATGACATTTGAAAAAACTCAGGCTTCACCCGAAATAGACGCTTTGTTTTTCTCAAAGGTCGCTCAGACCGCACAGGCTGCGCAGGGATACAGTTCAATTACTCCTTCTTTAGCTTACACCAATGCAAATGTTTTCCGCAATCTTAAAACATTCCTCAATTCGGGAAAACTCCGCAGATACAAAGCTAACGGGTCACTGATTATGTACGTATCGTCGCTTGTAATGGATTTGCTTGAGCAGTCAACCGAGTTTACCCGCAAAATCGAAATGACGCAGATTGCAGAGGGCGGTCTTGGTATTCAGACGAGAATTACTGACATTGACGGTGTGCCGCTCATGGAAGTAATTGACGATGAACGCTTTTATGACCGTTTTAATTTTGATCCTGAGGACGGTGGTTTTGAACCGGCTGCTGCTGTTTATGCCAAAACTACAGACGCAGCACTTGTTACCGGAAAAACTTATTACACTCGTTCAGGTTCCGAGGGAGCGTATACTTATACGGCTGTTGCTTCTCCCAACGTAAGCAATATTGCAACTTACTACGAAAAAACAACTCCCGGTTCACGTAAAATCAATGTTTTGATTGCAACACCAGAAACAACAAAAGCTGTTCCTAAAATCTCAAGCATTTATTACTTTGCCCCCGGTTCGCATACAAAGGGTGACGGCTGGCTTTATCAGAACCGCGCATTATCCGATGTGTTCACTTTCCCCAACGGTAAGGACGGCAATATTGACAGCGTATATGTTGATGTGGACACAACAGAATACACGGGCTAAGGTGATTTAAAATGTTAATATCTTACCTGACGGCAGAGGAATATTCGTCTTTAGGAGGAGAAATTCCCTCTGCCGAAGCAGAGCTTTATATTAACAATGCAAGTCGTCATATTGACAGCCTGACCTTTAACAGAATTGTCGGAACAGGCTTTGACAACCTCAGTGTGTTTCAGCAGGAAATTATCAAAAAGGTATGCTTTGATATGGCAAATTTTGAGTATGATAATGCGGATATGATCAACAGTGTTTTGCAGAGCTACTCGATTAACGGTGTATCAATGCAGTTTGGAAGCAGTTGGAACATTGCAGTAATAAACGGTATTGCAATCAGACGTGATACATATAATTTGCTTATGCAAACAGGATTGTGTTATAAAGGAGTTCGATAATATGAAATATCCTTGTTTGGTGCTGAAATCTGTCTGCAAAACTCCTATAACGGTAACTGTTTTCAAAGAGGGTGTTTCCGAGGACGGAGAGCCGCTCACGGACGTTGTTCTTAATCTAATGTGCAATTATCAGGACAAGGCAAAAACCGTTATAACAGCCGACAAACAGCTTGTACAGCTGTCTGCACAGGCGTATTTTGTGGGAGATATTGCACCTGAATTGCCTACCCTGTCAAATGGTGAAGTTGAGGTTTACGGGGTTAAGAGGAGAATTTTCCAAGGCGAAAAAGCACGTAATCCGGATGGAACTGTTAATTACACACGATTGGATTTGATATAAATGCAGGTATCATCAAGAATAACAATAAATACAACAGCGGTAAATCAGCTTTGTGATCTTGCAAAGCAAGCTCTTGTACAGACAGCTGAGGCACTTCATACCGAAGTCGTACAGGCTGAGGTTATGCCAAGAGATACAGGCTGTTTACAGAATGAAAGTACATTTGTTTATACAAGCCAAATAGACATGGGAAAGGTTTCGCTTGTTTCAAGTACACCTTATGCAAGGCGGCTTTACTTTCATCCGGAGTATAACTTTCATCGTGGTGAGTGGTTTGACAAAGCAGGCAAAAGCCATGGCGGCAACAGCAATGCAGGAGGCTTGTGGCTAAAACCTTGGATTGACGGAGAACATAAAGACTTCTGCCCGGAAACATTCAAAAGGCTGTATAAAAGGCAGCTGCGAGGTGCATAAAATGATTTACTTGTCAGATATCAGAGATTGGCTTAAAACGCTAATCACGGCAGATTGTTACTATATCGGCAAATTAGATGGCAAAAAAGACAGGTCAATCGGAGTTTATCAAAGAAAAAATCCAGCGCCGCCAATAATGGCAATCGGGCAGCCGTCATGTTATGAGATAAAGCCGATATCTATACTTATCCATTGGAATAAAAACGCAAATGAAACAGAAAGAACCGCCTATGAGCTGTATCGGCAGCTCAGGGCGGTTACATCATTAGAGCTAAATAATACACACGTTTATTTTGTCTTATTGCTGCAATCCGAACCTGTAGATGTTGGAACGGATGACAACGGAGTTTTTGAACGTGTAATAGAGTTTGATGTTTATTACGAAAGGACGGATTAATTATGCCAGACCAAACACCGTTTGCGGGAGTATATCCCTGTTATGAAAATCAATTCAAAATCGGTGAAACAGGCACACAAACATTGAATACAATTGCAGAATGCACTACTTTTTCGGTAGTATTCAGCAACGGTATTGAAGAGTGGTATGCATTTGAAGACGACGGCTGGGTTAGCAGGCTGCCAACGGCAAAATCAGTAACAATTACAGTTACCGCAAAAAGAAAAGTCGGAGATACCGGCAATGACTTTGTAGCCGATATTGCGTTTAAAAACGGCAGAGAAGCAATGGCGGACTTTGAATGGGATTTTCCCGATGGTACATCAATCAAACTTCCAAATTCGGCAATAAATGTAACTGCGCTCGGATCAGGTGATTCAACCGCAGTTGCACCTCTTGAATTTGAGGTAATGAGCAACAAGAAGCCAACTGTAACACAGCCAACTGTAACACAGCAAACGTAAAGGAGATATTTGAAATGTCAAAGATAGTAGATATTACAGAGAAATTATCATTGGAAAAGCCGCAAATCAGAATAGGCGATATTACTCTTACCGTAAACGATGAAGCCGTAAAAATGCTTGAAGTAGTTCCGCTGTTAAACGGTGAGATGAATGCAGAAACTATTGAGCGTATTTGCAGTACAATCTTTTCGCAGGAAGATTATGATAAAATCAGAGCAATGAAGCTGAATATCAAGAATTTTCGTATTCTCTTTGAAACAGCAATGTCACTTGTTATGGACAGCGGTGACGAGGGGGAAGTTCAGACCCATGCTACGACATAATAGAGGACTTTGATTTAATTATATCCTCTTTTTTATCGGAGTATGGGATTAGAATTTATTCGGAAGATTTTAAAAAGATGAAATGGGACGAGTTCTGCGCATTGTTATCAGGACTCAGTCCCGAATCCCCTTTGGGAAGAATTGTTCAAATAAGAGCGGAAAACGATCCTAAAATTCTTAAAAATTTTACTGTACATCAGCGTAAAATCCGTAATGAATGGAGAAATAAAAAAGCGCTGAAAGTTTCCGAAAAAACGATGGACAGTGTTTTGAACAGTATAAAAAATGGCTTTATAGCTTTGTCGGGAGGTGTGACGAATGGCGGGTAATACAACTACAGTCGGTTCGGTTTCCTTTGATTTGAGTGTTAATACAAATGCCTTAAATCAAGCTATATCCGCAGCAGCTCAACAGATCAATGCTCAGTTAACGCAAGGTTTCAGCGCAGCTCTTACAGGCTGTGAAAACAGTATGCAGAGATTGGGAAACAGTATATCACAAATGGCAAACGGCGTGCAGAACAGTGTTAACGGCTTGTCACAATCCATGATGAGTACCTTTCAAAGCACCTCTGCACAAATTGCCTCCAATATGCAAAACAGCATGACACAGATGGGTCAAAGCTTAAACGGAACAATGAACAATGCTGCGAGCAATCTTGCCAATGGTATACAAAACCAGCTAACGCAGATGTCGGGTAATGTTTCGCAGGCTGTCCAAGGAAATTCAGGTCAAGTATCACAAGCTCTAAATCAAAATGCAAATAATCTTTCTCAACATCTCCGGAATGCTGCACAGCAAACATCGGAGCTTGGAAATCAGGCTCAAAACACAGCTTCCAGCATTACAAATTCGCTTGGAAATGCTGTTAAAAAATTAGGAGCATTAATAATAAGCGCATTTGCAGTAAAACAGGTTGTTGCTTTTACAAAGTCGTGCGTAGAAGCTGCGGCGCAGGTCAAAGCTCTTAATGCGCAGCTGGAGCAGACTTTCGGAACGCTTGAAACCGAAGCAAGAAACGCTATAAAAAAAGTGGCTGATGAAAGCGGAATATTGGAAACACGTTTGCAGGGTGTCGGCACTCAGATTTACGCTTTCGCAAAGGCAAGCGGCATGGACTCCGTAAATGCTCTGAATATGATGCAGGAGGCTTTGCAAGTGACTGCCGACAGTGCTGCATATTATGACCGTTCACTTGAAGATACCGCCGAAAGTTTAAAAGCATTTTTAAAAGGCAACTATGCAAACGATGCGGCGCTGGGTATTTCATGCACTGAAACAACGAGAAATGCTGCCGCTAATAAACTGTATGGGAAGTCATTTAAGGACCTTTCGGAAGCTCAAAAACAGCTTGCGCTTCTGCAAATGGTAAAAGACGCTAATAAGCTGTCGGGAGCAATGGGGCAAGCCGCACGAGAAGCCGATGGCTGGGAAAATGTAACAGGCAATTTAAAAGAGGCTTGGAAACAATTTCAAGCGGCAATAGGGAAGCCAATTTTACAAGCATTAATACCTATAATTCACAAGATAACAAACGCAATTCAATCTTTAACAGAAACAGCAAAAGCAGCCACACAGGCGCTGTCTGAGCTTTTCGGCTGGGATATTGATAATGCAGAGGACGTTGGCGGCGCTGTTTCTAATGCTGCTGATACCGCAGTTAAAGCGGAGGAAAAGGTTCAGGAAAAAATTGAAGAAACCGAAAAGAAGCAGGAGAAAAAAGCAAAAAATTATCTCGCTGGTTTCGATGAAATGAGCGTTGCAAAAGGACCCGATGAAGAGGAAAACGACAGTCAAGAACAAAAAGAACAAGCAGAGGAAATAACACAAAGCGTACAAAATACAGCGAATAGTGTTGATAATTTGCAGGACGCTGTTAATTCTGTAAATTTTGACAACATTAAAAGCAAAATTGAAAATTTGATGAATATGTTTCATACTTTAACCGATAAAGTAAAAACATATTCACAAAATGTACTTGATACTGCGCAAAAAAGCATAGAAAAGTATGTTGACAAATACGGCGGTACCATTTCCGAATATACCGACAAGATAAAAACGCATTTTGAAAATACAGCTGTTCAGACTTCAAACGGAATATCAAATATTTTGAATGAAGCTAACGCAAGCTTAGGCAGATGCAGTGAAGATTTATCAACAGGATATGCAGATTTATTAGGCGGAGCAAGCATTTTTGCTTTATCGTTCACAGATGTTCTAACAGGCAAACTTGATATTCTTTCCAAGAATTTTGAAACTTGGACATCGGATAACAAAGACACTATCGGGACATTTTTTGACGGACTAAATGAAAATGCTGCAAATGCAATGACTACATTCGGCGGCATTTTAGGCGATATCGGGACAAGGCTTACAGAGTGGTGGGACGACACCGGTTCGGAAGCTTTTGACAAATTAACACAAGCGTTTTTTGACGTTCAAACGGTTTTGCTCGATTTTCGGAATAACTACATTACACCATTCATTGATTACATTATTGACTCTGTAGGAGAACTTTGGGATAAGCATTTAAGCAAGCTTTGGGACGGAATACTTGAATTTATCAGCAGTCTGATGGATACGGTAACGGCTCTTTGGAACGGCTTTCTCCGTCCGCTTTACGATACGTTTATCAAGCGTATTATGGTGGGTGTGTTAAGTGCGTTAAAGTCGATTCGGGATGCTGTGTGCGATGCTGTTGGAATAATTATTGACGTTATTCGTGGACTTATACGAAGCTTACAGGGTGTGCTTGACTTTATAACAGGCATTTTTACCGGAGATATGGAAAAAGCCGTAAAAGGCTTTGCAGAGTTTGTTCATGGTATTTGTATCATAATATGGGGTGTTATAAAGGGCGCATTAAACTTAGTGATAGACGCTCTTAACACAGTCTGGTCAGCTCTTTACGGTGTTCTGAAATCCATTGTTGACGGTGTAGGCGATTTTGTGGGCGCAATCGGAGGGTTGTTTGGAGCAGACTGGGGCTTTTCAATGCCTGATGAAGTACCGAGGATTCCAAGACTTTATAACGGCGGACTTGCAACGGCTCCAACACTTGCAATGGTAGGCGATAATGAAAACGCAAGTGTTGACCCCGAAGTTATAGCGCCTCTCTCGAAATTGGAAGGTATGCTTTCGGGCGGTATAGAACTTAACCAAATAATCGAGCTGCTGAGAGAGATAATATCTATCCTGCGTGAACTCGATTTGACTGTAATAGCAGAAGTTGATAAACGAGTGCTGTTTGAAGCAATACGCAAATTGTCGGCTGAATACGAACGCAGAACGGGGGCGAAAGCGTTTTGAGCCTTAACCAAAACATGAACCTGATAAAAATTAACGGTGTATGGGTAAAAAATCCCGATCCGGAAACATGGTCACCTACCAATAACCCCGAATGGACATCTAATTCGGGACGTGTTGTTTCGGGAACATCGGTAGGTTCAAGACAGTATTTCAAATACAAAATTCCTCTATGCTGGACGATGATTTCAGAGGAAGATACAACACAAATTTTACAGCTTGTCGAGGACGGAGCGGACTATTTTCCGGTTGAGTTTTATCACAGATGTGTTTATATTGCGATTACTTGTTACGCAGGTCTTGCGACTCCCACAGGCATAATTTACAACAACGGAAATGTCATTTATAGAAAGCTCACCGTAAATCTGATTGAGGGGTGATAAGTGTGTATAAAGTTGAAAACGCAGAGGTAGAACAGGCTATACGAAGTCTTAATCCTCTTTACGGTTTAATCTTGGAGCGTATATCAACAGGTGAAAAATATGCGGGAGAATATCTGTTTTCTGCCGAAACGGAAACAGCTTCAACAACACTTTCCGATGATATTGAGCTTGGAGCGATATGTTCGCAGTCACTTTCAGTAAGGCTTACCGGAGCAAAAAATACATCATTTTTAGGGCAGCAATTCAAACTGTATATCTACCTAAGAAACCGTTTCGGGATAACCTATGATGAGCTTAGACCGTACACTTTTTCGGAGCTTATGGGCATGACAGTAAACGAAATTGTCAGGCTCAATGAGATTTTATGTAATGAAAACATTCCGTTGGGAGAATTTACATGTGTCAAGCATAAGAAAAAAGGTGATATTTCAGAACTTGAATTGTATGACAGGCTGTATTTTTCGGATAGTGTATATGAGCGCAATGTAAGTTTACCGGCATCTTCAAGGGAAATTGAAGATGATATTTGCAGTCAAATTGGATGCGAAAACGGCAATAACTTTAACGAAGCGGCATATTTAATTGAAGCAAATAACAAGGATGTTTACGACAAAAACGGTAACAGAATTAAAACAGGAAGCTTTGTTTTTGAAATATCGGCAATTCCCGAGGGCTGCACAAAACGTCAAATGCTGTCCTATATTGCGGCGGCAAACGGGCAGTTCGGATTTATAAACCGTCATGGTCAATACGTACGGAAATGGTACAGCATGGCTCAGAGAACCGTTACTCAAAACACAATAGACGAACCTACTGTATCCGAAAAAGCAAACAGTATTATCGGTATTATTTGTCACGTTCCGTCCTTGTCGGGCGGGAATACGGTAACACTCACCATAGGCAATACAGATAAAACACAGGGCAGAGTGTTGGAGTTTGAAAATCCGTATATAACAGCGGTTTTGCTGAGTTCATTGTTTGTAAAAACAGGCGGTTTTTCATGGTACACAGCCGAGGTAAATCAGCGATTGGGGGACCCTCGTTTTGACTTGGGAGATGTTGTCAATTATGCGGATATTAACAGCAGGACAGTGTATGCTATTCCTATAACAAAGTTAAAATTCAAGTACAGCGGTGGTTTTTCGGCTGAGATTTCAGCGGTAGGTTTGACAGGCGAAGAGCTGCTGTAATGAAAGGAGCTAATGATTTATGGCAGATTATACGCTGAGTTATTCGGGTGAAGAGTTGGATGAGGTTTGTGCAAAAGTACAAGGAATAAACCCAAGTGCATCGGACATTAATTCCTTTTTTAATCATAAAGACAAGCTGCAAATGCGTTGGGGAACGAGAACATTTACCGATTCAATAAACTCCGGAACACTCAGAAACATACAATTTAGATTTGACAATATTTTCCCCGATAACATCAATATTGAGCAGCAACATCCAATCATAATGGTTACTTGTGATTTTGGCGATAAAAGTTTTTATACTGATACAAATCTCAGATATACAAGAGATGGCAGAAGCATTCAGGGAAATTTTTCTTTTAGGAACGAAAGTGATGAAACTAAAACATATACAATGAACGTATATTGCCTTATTATTTATAATACTGATGGAAGTCAGGGGATAGAATGAATACTACACCTAATTACAATTTAAAAATGCCGTCCGGCTCGGATTATTTCAACATAGAGGACTTTAACAGCAATATGAGGGTTATCGATACAAACTTAGCGAACTCAGGAAGCAGCCAAGATGTAATTGCGAAAATAGAATTAGCCTCGAACGAGATAAAAAGCACGATTAATACAGCTGCGGGGAATGTAAGCAGTAGTGTTAACTCATCGGTAAGCGGTGTTCAAAGCACGGCAAACGACATTTTAAGCAAGCTTGGAAACTCTCAATATACGATCGAAAGTGTAATAGATAGTTCCGAAAGTCACTTAACAAACGAAATAAGCACAGCAAAAGGCACAATTGAGTCACGGCTTTCGGGAGTCCAAAGCATAATCAGTTCTGATATTACGGACGCTGTTGAGGATATTGTCAATGAGCTTTCCGGAATTCAAAATGATTACACGGAAAAATATGCGTCGCTGCTTAGTGAGATTATGTATAGCAGGGACGAATATCTTTCGGGTAAAAATGAAGTTATAAGAGCAATCAAAAGACTGGATGAAAAACTTACTGCCGGAGATTGTACGGAAACTACTCGGCATGCTGTTCTTATATCACTGAATTCATGCAGTGTTAAAACAGAACCTGTAACATACGAGGAGGATGAATAATATGTCAGCATCAACAGCAACTTTTAACGAAATTGTATCACGTTCCTGGACAACATCGGAAATAACGTCATCGACAATTTCTCAGGTTTGGACGTTTTTTGAGGAATTTTTTTCCGGATTTGAAGATGTAACATTTTCAAGGAATGTATCAAGCTCTGTCCTAACAATTAATCTTGATTCACAAAACAAAATGAAGATAATAGTTTCGCTTAACGGCACATCGGGAATATTAGCAGAGTATTATATTGGGAATAATAAATGTGTATTGAGCGACTCTGCGTCAACTGCCTCAACAGAGATTTCATATTTAAGAACGGAATATGGCGTTGCTTGGGGAATTAACATATCAAAAACGGATTTTGCATTTCCAAATTATTATATCCCACAGTCTGTTCATTCAATGTTTATCGGTGTTTCAACGAATAACACCAATACATATTATATCTTATCTGAAAATCATACAAATATTGAAGCTGTTTCCGAATATTCAACAGTTATTGCAGATGGACTTGGAGGAAGAAAATTTTTGCTGACAAATCCTTATAGTTTTGAAGCAAATTTAAGAATAAAGCATTTTTACAGAGTTCTTGGAGTTCCACAAAATAGTTTTGCAAGAGGTGAGGTAAGAATAAACGGCAAAAACTATTTTTGGTGTGGATATCGTTTTATGTTAGAATTTGAAGAGATTGAGGAATAAGAGTTTTTGTCCTTAAATATCAAAGGAGTGATAAAATGTCCAAGGTAATAAAATTAGGCATGGAATTTGATGAAAACAGCGTTCCTGATTTTGGGTCAATATACGCTGTAAACCTTAACGGAGGTGTTAATTTTCAGGGGCGCAACGATTACGGTCTTAATGAAACCGATATTTCTAAGCTTAACTTGATAACAAACGCTTCACCGGGATCAACTGCTTTGTGTGACGATACAGGCAATTTGTACAGGCTGACGTTAAGCGGCTGGGTACTTGTAGGGGGCGGCGGTAATGGATAACTTCCAGATTTACAATTATATCAAAGCTAAGAAAGGCGGCAGTTCAGCGGATATCGCAACTCTTGATGCGTTGATCGACAGAAGTCTTACAACGATAAACAATAGTAGAGTTACAAGTATAGGCGCTCATGCGTTCAGAAATTGCACAAATTTAACTACGGTAAAGTTTGACAAAGTTGTTAGCATAGGCGGCAGTGCATTTACGGACTGCACCGGTTTAACGACTCTTATTTTGTCGATTAATAGTGTAGTCCCACTGTTGAACACAAGCGGGTTGAGCAACACAAGGATTGCTAGAGGTGCGGGTTATATTTATGTTCCTGATGAGCTTGTAGACGATTACAAGACAGCAACAAACTGGACTGTTTATGAGGATCAAATCAAGGGTTTAAGTCAATTGCCTGAGGGGGTATAGTGGTGATTGTTACAGAAAATGTTAGATTTGGAAGACGAGAATTCAAAAGAACGTATTCAAGCGAGGATTATTTAATCAGAAAGATTGGTACTTATGAGATATACTCGGAAGCTATTGACGTATTGGACAGCATTTACAAATACGAGGAAACAGAAGAAAAAAACGCAAGTGAGGTGTAAAAACTCATGTCTACCATGATAGATGTATCTGTCTTATTGTCGGTAATATCTGTTGTGATCGCTGCGGCAGTGGCGGTAACAAATATCAAACGCAGTAACGCAAACGACAACAGGCAGGAAGCAACAAACCTAACTACACTCATTGTTAAGCTTGAAAACATAAGCAACGGAGTCAATGAGATAAAATCTGATATGCGTAACATGAAAAGTGATATTCAGGATTTGAGGGACAGGCTGATCCGTGTAGAGCAGTCGGACAAATCCGCACATCACAGGCTTGATACTCTTGAGGGGAAGAAAGAGGAGCAGCGCCCATGAATAAAAAATGGCTGAAAGCGGCGGCTATAAGAGCTGTAAAAACAATTGCTCAGACAGCTGCGGCTGTTATGAGTACGTCTGCGGTGCTTCATGAGGTGGACTGGGCAACGGTTGCAAGCACGGCAATATTGGCAGGACTGTTATCACTGCTTACGAGTGTGGCAGGATTGCCTGAGGTTGAG
>Ga0352976_1025042_pt1 | contig 12432 bp, 16 predicted proteins | sample Cowrumrumenfluid_FD_205949 | JGI IMG/M metagenome (GOLD analysis project Ga0352976, IMG submission 205949) | Metatranscriptome of Cow rumen microbial communities from the University of Illinois at Urbana-Champaign, USA - Cow X-1 rumen fluid... | ecosystem: Host-associated > Mammals > Digestive...
CTAAATAGAAAGTAGGTAAAAATGTATAAATTAATTGCAATAGATTTAGATGGAACGTTATTAAATTCATCTGGAGAAGTATCATTAAATAATAGAAGAGCATTAAAAAAAGCAATGGATAATGGAATGGAAATAGTACTTGCTTCTCGGTAGAACAATAGAATCAATAGAAAATTTTGCATTGGAACTTGGAACTGATAATTATCTTATATCAGGAAATGGAGCAGCAGTATATGATATACAGAAAAAAGAAGTAATATATAGTAAATTTTTAAGTAAAGATCAAGTGTTGAAAATTGCTAGTATTTGTGAAGAAAATAGTATTCATTATAATGTATATACAGAAAAAGAAATAATATCAAAAAATCTAAGCTTTAATGTATTGTATTATCATAAAGAAAATTTGAAAAAACCAGAAAATAAAAGAACATATATTAATATAGTGCCCAATATGCTTGAATATATAAAAAATATTCAAGATCAGAATTTTTTAAAAATAACAATTTGTGATGAGGATATAAAAATATTTAATAGTATTATAAAGAAAATAAAATTGTTAGATAAATTTGATATTTTAGATGTTGAATATATGTCAAGAAAAAAAATAAAATGTGGTACAGAGGAAATTTTAGTTGAGTATTATTATACTGAGATTACAAATCAAAATGTTAATAAATGGACTGCAATTGAATATTTAATGGAAAAGCTTGATATAAAAGCAGAAGAAGTTATAGCAATAGGTGATAATTTTAATGATAAAGAGATGATTGAAAATGCTGGTTTAGGAATTGTTATGGGAAATAGTAATCCATTTATAAAAATTTGCGGAGATCTAATTGTAATGGATAATAATTCAGATGGAGTTTGTCAAGCTATTGAAAAATATATTTTAAATGAATAGAATCTCAAAAAAATAACTTTAATATTAAGTTTATGTAACAAAGTCCCAAAAATGTTGATAAAGGTCAGAATATAATGTAAAATAAAAAGTGTAAAAAGTGATTAATTTGAATTATATAAATAGTTAAGGAGGATATAAAAATGGCATCAAATCCAATAAAAAGAAGAGCTACTCAAGCATTTTTAATAGGTTTATTATTAGGTTTGGTAGTAACCGCTGTTGCAGTAGTACTTTTAGTAACGAATATGAATAAATTAAAAGAGGAAAAAGAAAAATTAGAGAGTAAGTTAAATATGAATCAAAAATCAGTGTATATTGCAAATACTGATTTAAAATCAGGTGATGAAATTACAATAGACTCATTAAAGTCAGTTAAAGTAAGTACTGAAGCTGATATTACAGGATTCCTTACACCAAATGATTTTGAAGGAGTTGATGAAAATGGAGATGCAGTAAAGTATTATACGAAACTTGATATAGAAAGTGGTTCAGTTGTTTCTGCTAAATCAATATATACAGAATCATCAAAAGTTACAGATGATCAAAGAATTGTTGAATATAATATGATAGTTTTACCTTCACAATTACAAAATGGTAATTACATAGATATAAGGTTGAGAATGCCAGATGGTCAAGATTACATAGTATTATCAAAAAAACATGTTGAGCAAACAACATCAAAAGCTATATGGATAAATGTTTCAGAACTTGATATTTTAACAATGAATAGTGCAATAGTAGAGTCATATTGGATAACTGGTTCAAAATTATATGCTACAATATACACAGAGCCAGGAATGCAAGATGAAGTAATACCAACATATGCAGTAAATAACTCAGTTTTAACTGCTATAAATGAGGATGTGAATATTGTAGAAGAGGCAAGGAAAGAATTAAGCGAAAGATGGTCAAATGCCCAATCTGAATATGGTGTTCAAAGAGAAAAAACAGAAAATTATACAAATGGATTATCGCAAGATGAGAAAGCAAGTTCTGTTGAATCTGGAACAACAACTGAAATTACAGATATTGGTACATTAAGAGATGAATTCGTTTCTGAACTTGAAGGAACTGGTTTAGTTGGAACAACAAATTAAAATATAATGGATTATCAGATTCTTTTAAAAGGAAGAATCTGATAATTGTGCAATAAAATCAAGAAAGGAGTCACATATGAGAAAAGTTGCATTTATAGGTGGGTATGATAAAGCTGATTTAATGATATACACTTGTAAAATTATTAAACTATTGGGAAAAAGAATATTATATGTAGATACATCTTTAACAGAAAAAACAAAATATATTGTACCAACAATGAATCCAACATCTAAATATGTTACTACTTTTGATGGAATAGATATCGCAGTTGGTTTCGAAAATACACAGGAATTGAATGAATATATAGGAGTATCTATAGAAACAGAATATGAATATATATTATTTGATATTGATAATCCTGAAAAATATACAAATTTTGGACTTACACCAAAAGATTTACATTTTTTTGTAACTAGTTTTGATGTATACTCAGTTCAAAGAGGAATAGATGTTTTAAAAGCAATAACAGAGTTAACAGATATTACAAAAGTTTTCTTTACAAAAGATGCACATTCTGAAGAAGGGGAATATCTTGATTTTGCTACATTTAATTATAGGGTCAAATGGAATAAGGAAGTTGTATATTTTCCATTTGATACTTCAGATTTGTATGCAATATTTCTTAATCAGAGGTTTTCGAAAGTAAGATTTTCTGGATTAAGTTCACAATATATTGATTGTATTGCATATTTAGTGGAATTGATAACTGGAACAACAAATGGTGAAATAAAAAGAGCTGTAAAAAAGATAGATAGAGCTTAAACGAAAGGAGATTTGTATTATGGCAATTATTTCATTTTGGAATGAACTAGAAAAAGAAAACGGTCAAACTTCTTCAATAATTGCGTTAGCAACAAGAATGGCTATTGAACGTAATTATAAAATCTTAGTAGTTGATGCTACATTGTCTGATAAAACAATGGAAAAAGCATTTTGGAAGTATAAAGAAAATAAAGCATTAAAGCAACTAACCGGAGGAAAAGTTGATATTTCTGCTGGTGCTGAAGGTTTGGTTAGTGCAGTTGCAAGTAATAAGGCAACACCAGAAATAATAACTAATTATACAAGAATTGTATTTAAACATAGATTAGATATTTTATTGGGATTAAAAACTGAAATTCCAGAAGAGCATGAAAAATCTTTAATGTTATATAAAGATTTGTTAGTGGCAGCTAATAAATATTATGATTTTGTTTTTGTGGATGTGTGTAAAGGAAATTCAAGACCAAGCACAAAATATATTTTAGAAAGATCTCATCTTATTGTTTATACTATGCCACCAAATCTTACAAATATAGATAATTATAAAAGGTTAAGAGAGAGTAATTCATTAATCTCTAAACCAAATGTTATTCCACTTTTGGCAAAGAGTGATGAAAATTCAAGTTATAATGTTAAAAATACAACTAGATATATAAAAGAAAAATGGATGATTGCAACAGTTCCATATAATGTTAGATTTATGGAAGCAACAAATGAAGCAAAAACAGCGGATTTCTTTATAAAAGCAAAATTATCCAATTCATCTGATATTGTAAATGGTAATTTCTTTGGAGCAATTGATAGAAGTTGTAATGTAATAATAAATAAATTAAAAGAGCTAAGTTATTAAGCGATAAAATAAAAATGGAGGAACTCAATAATGAATATTACTAATTTAATGATAATGTTTGTAATAATTGTAGTAATGTTAGTTCTAATAGTGCGTTCTATAAAAAAGAATAGAGCTGAAATTGTTGATGGAGCAGTTGAAATTGATGATAAAACATACACATTAGAAAAAATGATAAAATTTGTTAAAAAGAGACTAGACGAAATAACAAAAATAAATTTATATGATATTGGGCTTTCTGAAGAAGAATTAAAAAGAAGAAAAGCTAAAAAATATGAATTAAAAAAGGCTTTAAAAGGATGTACATATGGTGATGTTAATGATAAAAAATATGTAAAAGAATTAATATATGATTTATTAGCAAAAGAATATGGAGTTGATGAAACAAATATTTCAAAAGCTATTCCATTTGATGTTCCTTCTTTATTAACAGCTCAAGATAAATTTGATATTCTAATACATGAATACAAAAAAACATTTTCATATGAGGCTTTGACAGAACTTATAAAAAAATATAATTTAGCTGCTTTAAAATATGTAGCAGGTGAAACAAAACCATGTTATGTAATAACATCAGAGGAAATAGATGAAATATATGAAAAAGAAAATTTAAATTTAGGTTTTGCAGATAAATTAGAAGTTATAGTACAAAGAATATATCAACAATACAAAGGATATAGTAGTATTGATGAAGTTAGAGATATGAATATTGATGGTGTATCTGGACGGAGTTTCAGGTTTGCCAGAAAGTTTCTTAAGCCAAGTTGCACAAACTGATGGTGATTATTTGAAACAAGCTATGGAATCAAAAGTACCAAGAGCATGTGATTCTATATGGATATTCTTCCAAGGTAAATCAATCAGACTTGAATTTTTATCATTTGGAACAGAGAGTGAATTAAAAAGAGTATGTCAAAATATATATAAATATAATAATCCAGGTCAATTATCTGATACGAATGGATATAAAATTAATGAAATGAAAGATGGTTCTCGTGTTGTTGTTTTGAGACCAAGTATGTCTGAAACATGGGCATTCTTCGTAAGAAAGTTCGATACAAAGAAAGCAACTCTAGAACAAATTGTTAGATTTGAAGGAAAAGAAGAAGCAATAGAATTGTTAAGATTCTTAGTAAAAGGTGCTAGAATTATAGCTTTGACTCGGTGAGCAAGGTTGCCGGAAAAACAACAATGCTTATGGCTATTATTGAAAGTATTTATGAAACAATGAACCTTAGAATTCAGGAAACTGCATTCGAGCTTCACTTAAGAAAAATATATCCAACAAGAAATATTTTATCATTACGTGAAACAGAAACAGTTTCAGGACAAGAAGGTTTGGATGTTCAAAAGAAAACTGATGGTACAGTTAATATCATTGGTGAGGTTGCAACAGACCCCGTTGCTGCTTGGATGATTCAAGCTGCTCAAGTTGCATCTAAGTTTACATTATTTACTCACCATGCTAAAACATTTCCTAATCTAGTTACAGCACTTCGTAACTCAATGTTAAGAACTGGTGTATTCTCAAATGAAAGAACTGCAGAAGAACAAGTTGTACAAGTTTTAAACTTTGATATTCATTTAGTAAAAGACTTTAGAGGAAGACGTTATATAGAAAGAATTACAGAATGTATACCAATTGAAGAAAAGAATGAATATACATTTGATCATAGAAACGAAAAAACTTTAGAAGGAAAATTTGATAAGTTTTTTGATAATGCAACGATATTTTTCTCTAAAACAACAAATAAAGAGTTATATAGACATCAAAATGTACTTGAGTTTATTGATGATAAATATGTTTTATCAAATCCAATTTCGGATACAAATATTAAGGAAATGAGATTAAACATGAATGATGAGGACCAAGTTGCATTTGATAATTTCTTAGAGAGAAATTGGGGAATTAAACCACCAAAAATGGTTAGATATGACGAAGAAGGAAATGAAATTATATTGACTCGAGAGAAAACAGAAAAAGTTGAAAAGACAGCAGAAAAAAGAATGAAAGAAATGGCAATTAATTTCTCACAAAAAATGAATGTAGAAGCCAAAAAAGCAATTGGAAAAACTCCAGCTCAAATAAATGCTGAAATACAGAAAAAGCAAATGCAAGAAGCAAAGAAAATGGAAAAACAAGCTAAGGCAGAAGAAAAGGCTGAAAAAAAAGCAATAAAGAATGAAATAAAAGAAGCAAAGAAAGAAATAAAATCAAAAAGAGTTATTAAAAATATATCAAATCAAAATAACGATGAGGATGATTTGGATAGCATCTTAAGCAAAAAAATGAATCCAGAAAAAGAATCAATCATTAGAAATTCAATATTAGCTGGAATTGATTTCAATGATAAAAATAAAAAAGGAAACGATGAAGATACTAATGAATAAAATATTTGTGAGAAATGGGGTGAGGCGTTAAAGTATGAATTCAACAGAACTATTAAAATATATAATTTTTGGAGCAGCAGGATTATTTGCATTAATTGTTTTTATATATATGATACTTAGAAAAAAATTAATGGGAAAAAATACTAGATATATAGCTCAATTAACAGAAGGTACAAAACAAAGTTCTTTTAGTATGGAGGTATTCTATCAAAAGTTTTATATACAAGCTGTAAGAATACCATTATTAAAAAGATATGCATTAAAACTTAGAAGAAGACTTGAAATAATTAATTTAGAAGATGAATACTTAACTAGAAAACAAACTGCACAAATATTATTAAGAGCAATTTTAATTGTTATCCCTTTAACAATTTTAATTATTTTAGTAACACTTGGAAATTTAGTATTAGTTTTTGCATTATTGTTATTTGAAGTATTTTTTATAGAAACATATATGGAAGGTAAAGTTGATAAAATTGATAATAAATTATTAAAAGAACAAATAGATTTATTTGCAGAAATGAGACATGCATTCCATGAAAGTAATATGGTTGAAGAAGCAGTTTATGATGTTGCACAAAATGATGAATTAGATGTTTCAAGGCAAGCTGAAAGAATATATGAAATATTAATTGCAGATGACCCTGAAACAGAACTAGAAAAATATTATGATATAGCACCAAATAGTTATTTAAAAGAATTTGCTGGTATTTCTTATTTAACAAAGGAATTTGGTGATAGGAAAGATAAAGATGGAGCATCTCTATATTTAAAAAATTTAAATAATATTACACAGGAGATGCAAATAGAAATTTTAAAAAGAGATAAATTAGATTATGTATTTCAAAGTTTATCAATGATAGCAATAGTACCAGTTTTAATGATTAATGCGTTAAAAAGTTGGGCTACAAATAATTTTTCATTTACAAAATCATTTTATGAGGGTACAGGTGGTTTTTATGCAGAAATTGCATTATTACTGTTAACAGTAATATGTTACATATTTGTTAGAAAATTAAAAGATAATGGAAGCACAACAGTTACTCAAAATGTTGAAAACCCATGGCAAGCCAAATTATATAGAAAAAAATGGGTAAAGAAATTTGTTGATTTATTTATTCCAAAAGATGGAACTAGAGAATATAGAAAATCAACAACTTTATTAAAAGAATCTGCTTCTAAATTGAAGCTAGAATGGTTTTATATTAATAAACTTACATGCTCAGTAATTACATTTATAGTTTCTTTAGTAGTATTTATTCTAGCTCATCAAATGCAAATAAATTATATTTATACAAATCCAACCTCAAATTATGATTTAATGCGGAAGTATGACAGAGCAAGAAGAAGCAAAAGCTATTATAGTAACTGAAAATGATAATAAATTTATAAAATTATATAAAGATGATATGCAACTTACTGTTGAAAAATTAGAACAATATCTTGCTCAAGATGAATTATACATAGGTGAATCAGAAGATGTTATAGAAGAAGATGCAGAAAGAATCTTGGGAAAAATAGAAGATATTAGAAAAGCATATTTACATTGGTATGAATTATTAGCAGCATGTTTGTTAACTTTAGTTGGATATAAAGGACCAGACCTTTTATTATTGTTCCAATTAAAAATGAGAAAATTGGAAATGGAAAATGAAGTAATGCAATTCCAGACAATTATTTTAATGCTTATGAAAATAGAAAGAGTAAATGTTGAAATGATTTTGGAATGGCTTGAAAGATATTCAAATATATTTAGAGACCCGATTTCAAAATGTGTTAATAATTTTGAATCCGGTCCATGGGAAGCTTTAGAAGAATTGAAAAATGATTTAGCATTCCCACAAATGATTCGTATAGTGGAAAGTTTGCAAGCAGCAGTTGAACAAATACCTATTAGAGAGGCATTTGATGAACTTGATACAGAAAGAGCATATTATCAAGAAAAAAGAAAAGAATCAAATGAAATATTAATTTCAAGAAAGTCATTAATTGGTAAAGTAATTGGATTTGCTCCAATGGTAATATTATTTGTTGGATATCTAATTATTCCACTATGCGTAATAGGTATGACATCAATGTCTTCAGCATTTGAAACAATGTCTTCAATGTAAAAGATTAAAAAATATTAGTATGATATTATTTATAAATAATATTTTAAACTGGTTTATAAGTATATCCAACCCAAAAAACTTAAATGTGTTATAAGGAAATAGAGTTATGGAGAATACATCATATGCCTTACATATAGCTGCGGGTCTAATGATAGCTATTATGGTAATTGGATTAATTTTATATGTGTACAGAGCAATGTCAACAGAACAAAAATCTGAAGATGATGTTTGGGCCACTAAAACCAAAGCTGAATTTAATGAAGCATTTTTAGCATATGACAAGCCTCTTATGTATGGTACAGATGTATTATCTTGTTTGAATAAAGCCCAAAGTAATAATCAGAGATATGTTTATAATAATTATTATGGAACAGACCAAAGTAGTGTAGAAGCAAGGGAAGAACACTTGATTAACGTTGAAGTTATTTTGCATTCAGATGTTCAAGAAACAATTACAGTATATTATAGAGATGGCCAAGGAAAATTGGTTGCTTATACTAATGGGGAATTTTCAGAAACAATTCCGAACTTGTTTTCATCTGATAATAAGACAAAATATTTTAAACTTGAACCAATAAAATATTATTATTTTGATAGTAAACAAGAAGTTGTAAAAGCTAATACTAGTAATTATAAAGCTATTATGTGGGGGAGTAATAGTAATATTACTTCTTTGAAAACTCAAACAGTTAAAACGAACTTAAAGGGTAGTACTGAAGGTAATAAATATTATTTGTATAATGAGAATAGTAATAATAAATTGAATCAATTATCTGCATTACTTAGTACAGTTACAACAGTAGAACAAACAATAGAACATTTTGATAATATAAATGATTATAATGATGAATTAAAATCAAATGATTATAAATCAATATGGTATTCTGCAACATGGAGATCAGCGGTATATGATTTTAAAACCAAGAAATTTCAATGTAATAGTGTTTCATATAATAGTGATACAGGATATATAAACTATATTGTGTTTGAAGAAAAAAAATAATATAGTAGAAAAGATTTTATAGAATTAACATGAATAATTATATTATAAAAATATATAATTGTTTTAAAAGGTTTATAGGTAACCTTTTAAAAACCTAAATATATTATACAAGGAGAAGAATATGGAAAACGCATCAAAAGCATTATTAATAGCTGCTAGTGTACTGATTTCTGTTATGATATTTTCTTTTATGTGGTATGTATTTAGAAATGCTGCCTTCTTCTCTGAATCGACTCAAGAAAAAATAAAGGATGAAATTGCTGAATTTAATGCTCAATTTTTGAGTTATGAAACAAATAATTCTTGTTTAAATTCTGCTGGAAATAATATAATGAGTTCAGCAGACAATAAATATCAAAAAATGGCTGCTAAAGAATTAAATAATATCGCCGATGTTTTTTCAGTTGTTAATTTAGTGTATGATATAAATAAAAAAAATAATAATGATTATAGATACAATGAGTTGGAAGAGATTAATTCTGTGGAAGTTGTTGTAGATGGATTGAATCAATTAAATAATATAATGGGTGTTTCTTATGGTAGTCGTTATTTGTTAGAACCGAATAAAGGTGTTGAATCACATTGTATTTATAAAGCCAAGTCTATAAATGATACTAAAAAGGTTAATATAAATGCTATGAATCTTAATGAAAAAATAAATATGTATACATTAATGACGCAAATGAGAGATACCAAAAAAGTTAAGATTGATAATGAAAGATGTACAATATATAAATATTATTTTACTGGAAAAATAAATATAAATTCTGAAACTCAAAAAGTAGATTCAGTAAAATTTAAATTGATTGTGAATGATAAGTTTGATGTTTTGGTAGAATAATAATTTTTTTATAAAAAATGAATCTTAAAACACGAATGATGTAAATATTTAAGTTTTTTTATTGAAAAATAAAATCATATATATTATAATTAAAAAAGGAATGATGTATGAAAAAAATAATTCTTGTCATTGTTAGTATTATAATTATAATTTTAGCTATTTTTTTTAATTGGTATTATAATGTTTCCAAGGAAAAAAGGTTAATAAAAAATTATAATGCAGAATATGAAATATATACTAATGATAATATTACTGGAGTGGATATAACTACTCTTATAAATAAAGCAATTGATAATAATGAAAAATATTCTGTTTTAAAAAATGATAAAAATACATATATTGAAGATGAAAACAATTCTATGAAAATATATGTTAAAGTTGTTGCTGATGGAGAATTTTATCCAATGGAAGCTTATACAGAAGCAGGTATAAATAAATTTATCAAAGCGTATGGTGGTGCATTGTTTAAATGTACAAGCATAGAATATCATTCTAATGGAAAAATTTCAAAAATGAATTTTGAAATTATAATATAGTTTATAGTATTTCTATATTTACTATAGATAAAAATATAAAGTGTATAAATAATTATATACATAATTAAAAAACCAAGGAGGAAAGAAGAATATGGAAAACGCGTCAAAAGCATTAATTATAGCAGGAGCTATACTTTTATCAATATTAATAATTGCTTTGGGATTGTTTGTGTATAATCAATCAAAAGCAGTAGTAAACACAAATCAATTATCAGCTGCAGAAAAGAATACATTTAATAGTAAGATAACTACATATGAAGGAAAACAAATAGGTTCAACAGTAAAAGATTTATTAAATTATTTAGTGACTAATGCATCTGATAATGATAAAGCAAAAGATAAATTACCAACTGTTCAATATTATGGGTCAGACTCTAAATTGGTAGGAAAAGCTGAAGCACCAGATGATGGCAATATTGAGACTAAGACTTCAACTAATTATAATGGAAAAGCATATTTGAATGCTATAGGTGATATTAAAGGACAAATAGCTGATTCACATTATTATACTATAGAAACGCATATGAATAATGCGACAGGATTAGTAGATATAGTAAATATTTATTATAAGTAAATTTCATATTATTTTTTTATATGATTTATAGTACAAAGGAGGGATTATGGAAAATTTAACACATGCTTTATATATGGCATTTGCTGTATTTGTTTTTATTATTGCCTTTACATTAACATTATATATGGTTAATAAATTAAATAGCACAGCAAAAACTCTTGTATATAGATTAGATAAAACTAATTATTATGATTCATTAGTGTTAAATGAGATTATTAAATCCAATGATGATAATGGTGTTGATAATAGAACAGCCAAAATTGTTGGAATTGATACCATAATACCTACTTTATATCGTTATTATAAGGAGAGTTTTGCTGTAAAAATATTAGATTCTGATGGTAGTTTACTACAATATTTTGATACAACTACAGAAAGTGCAATAAATACTGCAAAATCAACTTTAGAAGCTAATAGAACAGATGAGCAAAAGTCATTATTAGAATTATATGATAAAGGTGATGCCAATTTATTTGGTGCCCCATGGCTTGGTCATACAGAAGATGCACAAAAAAGAATAGATATGTATATTAATGGTTCAAAAGGATATATAAATAATACTTTAGTGGATTATTCAGGAGAGAATAACTTGAAAAAGTATAGAGAAAATAATTTTAAAGAAATTTTTTCACAATATGCTTATGAAGGAGATACAGTTACAGAAAGTACCTATGATGAAAATGGTGAAGTAAAAGATGAATTAATTTCATTAACAGGAACAAAACAGATTTCAACTAAAATAGTTATAACATATCAATTATTAAAAGATAATTAAGGAAGGAATGTAGAAAAATGAGTGATTCTTTAATAACAATTGTTGCTATATTTTTAGCTGCAATATTAATGTTTATTTTTCCACTTATGAGCGTTGCAGAGCGAAGTGATGATATCGCAGAATTAACTGTTCAAACAGCAGTTACAGAATTTGTTGATACAGCTCGAGCAACAGGGAAAATTACAATAGATAATTATAGTTCAATGATTAATAAAATTGAAGCAACAGGAAATACATATGATGTTGAGATGGAAGTAAAGGTTTTAGATGAAAATGTTGGAAAGAAATCTGCGTGGACACAAGGAACTGTAATTGGTGAAAATATATATTATTCTGTTTATACTTCTCAAATTATGAACTATTTATCTGATAATGGTGATTCTAATAATTCAGGTGAATATTTAATGAAAGAAGGAGATATTATTTCTGTAAGTGCTAAGAATAATAATAAAACACTATCTCAAACAATAAGAGGGGTATTTTATTCAATTAGTGGAAATGGAACTTATCAAATTGCAGCTCAAGCATCAGGTTTGGTTGCTGCAAATGGAGTATCAAAATAAATATGAATATAATCTGGGGGTTGGATG
>Ga0352976_1036480_pt1 | contig 12328 bp, 12 predicted proteins | sample Cowrumrumenfluid_FD_205949 | JGI IMG/M metagenome (GOLD analysis project Ga0352976, IMG submission 205949) | Metatranscriptome of Cow rumen microbial communities from the University of Illinois at Urbana-Champaign, USA - Cow X-1 rumen fluid... | ecosystem: Host-associated > Mammals > Digestive...
CTCAAAACTCCACATTCCACACTTAACTCTCAACTCTCAAAACTAAACAAGGAACATTATCGCCATAAACAAAAATGTGATATAAAGATTTTTCTTGAAAGCAATGTAAGCCGCACCGAACATTACCGAAAGTGCAAAATAGGTAAGTCCTATATATAAGTTTGCTTGAGTGATAATGTGAGAAAGCCCCCATGTAAGCGCTATGATCATGCCGGCATACGGCGCTTCAAGCTTTTTGAATATCTTTTCGCAGCCCTCTTGAAGGAGTGCCAGCGTCACTGCAAGCAGAAATATCTCAAAAAGATAGTAGATATNACCTAAAAATAAATTGATAGCCGCCGGAGTTTTTGAAGTCGATAACGCATTTCCAACCGTTATATACATGAAACTTTACGCCGATCGCTCCCGAGATAAGCAGTATCCCCGTTATAATACCTTTTGTGTCAGGCTTGTTTGCCTTTTTTGAAATATCAAACCCATACACACGCATTGCAACGTATATCATAACAAGACTTATCATACCCCATACTACGCAAACAAGTACCCAATGAGTTATGCTTTCGGTTATGGTGAATTTAAAGTATCCTTTGCCGTATAGGAGCATTTCTATTTTCAATATCACATACTCTGCAAGAAATCCTAACAGGCAAACTGCACCGAGCAAAAAATAAATATATGTTTTTGGTTCACTCTTTCTGATCATATCAAACCTCACTGAATTTTTATTGTTGTTAAGTTAGTATATCACATTTTGATTTAATTGTCTATCATTCAATTGCAGATTAATAAAATGTATTTTTCTAAAAAAATGTGCTTTGAGGAAGTTATGATACATAGTAACAAAAAATTATGTAATAAATTATATAACATTTTTTTATAAAAATTTAAAAACTGTATTTACATTTGTGTAATTATTGTGCTATAATACTTACATAGAGAAAAATTGATGATTAACATTATCATAATATCATCAGCATACGGAGGTCAAAACAAATGGATGATAAAATGAGTCCGGAACAAGTCTATAACAAAACAATGGGCTTTATATGCTTGAAGGCTTTGATGCCTATTGCCTCGCTTATTGTTTGTATTATAGCTATGAAGATCCTGTCCGGTGTGTTCGGAGGTCATATCGGTCTTATTGGCGCATTGATATGGATCGTAATAGCAGTGGGTTTTGGTTTCGGAATTGATTTTTTTGTGGGCTATAAGTTCAAAGCCGGTCATGTGGCAGTTGTAACAGATGCAGTTTCCGCTGGAATGATGCCCGATGACCAAAAGGCAATGGCAAATGAAACAGTTACATATCGTTTTCCTTCCTGCAACGAGTATCTTGCATACAAAACAGCAGTAAAGGGTGCTATCGGTCAGCTTCAGAAAAATCTTAATACATTTGCAGAGAGAAAAATGGGACACCCCGTTTTGGGTAAGCTTATTTCGTTTGCACAGATATTTATCGGAATGGCTTTGAGCTTTTCTTATGATCTTGTTCTTTTCTATACTTTCTTCAGAGATGGTAAGCCGCTTTATACAAGTGCTGCCGAGGGTGTGGCAATTTACTATTATTGCTGGAAAAGAATAATCGAAAATGTAATGATACTTGCAATTGAAGTAATGGCTATTATGGCTGTTGTTTTCTTTGTATTCTTTGCTTTTGGTGCTGCTGTTTTAACACCTTCTTTTGGCAATGACGCACTCGCAGGCGGTTTGTGCGCAGCAGGTGTTGCTTACTTTGCTTGTATCACAGTTAAGACTTTCTTAGACAGCAGATTTATGATCAGAGCTTTGTTCCCGTTCTTTGACGAGGCAAGATATGCCGAGATCACAGAGGAAGAGTATATCATGGCTTGCAGAGCTTCCGCTAAGTTTGATAAGCTTTATCGCAAGGCATTGAGCGAGCCTCAGAACACACCTGCCCCCATGCCGCAGGATCAAGGCGGATATTGATTTAGAGTATATAACGTGTTGTTTTTTCATGTTTCTCCTTTCTTACAGCGCCCCGATAATAAAAAGTCGGGCGCTGTGCTTTTTATATGCCGAAGGTTTATCGGATATAATAAAAAAATCCTTGACAACTTTAATGAAACGTGGTAAAATACTATGGAACAATAAAGCAAGGTGGGAATTGCCTTCACCTGTGGGGTTTTGTCTGCACGGGTAGTACAAAAATAAATTCAATATCGTATTAATGATTTTGTGTTATTATCAATATAATGTATTGATAATGTTTTTGTATTACTGCAGGCGATTGTCACGTCTGCATTTTTTATTGATACTATATTTTTGTCAGCGGAGGTGCTCAACATTAGCAACAAGGAACTTCTCGTTAATGAGGAAATTCGAGAGAAAGAACTCAGAGTTATTGGCTCTGACGGTTCACAGTTAGGTATTATGTCTTCATCACAGGCACAAAAAATTGCTTACGATTCAAATCTTGATCTGGTCATGATCTCGCCGAACGCAAAGCCGCCTGTATGCAAGATCATGGACTACGGCAAATATCGTTTTGAACAGGCAAGAAAAGAAAAGGAAAAAAGAAAAAATCAGAAGATCGTTGATATTAAAGAGGTCAGACTTTCTTTGAATATCGATACTCACGATTTTAATACTAAGCTTAATCATGCACTCAGATTTATTGAAAAGGGCGATAAGGTTAAGGTGTCCATTAAATTTCGAGGCAGAGAATTGGGTCATCCCGAATTGGGACTCGAGATAATGAACAGATTTTCCGAGGCTTGTGCAGAAACAGCGTCAGTGGAAAAACCGCCTAAGCTCGAAGGACGCAATATGCTCATGTTCCTTGCGCCAAAGCCGGCGAAGTAAACTATTAGGGAGGATAAAATTATGCCAAAGATCAAGACACACAGCGGTGCAAAAAAGCGTTTTAAGCTTTCTAAAAACGGAAAGGTTATTCGTGCGCACGCTAATAAAAGACATATTCTTAACAGCAGCAAGAAAACAACAAAGCGCAAGAGAGGTTTGAGAAAGTCTGTTGTTGCAGATAAGACAAATGTAGCACAGGTTAAGAGACTCATTCCTTATAAGTAATCGAAGAAAAGAGAAGAAACCAATAACGGAGGTAATATAAATGGCACGTGTTAAGGGTGCGATGATGACTCGCAAAAGAAGAAAAAAGGTTTTAAAACTCGCTAAAGGCTATTGGGGTGCAAAGAGCAAGCACTTTAAGATGGCTAAACAGGCTGTTAATAAATCAGGCAACTATGCATTTATCGGACGTAAGCAGAGAAAGAGAGATTTCAGAAGACTCTGGATCGCTCGTATCAATGCTGCTTGCAAGCTCAACGGCACAAACTATTCTACATTCATGAACGGTCTTAAGAAGGCAGGCGTTACACTTAACCGTAAAATGCTTTCAGAGATCGCAATTGCAGATCCGGCTGCATTCACAAGTCTTGTAGAGCAGGCTAAGAAGGCTCTGTAATATCAACAGGTTCTGTGTTCGCAGCGGTGCATAAATGCAATATGCACAACACAATGTATCGGCACCCAAGGCAAACTTGCCTTAGGTGCTGTTTTTAAATATCAAACATTCGGAGGGGCGGTATGAACGGAAAATATATTCTTCAAAAGGCACAGACTAAAGACGCTGAATTCAGATCTCCTGCTCTGAATATGCTCACCGCTTTGGGCGGTCTGGGCGTTTTTGCGGGTATAATTTGTATTTTCGTTATACTGCTTTCTGCTTTGTCCGGAGGCAAGTCGAATATTCAGTCTTTTATTGCTGCTGTCGGGATCACGCTTATCAGCGCCTGTGTTTTTATTGTGTCATACTACATATTTAACAGAAAAAAGAAAGCCTATTTAAAAAAGAAAAAGCGAATGCTCGCAAATGCAAAGCGTTTTGACGGTCAGATTACCGGTATAGTAAAAAATATACGTCATGTTAAATATATGCATGAAACATTTGACGAGATAACATGGTGCTTTAAAATAGAATATAACGATGAAGAGGGTACAAAAACCGTAAACAGCGAATTATACTTAAATGATATTACCCGGGTGCTGAAAAACGACCGTGTGTCGGTGCTTGTACTTAGCGACGGAACTACTGTCTTTAAGAATTTTCATCTCAGAAAAGATGATCAGGAATCGTATATAAAACTGCCTCTTGAAGATATTGAAAAGGGAGATGAAATATGATAACAAGTAAAGATAATGAAATAATCAAGAATATAACAAAATTAGTCAAGAGCTCTAAACGCAGAAAAGAAGCCCGGCAGTTTACAGCCGAGGGAGTGCGTATTTGTACAGACGGTATTTTAAGCGGCTACTCGCCCGAAATATTCTTATATACCGACAAGGCAAGAGAAAAATATAGTGATGATTTTAATAAAATTGCAGATGCTTCAAAAGCTTGCTATGAGGTATCAGCCGCAGTTTTTGAGAAGATCAGCGACACAAAATCACCGCAGGGCTTTTTTTGTGTGTTTAATATGCTTGACAAAAATAGAAATCTGGATACAATAGATAATCAGAGCGTTTATATAGCTCTCGAACGTGTTCAAGACCCGTCAAATATGGGAACGATACTGAGAACGGCAGAAGCTTTAGGCGTTGACGGTATTATATTGTCTGATGATTGCTGCGATATTTTCTCACCAAAGGTCGTAAGAGGAAGCATGGGCGCAGTTTTCAGAATAAAATACTCTGTTGTCGATGATTTTTGTTCGTATATAAAAAGTATAGGCGAAGGCGGTATTAAAACCTACGGCTCTGCTCCGGTCAATGCCGTTGATATAAGAACTGTCGGTTTTAAAGGCGGTGTTATGCTTATCGGAAACGAAGGAAACGGTCTGAGTCAAGAAGTGCTTGACTGCTGTACAGACAGAGTAAGTATTCCGATGAACGGCAGAGCCGAGTCGCTGAATGCAGCATGCGCTGCATCAATTCTGATGTGGGAAATGATCAGGTAAAGGCGGTAATAATGAATAACCAGACGATATATTGGCTGTGGATACAAAATGTATTAGGGTATGCAAGCTCAAAAATAACGCTGCTGATGAATAAATATACATTTGCGGAGGATTTCTACAGAGCGTCTTTTGAAGAAAAGCTTTTGTGCGGCTGCTTTTCAGATAAACATTATGAAAAGCTGAAGAATACTTCTCTTGTGAGCTGTTCCCGAATAATCGAATTCTGTAAAAAGAATGCAATAGACATCATAACTCCGGGTGACGCTGTTTATCCGAACAGATTAAAAAAGATAAAAGCGCCGCCTGCCGCTTTATTTGTAAAAGGCGATACAGATTGTCTTTCGTCAAAAATATGTATTGCCGTTATAGGTACTCGCAGGGCTACTGCTGCCGGCTGTGCTGCTGCTATGAATGTTACAAAAGAGCTTTGTCATAACGGAGCTGTAATTATAAGCGGCGGCGCAAAGGGTATTGATACAGCTGCTCATACTGCTGCAATTGCCAATAACGGAAAAACTGTTTGTGTATTGGGTCACGGTCATGCACGCTGTTCATATAATAAAAATGCTCAGCTTATTTTAAATAATATGCAAAACGGTGCAGTTATTTCTGAATATGTACCGTTTGAAAGCCCTTCAAAAAATACTTATCCGCTGAGAGACAGACTTATTTCAGGCTTGTCAGACGGCGTTGCTGTTATCGAGTCAGGCGAAACGGGCGGTACTATGATAACTGTAAAGGCAGCCGAAAGTCAGAAGAGAGATCTGTTTGCTTACCGTTTTCCCGATAAAAACAATATTTCCAAGGGTACGGCTATGCTTATATCAAAGGGTGTTGTTCCCGTTTCTTCGGGTAATGATATTATAAGGTTTTACAATAATGCCGATAATACTGCTTTGAATGATTCAACAGCGAGTTTTATTAAAGAAAAGGAAACATATTTCAAAAGTGTGATCAAGAGTATCAACAGAGGTTACAGCGTTGATCTGAGCGTTGGTGAAAAGCATAAAAAAACGCCTGAAGAACAGCTTGAAGCTTTTTTTAAAGCTCACCCGATTGTTAAAAGAGAATACGTTACTTTAGGCAGAACTTTGAAAAACAGCTCTAAAGCTAATGAATACGATACACGACAAAATGATAACAGAAAACAAAATATTATAATAAACAATTCGCAGACAGCGAATTCAAAAGCTATTGTAAACGATCTTCCAAAAACAGAAAATAAACCTCTGCCCGAAGATCTGTCAAGTGAAGCGGTAAAGATCTATGAGATCTTAAGCGATACGCCTTTGTCGGTCGATAAAATAGTGGAGCTTACAGGATTGAATATCAGGTGTGTAAATTCTGCTTTGACAGAGCTGGAGCTTGATGACCTTGCGCAGGGTGTTGAGGGAAGACGATATTCAAAAAAATAAAGAAAAGAAAAAACGCAGCCTTAATGGAGGTTATTTAATGTCTGATCTGGTAATAGTCGAGTCGCCGTCAAAGGCGCATACAATTCAAAAATATCTTGGCAGCGGCTATAAGGTATTGGCATCTAAGGGTCATGTGCGAGATCTGCCCGAGAAAAGATTGAGTGTAGATATTAAGCATGACTTTGAGCCGAAATACGAAGTAATGAAAGACAAAGAAAAGCTGATAGACGAATTAAAAAAAGAAGTCGAAAAAAGCGGTACAGTATATCTTGCAACCGACCCCGACCGTGAAGGAGAGGCTATATCGTGGCATCTGGCATATATTCTGGGACTTCCGCTTGACAGCAAAAACAGAATAGAATTTAACGAAATAACGAAAACGGGTGTTGCTAATGGTATGGCTAACCCGCGTCAAATTGATATTGATCTGGTAAACGCTCAGCAGGCAAGACGTATTTTAGACAGACTTGTCGGCTATAAGCTCAGTCCCTTTATTTCTCAGAAGATACGCAGAGGTCTTTCGGCAGGCAGAGTTCAGTCTGTTGCACTGAGAATCATCGTTGACAGAGAAAACGAGATCAGAGCCTTTGTACCCGAGGAGTATTGGACAGTTGATGCAAAGTTTATTCCAAAGGGCGGAAGAAAGGCTTTTCCTGCATCACTTTATGCGTATAACGGCGAAAAGCTGAAGATCACCAATAAAGAACAGGCAGACAAGGTACTCTCAGATCTTGAAAATGCTGAATTTGTTGTATCAAAGGTAAAGCACGGCACAAGAAAAAAGCAGCCTGCACCGCCTTTTATCACTTCAACATTACAGCAGGACGCATCACGAAAGTTAGGCTTTCAGTCAAAAAGAACCATGAAGGTCGCACAAGAACTGTACGAGGGTATCACTATAGACGGTATCGGCGCATTGGGTCTTATAACCTATATGAGAACAGACTCTTTGAGAATATCTCAGGACGCACTCAACGACGCTAAGAATTATATAGATAACCGCTGGGGCAGCAAGTATTTGCCGAAAAAACCGAGAGTATTCAAGTCGCGAAGCAATGCACAGGACGGTCACGAGGCTATTCGCCCTACAACGATCGATCTTTCCCCCGAAAAAATAAAAAAGAACCTTACTACAGATCAGTATAAACTGTATAAGCTTATCTGGGAGAGATTTATAGCCTCACAAATGGCTGAATGCGTACAAAAAACTACTCAGGCAGATATAGACGGCAACGGCTATACATTCAGAGCAAGCGGATATAAAGTCGATTTTGACGGCTTTACAGTTTTGTATGTAGAGGGCAAGGACACAGAGGACGAAAAAGAAACTCAATTGCCCGAGCTTACAGAGGGCTTGTCCGTAAGAGCAAAAGAGATAATTCCGAATCAGCACTTTACACAGCCGCCTGCACGTTATACAGAAGCATCGCTTATAAAAGCACTGGAGGAAAACGGCATCGGCAGACCGTCAACGTATTCCGCTACCATATCAACTATAGTTAGCCGCAATTACGTTAAAAGAGAGGCAAAAACGCTTTATCCCACAGAGCTGGGAGAGGTTATTACAAAGCTTATGAAGGAGCGTTTTTCAAAGATAGTTGACGTAAAATTCACGGCTCAGATGGAAAACGAGCTTGACGAGGTAGAGCGAGGCAACGAAGAATGGGTACAGCTTTTACACGGATTTTATGACGATTTTGAAGAAACGCTCAAAAAAGCAAAAACCGATATGGAAGGGCAGAAGTACGATCTCGAAGAGGACAAGACTGAATATATCTGCGAAAACTGCGGTAAGCCAATGGTATATAAATACGGCAGATTCGGAAGATTTATAGCCTGTTCGGGATACCCCGAGTGCAAGACCGTAAAAAAGGTAGTAGAAAAGCTTGAAAATATTGCCTGCCCGAAGTGCGGCGGCGATATAATCGTTCGCAAAACAAAAAGAGGAAAGCCTTTTTACGGCTGCGGAAATTTTCCGAATTGCAGATTTGCGTCATGGGACGAACCATTAGAGGAAAAATGCCCCAAATGCGGAGAAATGCTCTATAAGAAAACAGGAAAGAAAGAAAAGATCGTATGTCATACAGAAGGCTGCGGATTTGAGAAAGAGAGCTGAATTTAGTGTTGAGAGTTGAGATAAGCTTTATTTCAAATCTAACGTACAGCAATGAATATCACGAAATTAAAGCAAAAACATTTCTTAACTTTCTGAACAAATAAAACTCTCAACTCTTAACTCTCAAAACTAAAAAATAAGGTGGTGCGACAAATTGAATGTAAGGGTGATCGGCGCAGGGCTTGCAGGGTGCGAGGCTGCATGGCAGATAGCCAAAAGAGGAATACCTGTCAAGCTGTACGAGATGAAGCCTTTGAAAAAAACTCCTGCTCACAGCACAGACCTCTTTGCAGAGCTTGTATGCTCCAATTCGTTTAAGGCGGCAAGAGTAAACAGTGCGGCAGGTCTGCTCAAAGAAGAAATGAGAAGAATGAGTTCTCTGCTTATGGAGTGCGCAGACGCTTTTTCCGTACCCGCAGGCGGCGCACTGGCAGTTGACAGAACATTGTTTGCACAGGCTGTTACCGAAAAAATAAAGAGCAATGAAAACATCACTGTAATATCAGAAGAAATAACTGAAATTCCTCATGACGGCTTTAATGTCATTGCCACAGGTCCTCTTACAAGCGAGCCGTTAGCTATTGATATAAAAAATCGTTTCGGCGGCGGACTTAGCTTTTTTGACGCTGCTGCGCCTATTGTGACGTATGAAAGCATTGATATGTCGAGCGCATTCAAAGCGTCGCGCTACGGTAAGGGCGACGGTGACGACTACATCAACTGCCCTATGAATAAAGAGGAATACGAGCTTTTTCACAGTGAGCTTGTCAAGGCTGAGAGAACTCCTCTTCACGGAGTAGATACGGCAGACCCGAAGGTTTATGAGGGCTGTATGCCTATTGAGATAATGGCTCAAAGGGGCGCTGATACAATTCGTTTCGGTCCTATGAAGCCCGTAGGCTTGACAGACCCGAACACAGGTCACCGCCCGTGGGCAGTTTTGCAGCTCAGAAAAGAGAATAAAGACGGTACTATGTATAACCTTGTCGGGTTTCAGACAAATCTGCGTTTCGGTGAACAAAAGCGTGTTTTCGGGCTTATACCGGCTTTGAAAAATGCCGAGTTTGTACGATACGGAGTTATGCACAGAAATACATTCATAAATTCGCCCGAAATACTTACCAATACTTATTCTGTAAGAAATGAACCTGACTTGTTTTTTGCAGGCCAGATCACAGGTGTTGAGGGATATATGGAATCGGGTTCATCGGGTCTGCTTGCAGGCATTAACTGCGCTAAAGCCGTTTTGGGCGAAGAGCCTTTTGTACTGCCCGACTATACCATGACAGGCGCACTTGCAGGATACATAAGCGATGTTAACGTAAAGAATTTTCAGCCAATGGGGGCAAATATCGGAATATTGCCCGCACTTGACGTAAATATAAGAGATAAGCAGTTAAAAGCACAGGCAATGGCAGACAGATCGCTTGCCTTTTTTGAACGTAATTTTGAGGAGTGATTTATAATGAAAATAATCGTAGATGCATTCGGCGGAGATAATGCACCCCTTGCAATAATCAAAGGCTGTGCAGCCGCAAAAGAAGAGCATGATAATTTAGAGCTGATACTCACCGGCAAAGAGGACGTAATAAAATCAGTTGCAGAAGAAAACGGGATCGACATTTCGGGTTTGACTATAAAGAATTGTACAGAGATCCTTTCAATGGAAGATCACGCAACAGATGTTGTTAAAAAGAAAAAAGACAGTTCAATGGCAGTCGGACTAAAAATGCTTGCAGACGGCGAAGCAGACGCTTTTTTGTCGGCAGGCAACAGCGGCGCACTTATCACAGGTGCAACTTTGATAGTTAAGCGTATAAAGGGTATCAAGCGTCCTGCTTTTTCGCCTATTATACCAAAAGCAGAGGGAATGTTCATGCTCATTGACGGCGGCGCAAATGCAGAGTGTAAGGCAGATATGCTCCAGCAGTTTGCAATAATGGGTTCTGTTTATCTTGAAAAGGTAATGGGCGTTAAAAATCCGAGAGTAGGTCTTGCAAATGTAGGAACAGAAGATCATAAGGGCGATCCGCTCAGACTTGAAGCCTTTGCACTTTTAAAAGAAACTCCCGTAAACTTTATAGGCAATGTCGAGGGCAGAGATATTCCGTTAGACGGCTGCGACGTACTTGTTACAGACGGCTTTACAGGCAACCTTATTCTTAAAACTTATGAGGGCGTTGCAATTGCCCTTATGGATAAGATCAAAAAGGTGTTCACAAAGAACGCAAAGAACAAAATTGCTGCCGCAATGGTATTATCAGATATGAAAGAGCTGAAAAACACAGTTGACTCCGATGTTTACGGCGGTGCGCCGATCCTGGGTGCGGCAAAGCCTGTATTTAAGGTACACGGCAATGCGTCTGATGTTACGGTTCGCAATGCTATCACACTTACTATGAACTATGTTGAAACAAATGTTATTAAAGAAATTGAGGATACAATGTCGCAGATCAATCTCAAGGGGTGATATGTGTGTATAAACAAGAAAATACGGGTGTGGATTATGATAAGCTGTTTGCCGCTTTGAATTATGAATTTAAAGACAGATCTCTTGTTACAACTGCCTTAACTCACTCTTCATATGCAAACGAAAGACATGACGGTACTCTTTATAACGAACGTCTTGAATTTTTGGGCGACAGCGTGCTGAGTATTATCGTATCGGATTACATATACTTAAATCTTCCTCAGATGCCCGAGGGCAAGCTTACAAAGCTAAGAGCGTCTTTAGTGTGCGAAAAATCCCTTTATCTTTATGCAAAGCAGATCAATTTAGGTGAATTTATGCGCCTTAGCAAGGGCGAAAAACGCACAGGTGGAGATGACCGCCCGTCTATTTTATCAGACGCTTTTGAGGCTTTGATCGCCTCTATTTATCTCGACGGCGGCATTGAAGAAGCAAGAAAATTTGTGCTCAGATTTGTGATACCGGATATTCAGAGCTCCAAACCGAAAAAGTTTAAAGACTACAAAACAATGCTGCAAGAGATCATACAGAAAAATCCCGAAGAAAAGCTTACTTATGTTTTGATAAAAGAAACAGGTCCCGATCACGACAAGCACTTTGTTGTAGAGGTACACTTGAACAGCAACGTAATAGGCAAGGGCGGCGGCAGAAGCAAAAAAGAGGCAGAACAACAGGCGGCAAGAGAAGCACTTGAATTAATGGGTTATTGATATGAAGCATGGTAATATTTCCGTATTCGTGCCGCATAACGGCTGCCCTCATCAGTGTTCATTCTGTAACCAGAAAAGCATTACAGGCGTACAATATCAGCCAACGCCCGAAGATGTAGATAATGCTGTATCAACCGCACTTGCATTTTTGAAAAAATACGAGTATGAAATAGCCTTTTTCGGAGGCAGCTTTACAGCTATTAACAGGGAGTATATGATCTCTCTGCTTAATGCCGCCTATAAATATATAAAAAGCGGTGATGTCTGCGGTATCCGCTTGTCAACAAGACCCGACTGTATAGACAGAGAGGTACTAAGCATACTTAAAAGCTATGGTGTGACTTCAATTGAACTCGGCGCACAGAGTATGTGCGATGAAGTGCTTATCTCGAATTTAAGAGGGCATACATCAACTGATGTTGAAAATGCGTCGCGTCTAATAAAAGAGTTTGGTTTTTCTCTTGGCTTGCAGATGATGACGGGGCTTTATAAAAGCAGCCGTGACAGAGATATTTATACCGCAGAAAAAATTATCGGGCTTGCTCCCGATACGGTGAGAGTATATCCTACGATCACGTTAGGCGGTACAATGCTCGGCGATCTGTACTTAAAAGGCGAATATATACCTCAGACACTTGAAGAGTCGGTTGATCTGTGTGCTTTACTTTTAAAAATGTTTTGGA
>Ga0352976_1027873_pt1 | contig 12277 bp, 8 predicted proteins | sample Cowrumrumenfluid_FD_205949 | JGI IMG/M metagenome (GOLD analysis project Ga0352976, IMG submission 205949) | Metatranscriptome of Cow rumen microbial communities from the University of Illinois at Urbana-Champaign, USA - Cow X-1 rumen fluid... | ecosystem: Host-associated > Mammals > Digestive...
GACTTTTAGACCTCTATATTGTGTGTCATTTTTGGGCACTTTAACAAAGACATATAATCAAATTAACCATATTGTTTAACTTAAAAAATCATTTATTTACGAAACAGAAAGGAAATTTTTAACAAATGGGTTTCGGACGAACATAGAGCCGGCGGGACACACTAACACAACACACATTTCCCCTCGCTCATCAGTACGAATCCCGACAAAGATTAACTAATCGCCTCCCCACGGCGTAAAAGCGGGAAAACAATTAAAAAAGAATTATTTATGAGAACAGCAGTAAGAGAATCGGTTATACCGAACTACGGTTTGAGTAGTGTAAATCTGCAAGAACCAGCGCTTCAGGAACTGAAAGACGATGAGGATATCCTCCTCGAACAGATTTATGCCGATGTCGATTTGAGCATTGACCCCGATTTTGAGTCGAAACCATTATATACTATTAATGAGTATATTGATGGTCTAGCAAAGAAACTGGGACAACATTACGGTCTTAACGATATTCGCGAAGCGAGATGAAAACGTATAAGGTTAGACTGACAACAACTGCCCACAATGAGCAAGATTTGCTGTATAAGTACATGACTTCTACAATCTATGCTCCATTGACGGCAGAGAAGTACATGAGAGGTTTGGAGGCAGAACTGAATCGGCTTAGTCGTGTTGCAGGGCTTTTACGTGTTGATGAACGGTTGTCAAAACGTTATGGTTGTGAGATCCGTCGAACAAACTATAAGAAGTATGCAATTTTATGCACGATTAAGGGGGACAAAGTTTATGTCCACCACATTGTACCGCAAAAAATGATTAAGTAGCTGCTTTATCATGATTAATTCAACAAAACTAAGCAAACTAAAAGCAAAGCTGACAGCTGATAGCTGAAGGCTGAGAGCTTAAAATTATTAACTAATTTTTAAACAAAAAAAATGACGTTTCGTGCAAGTTGAGTGTAAGCTCGCTTACCCGACTCGACGAAGCCGAAACTCCAAAATTTTATTTATTAAATTATGAAAAAAATTTATTCAATCGTGCTGATGGCAACAGCGTTGCTGATTGGCACAAACGCATCGGCTGTAGATGTTGCCTCATGGGCAGAGCTGCAGACAGCTATCGCTACGCCCAATGCTGAAATTACGCTGACGACAAACATTACTTTGCCGAAGACTGGCGGTACATTTGACTTCAATGGCGCAGTCATTGATTGTAATGCATCGTATCGTCTGCAAGCAACAGCAGCTAAGACGTATACTTTTCAGAACGTAACGCTGAAGAACTATACGAAGAGTTATGCTCCAATCTACGTAACGAAAGCAAATGCTGTTATTAACTTAGAGAATACGGTGGCTTTCAATCTTGGTGCGAAGTATGGTGTGTATGCAACTAATGCTGTAAAGATTAACAATGAAGCGACCGTCGGTCGTATCTATTTGAAAGCTGGTGGTACAGTAAACAATAGCGGCGCAATTACGGGCGGTGTCAGTGCTCCGGCAAGTATGATAGCTATTGTGAACAATGCCGCAGGATCCTCCTTTGTGCAAACACTCAGTGTACCTGGTGATTTGACAATTGACAACGAAGGAGATGCTGTGATTAATTCCGGAACTATTACGGGTGCCTTGACTGCAGACAACGTTACCATCAACAGAGGTACCTTTAATGGCGTGTTGGACGGTAGTGATGTTACTATTCATGGTGGTACGTTTGCTGTTGAGCCGACAGCAACCGGAACAATTGAACCGACATTTGCTGTAGATTGTAAATTTGTCGCTGGTGTAGGTTCGCTTGAAATTGCTGACGGTTATGCATGGCGTAGTTTAGACGGAATGATTGTTCGTGAAAACGCAGGTCAAGTTGAAGTAACTCGCGCGAATGGTTCTACGGTTACTTGCTCTATTGAAGAGGCGTTTGCTAATGTAGCTAACGGAGACAAGATTACGCTTCTTGAGGACGTAACGGCATTTTCCTCTTTGTGGCTTGGAACAGCCGAAAAAACCGGTGCTTATAACTCTTTAACGCTTGACCTCAACGGTCATACCTTGTCTTCGGAGATTAATGTTAAAAATACCATTTGGTTGAGCCATGGCGCATTGTATATCGTTAACAGTGTTCCCGGTCAAGGTGGCATTGTTAATAATTACACCGGAGGCTCGAGCCAAGTTGTTCTTTTGCATGGTTCTCCGGATAGAAGCGCTGTCAACCCGCGTACTGCAGCTGTTGCAGACTTGTTTACATACCTTTTGATTGACGAAGGTGTTACCCTGTCCGCAACCGGTAGTGAAGGAAATGGTTTCTCGGTAGACATAGTAAAAAGTGGACTTGATTATCAAACAGATGTTTATAACTGCGCCGCTAGTTCATATGGTGTAGCTTATGGCGTTCGCTTAGATGTGAAGGGTACTATTGATGCTACGAAGTATGCCGGTAAGGTAAATGGTTATGTTCGTCACCCGAATGAAATGATTCAGGGTTATCCATGTGTAACTGATGTTCAAATCGGTGATACGGCGAATAGTACTTTCATCCATGTCTTCCCGACAGCAGTTATGCATACTGCTAATACAAGTCAAGCGACCGCGGTATATAGCTCGGGTTATGCGCGCTGGTGGATTCAAGGTCTCTGCCAAGGAGCCAATGGTGTATATGTAAAATCCGGTGTTGTTGACCTTACAGACGCAACCATTGAGTCTACTTATACCGGTGATGCATCTATTACGACGGGTAAGTCAAGTGGTGTTGAGGCTACCGGTTACGGTGTCGTAGTTGAGTCAAACGTCCATTATACCGGTCAACAAGCACTCGTTATCGGTGGTGATACGAAGATTACAACACCAGCGGTAGAAGGTTCCGCAGTTATTGATGTAGTTGACGCTACGCACGAATCTAAAGTAGAGAGTATCGTTATCAATGGTGGTTCGTTCACCGGTGACAATGCGATCGTTGTTTCTGCTGAGACTGCAAGTGAGCAGAATACTCAAATCAATGGTGTAACCATTCAAGGTGATATTACTGTTGGTGGTAGTAGTGCTCCGGAAGCTATTGCTGACATCATGGGCTCTGATACCCACACGACTGTTATCGAAAATCCCGATGGAACAACGACCGTAGTTGTTAGTGCTGGTGCTGCTCCGACGGCTGCGACCGAGTGGGTAGACGTTGCTCAATTGCCTGCGGGTTCGGATGCTAAATGGACCGGCTTTGTTCCTGGCGTAATCGGTAATGGTACTGATGCTGTTGCTGTTTCTCTTGGTGAGCTGCAGATCATCTCCGGTAATGCTACTGACGGTAATCAGGAACTGACTATTAAGGATCACGCAACTCTGAAAGTAAGTCGTCTGATTTTGAATGACTTTGCGCGTATCATCGTAGAGGCTGGTGGTAAACTGATTGTAGAAGGTGAGCAAGGTATCAACGCTCCGGTTGTTGAGAATATTACGTTGAAGAATGAAGAAGGCAAACACTCTATCTTCCTCTTCAACCCGGCTGTTACTTCTAACCGCCACCCGAATGCATTATTTGAAATTTTGTCATACTCATGGCGTGTTTCTGCTACAGAGGCTCAATCTGAGGTATTTGGTGTTCCGACTCACAATGCAATAAAGAGCGTCGCTTGTTTGGATGCTGGTAAATGGGGATATCTTCAGGTTTATAATCAAAAGGGCAATTGGGAGAATATCGCCTTTACAGATGATGATCCGTTCCCATATGATAAACTTAATAAGCCTTTCGCAGCATATGCTCTGACTGCTTACCGTTTACCGAACGAAGATAAACTTTCGTTCCAATTTGGTGGTGAGTTGGTTGGTAACGTTGATGCTACTTTAACCGCTAATCTGAAGTGGAGTTTCTTCGCAAACAGTTACACAGCGGAGGTCGATCTGGCTCAGTTCTTAACAGGATTGGAGACTACGGCTCAAAATGTGGATAAGACTATTTATGTTGCAGGTTTGAATGGCGGTGGTTATTGGACTTGGGAAGCACTTGGTATAGAGGAGGTTGTAGAAGATCACGTTCTTACCAAACTGCAACCGATGCAGGGATTCCTTCTTAACAATAAAGGAGGTCATGTAGAATCTAACGGTATCAACTATAAGTCTATGGTTTATGATCCGTATTTCCCGTCTGCTAGTCCCGCTCCGCGTCGCATGGCTGCTAACAACAATACTGCCAAAATGTTTGTGGTTGTAACTAACGAAGTTGGTGCATACGACAATGTAAAACTCAGAGAGACGGAAAATACGAAGTCTGCTGAGAAATTCATGAACCAAGATGTTAATATCTATGCTACCGCAGAGGAGAAGAGTGCTATTTTGGCAGCAGAGAACCTCGCTGATACATATGTAGGTTTCTCAACGGTTAAGGGTGGTAACTTCACTATCAGCTTTACGAATGTAATGGGTCGTGAGTTTGATCTTGTTGACCTTGAGACTGGCGCACGTGTTGCTGTAGCTGAGGGCTTCGAATATAACTTCACCGCTGATGCCAACTATGCAAACGACTATCGTTTCAAGATTGTTGAGCGCCATTTCGCTCCGACAGGAATCGAGAATACCGAGGCCGTTAAGAACGCTAAGGGTATCTTTACTATCACTGGCCAATATGTAGGTGAGATGAACGTTTGGAATACGCTTCCTGCTGGTGTTTACGTTGTAAACGGCGAGAAACGTGTAAAATAAATGATTTTGTCAGTCAGCTCCGAGTTTTTCTCGGGACTGACTGATTAATTTTAAAGTATGAAAAAGAAGATATATCAAATTCCTGTGATTGATGTTGTACAAGTTGGATTTTGTACTACACTAATGGAAGGTACTATAGTAGATAATTCCCAACCGGGTCAATCGGGAACTCCCGATCATCATGCTCCCATATGGAGGTATTAAAAAAATAACATATCAAAATATCAAAAAATCAATTATGAAAAAGATAGTAATGATGCTGCTTGGTATTGCAGCTACGATTAATGTAATGGCTGTTACTTACACAGCAAAAGCAATTGTGACCCTTACATCAACAAGCGGTTTCTCTTGCCAATTAACCCTTCGTCAGTCTAATGATTATGCTGCATTGGATGGTAGTGAACTGAGTATGATTGGACGTAAAATAGCTTTGTATGCTGTTAACGGCACGACTCCTCTGCAGATTGCAAAGGCAGCTGACTTGTCTGACGTAAAACTCGGCTTAATGACAGATGCTTCGACGGACTACACAATTACTGTTTCGTCTGTAGAAGGTGAGACCCTTTATATCTGGGATGGTACAAGTGCTTCGTATGCATTGACAGAAGGTGCAGTTTATAACTTCACCGCTACTGCTGATCAAACCGATGAGGCTCGTTTCGCTATTAAGAAAACTCCGCTGCCTACCGCACCTGAGTTCTGCTTCCGTAACAACGAGCTGACTGTTAATGGTCATGCAGGTGAGAGCCTGGTAATTGCTTCGAAAGAAGGTCTTGAGATTGAGAATGTTGCTTCTCTTCCCGCTACCTACAGCAAAAACCTCAGCGCTTATAACGGCCGTTACATTGTAACGCTCAATAGTGTTGCTTATCAAATCGACGTTAACCCCGCTGTAACTGAGGTTGTCGTTGTCCCCTAATATATTAATAGGGACGCGCGCATGATCTTTGATTTATTGAAAAAAACATTAAAAACCCTGAATGATAATTTTAGTACTGCGTACAACTGAATCTTTATTTCGCTAAATCATCTTCAAATAAATTTGATATGATTTTTCAAAATAAATCTTCTAATTCTACAAATTAAAATTATCATTCAGAAATAAACACAAAAAACAATTATCTGCGATGCAATATACGCTTAAACGTCTCATGGATGTACACCCTGAGTTGGGGGCGGAACTGAAAAAGCGATGCTATGACATCAACGGTTGTTGTGCCACTGTGCATCGTGAGTTAGGCCCGTTCCTCAACGAGTATATGTACCAAGAGGCATTGCAGATAGTGTTAGAAGAAAAACAGATACCTTACCAGCGAGAATACTATTTCGCGGTAACGTTCCACGGCAAGCCGATACAGCACAAGCACTATGTGGATTTCGTGATAAACGATAACATCCTTGTAGAGTGTAAAGCCGTTGAAAAACTTGCTCCGGAGCATCGCCAGCAGTTATGGAACTATATGCGACTAACTGCAAAGCAGATAGGAATCTTGTACAACTTCGCTCCGCCTATGGACCAGTGTGAACATTACTACCTGGATACTACCACCGGCGTGATGTATATGTTTTGAGGTGGAAACATCCCTACAAAACAATAACTAGTGTTAATCACTGCGAAGAAAAATGTTTTTTATGTTTATGTCTTTTGAAATAATCGTGCCCTTGTGGCTAAGAATGATTTGGTCCTGAAAGGGACGGGGTTTGGTAGTAAAAGCTATCTGAAAGTTTACTTTCAAGTAGGTTTTAGTAGCCAAGCACGTAGGAAGTGAAACTTCTAATCATTCAAAAGGGTTTTATAGGTTTTTTTCTAAACATATATCAAAGCCAAGCGCAAAAACAACATCTATACACTCCTACTTAAAGAAAGGATATATAATGTTGGGAAAGAAAATTAAATTATTAACAATAACCCTGCTGACGCTGCTGAGTACAGTCTCGCTGCACGCCATCAATACACAGTATTCTGTGACATTGTGTGGTGACATGAACTACCTCTTCGGCTGCCAGACCATCAAACCCGCTGACGGTTCCAAGGATTACACCGACGTCGTGAAGACGGATAGCACGGTGACGCTTCACCTGCTGTTCGCCCTGCCGATAACGGTGCAATATACGGCAACCGTCGAGCCGAACACGAGGTATCTGTTTGGCTGCAACATCATCGAGGCGGGTAGTGTGGAGACGGAGAAAGTCAATGTCGCGCAAGATGTTCTTACATCTGCTGCCGGCTGCGACTCTACCGTCCACCTGACGCTGAAAGTAGCTAGTCCTGTGCATCGCGATACGGTTCGCTATCAGTACGAGGCGGAGATTGATGACGAAACTGACCTCTACTTGCTGGGCTGCAAGGTCGTGAGATATACAGACAACTTATCTCACACCTTCAGCGATACGATTGCAGTCAGCGCAACCAAGGATAGTATCATCTTTGTGACACTGTCCCTGAAGCAGAAAGAGGTAGTTAAGTATCAGTACACCGCAGAGATGGACGATGCGAACGACCTGTATCTGTTCGGTTGCAAGCAGCTGAAATACGGTGCAGCTACCGATGAGCACACCTTCAGCGATACGATTGCAGTCAGCGCAACCAAGGATAGCATCATCTTCGTGAAGCTGTCCCTGAAGCAGAAAGAGGTAGTTAAGTATCAGTACACCGCAGAGATGGACGATGCCAACGACCTGTATCTGTTCGGTTGCAAGCAGCTGAAATATGGTAATGCTACTGATGAGCACACCTTCAGCGATACGATTGCAGTCAGCGCAACCAAGGATAGTATCATCTTCGTGAAGCTGTCCCTGAAGCAGAAAGAGGTAGTTAAGTATCAGTACACCGCAGAGATGGACGATGCGAACGACCTGTATCTGTTCGGTTGCAAGCAGCTGAAATATGGTAATGCTACTGATGAGCACACCTTCAGCGACACGATTGCAGTCAGCGCAACCAAGGATAGCATCATCTTCGTGACGCTGTCATTGAAGCAGAAGCCTGTTGTGAAGGTTCAGTATAGCACGGAAATAGAGGTTGGAGATATTTACCTGCTGGGTTGCTCTACATACCAATTCGCAGACGCCGGTCCTCAGACGCTGAAAGATACTATCTATCTGGCAGATAAGGATAGTATCACGTTCGTTAACCTGACTGTTACAGGTGGCGGTGGTGGTTCGAAGGACACGGTGGTAACATATCCTGCTTCTATCCGACCGACTCAGACTTATCTCTTCGGTTGCCAACTGCTGACCAATCCGGGTGAGTACAAGGATACGCTGCCACGCGCTAACGTCATTGGTGACAGTGTCGTTATCCTGAAACTGGCTTGGGAACGCGACACGGTTCGCTACCAGTACGAGGCGAAGGTGGAAGACACCGACTTGTATCTGTTTGGCTGCAACGTGCTCTCATTGGGTGGCATCAAGACCGCCAGCGATACACTGAACGCAGGGGACCACGATAGTATCATTACGGTAACGTTAGTTCCGTCACACCGCGACACCGTTCGTTACCAATACACCGCCAAGATGGATAAGGACGACGACCTGTATCTGTTCGGTTGCGAGGTATTGTCACTGACGGCGCCGTATAAGAATGCTTCAAGCGATACTATTAGGGTTAGTGATACCAAGGATAGTATTATCTTCGTTACCCTCGAGCGTAAATGCCCGACGGAGTTGGTAAGCGGAGATACTATTGCATACATATGCTATAACGAGACCTTCGATTGGCACGGCCATCTCAATTTGGATAAGGACACCGTTATCGCTGATACCCTTAAGGGTGCAGCCGTTACGCTATGCGACAGCGTTGTGGTGCTCCATCTGACCAAACTGCCGGCTCCGACCAATGAAGAAGAGACCGTATATGCTTGTGTTCTGCCTATCACATGGCGTGATAAGGACTATGATGCGTATGGTACATATATTGATCCGGAAGCCTACAAAGACCCGGCTAAGGGATGCGATAGCGTTAACCATGTCTTGCACCTCGTACAATACGACGACCCGACCGATGAGGAAGAGACGATGTCTCCTTGCGTACTGCCCATCACCTGGCGTGGCATCGAGTGTACAGAGTACAAAGACTATACCGTTACCGAGCAATATAAGGGCTCAACTTGCGATAGCGTTAACCATATCCTGCACCTCATCAAACCCGAGCCTCTGAAAGGCGACACGGCTGCTACCATCTGCGACGCTGAGTCGTTTACATGGCACGGACATGTCTTGACGACGGATACCGTTATCACGGATACACTCTATGGTGGTTCCATCGCCGGCTGCGACAGTGTAGTAACGCTGACACTCAAGTTGTACGCTCCAGCGGTAGATGACGAAGAGACCATTGAGGCTTGCACCTTGCCTATCACTTGGCGTGGTAAAGAACTGAACGAATATGGCGACCATATCGATCCGGAACTGTGGCCCAAAACGGAGTGCGTTAAGATTAACCATATCTTGCACCTCGTTAAGCCTGACGCAGTTGTCGAAGATACTGTCGCCTTCGTTTGCGAAGCTGATCTGCCGTTCGTATGGCATGGACATCAGTTGATGCGTGATACCGTTAACTGCGACGATACACTCAAGACCGTGGCCGGTTGCGACAGTATCGTACGTTTGGCACTCACGGTTGACCGCGTACAAGACTCGATTGAGAATGTTACAATGTGTCTGGGTGAGTCCTACACTTGGAAGGTGGACGGTAAGGAAATCGGAACCTACGATGCGGCGGGCACGTATGAACATACGTTGCTCAACGTACGCGATTGCGATAGCCTCCATATCACGCTCACGCTGGATGTGAATGCTCCGAAGCCCGATACGCTGCTGTTTGACACCGTCTGCGCACGGTCCAGTTACGACTGGGTAATCGACGGCAGAACGGTTGGTTCGTACACCGAAGCTGGTGATTACACCTATGATTCGCTGTTCGTTACCAAGTCTTATAGCGGTGAACGATGCGACTTCAGACATTACACACTCCGTCTGTTCGTAGATACGATTGCAGATGACAATATCCACCATTTGCCGGATACCGTTGTTTACAAGGGATATACCTTCGAATGGAGAGACCATCAGGAGTATGTAATCACCCAGGATACGTCGTTCCGTTACGTCATCCGCAACCACCGCGATTGCGATAGCGTACTCTACATGCAGAACGTCATCTATAATCCGACAATTATACGTTCGGAAGTGGATGTGGAAGATGTAAGCTGCTATGGCGCTACATATCAAGGTCGCGTAAGCGATATCAAGGTCGTAAGCGACACCGCTTGGACCGATAGCGTTCGCGTTTGGGTGAAGAATGCACCGGTTGATTCGATCTATCACTACACCGTTTATATGCTCGAAATGCCGGGCAAACTGCCGGCTGCGCTGCTTGACAGCCTGCGGGCGATTTGCGGTATGCGTATAGACTCGACGGTAGCTGCCGTTGAAAAGGATATCAAGGACTATGTCGCTACTGACCCGCACTTGGAGGCTAATACCATCCAATGGTTCGTCAAGAAGGCTGGACAGTTCGTTCCGATGGTCGGCTCCGATATCATTACCGGCGCTATGGAATCGGTTGACGTTCGCTGCGTAGTCGCTGACCGTTGCGGTCATGAAGTAGCCCTTGAAAAGACCTTGCCGGTTGAGGATCCTGCTCCGTACATTGGAGCAACACTCGTTCCGAAGTATGGTCAGTGGCTGCTCGTGCTACACGTGAACAACCTGCTGAAGGACCAAAAGACGTTCTCTGAAGAGGATGTTGAATGGTATCAGGAGGTGGATGGCGTTGAAACGAAACTCGAACATACCGGTTTCTACTACACCGTTGGTGAAGAGATGATCGGTAAGTTCCGCGTAGTTCTCCACGCGCAGTCCGCAAGCGGATGTAACGAGACGATACTTTCCAATACGGTTGACTGGTCGACTCCGTATCATGCTGCACTCAGACTCGTTCCGAATATCGGACACGAAGGTGCGAACATGCGTCTGTTGAACCTCGATCCTGAAAAGGACTACATCGTCTATGCTTACGATGAAGCAGGTGCCCTCATCTATCGGACAACCGTTAGCGGTCAAGCTGTGCTTGACTTCAAGGCTGCTGGTAGACAAGGCTTGTATATGCTCCGCGTTGACAGTGGTGATAAGAGTGAAACATTACGTTATATCATTAAATAATGGAGGGTTGCAATATGAAAAATATGATTAAATATCTGTGTATTGCCGCCGGTCTGATGACTGCTCTGTCTGTGTCGGCTCAAGAGCCGGCACCGGCAGCACAGCCCCAGCAATTCCATAAAGGTGATACAGTAGTGATTAAAAAGGACCATGAGCGTTACCTTACGGGCGAGAAAATGTCCAAATGGGTTTACAACGTTGAACACACTATTCAACAAGTGGGTACACGCCGTTTCCCGGATGGTCTTCTGCTGCGTGGTATTATCTCTTGGGTAGGTCCGGATGATGTTATCAACAAGACTACCCACCCTGAAGCTGCTGAAGCTGAACAACTATCGAAAGATGAAGCGGCTCAAGCCCGTCAGGACTCGATTGATAATGCTCGCGCTGAGGCGGCTCGCCAGGATTCGATAGCTCGTGCCGAGGAAACGGCTCGCCGTGACTCGATTGAGCAAGCTCGTCAGGATTCTATCCAGGCTGCAGCTATCGAACGCGCACGTCGTGACTCGATCGCTCAGGCTACTCGTGACTCTTTGGCCGCCGTTTGGGCGCAGAAAAAGGACAGTGGCGAAGCTGTTTACATCATTACAAAGAAGCAGAAAGAAATTGAGGAGGTTGACCGGTTTACCATTGGTGTCCGTGGCGGCGCTGCATCGCTGATGCACAAATCGCCTATCGGCAACTGGGGTATCGGCTTCGATGCGTTACTTGACCTGCAATATGCTCATTACTGGAAGAAGTTCGGTAAGAAGATGCAGTATGGTATCTTGGTAGGCGTCGGCGTGGGCTTTGCCCGTTCCTCTTTGAGCACCGCTGTCAACGACTCGCTGCCCGTGATTAGTACGTCGGATGGTGACATCCAATACAACATCAAAGCGGAGACCGGTGAAAGAACATGATGGACAAATCCAAGTGGAGGTGCCATTGATGTTCAGCATGGTTCATGAGAAAGGCTTCTTTATGAACCTCGGTCCGCGCTTCATGATTCCTGTATATGGTTTGTATAACCAGAAGATTACCAATCCGAATATCGATGCGACGTTCATTGAAGAGGGTGTAACCGTTACCAATGCGTTGATTACAGGTGTGCTGACCGATGATCAGCAGAACTCGAAAGGCACATGGAAACCGAGTACCCTCAATATCATGCTGGGAGCTGAGTTAGGATACGAACATACGTTCCGAAACAAGAACTCCTTGGGCATCGGTATTTACGGTAACTACAGCGTATATACGATGTACAAGAACGATTTCAATTACGCCTCGTTGGTTAGCATCGTGGAGAAGCCCGATGCAGGCAAACCAGCCGTATTGAATGTCTTGTCAGCTACGGATACGTATGCTACCGGTCTCGGCTACTTCGATGTAGGTCTGAAACTGTCTTACCACTTCAACTGGTGGAAGAAATAAGACAGCTGCACGCTGATAAAAAACAAGAG
>Ga0352976_1009529_pt1 | contig 12256 bp, 7 predicted proteins | sample Cowrumrumenfluid_FD_205949 | JGI IMG/M metagenome (GOLD analysis project Ga0352976, IMG submission 205949) | Metatranscriptome of Cow rumen microbial communities from the University of Illinois at Urbana-Champaign, USA - Cow X-1 rumen fluid... | ecosystem: Host-associated > Mammals > Digestive...
GTAAAACAAAGGGGGAGCTTTATGAAAATTTTTAAGATTATTTCTTCAATTATTGTAATGTTTTTTTTAGTTACATTTATTCCTCAGGAATATAGAGCCGATGAAAATGTTAAACTAAATGTTACTTATGGAATTGATGGAAAATTTAAGGGGGTTAATTTACCAATTAATGTTGAAGTAGAGAATACAACAGGAAGTAATATAGAAGGTAATGTTGAGGTAAGAACTCAAATTAGTTATGAATATTATGATTCCTATGTAGTAGAAGTAAACTTATCAGCAAATGAAAAAAGAACAGTAACTATTCCAGTAAATCTTTCAGGAGATATTTCATCTTTAAAGGTACTTTTTAATCAAGATGACTCTATTTTAACTCAAGAAAAATTAACTATAGGAAGTGGAAGAGTTAATGATTATTCAATTTTTATGGGGATTTTGACAGATGATTATAATGGAAACTTATTAAAAGACATAAATGTAAGTGAAGAAACTGGAGTTTATCAAGTTCCTACAAGTAATAACTATAAAATTTTAAAAACCATTAATTCATATAGAAACTTTCAAGCAGATGACATGAAAAATGTCTTTTTAAATAAAGATATTATTTCAAACAGCAATAATCTTGAATCATTAGATGTTATAGTTATAAATAATTATAATACTTCAAATCTTACAGAAGATGAATATTCAAGTTTAAAATCTTGGGTAGATAAAGGTGGTACTTTAATAATTGGTACAGGAGAAAATTCTTCAAAGACAATAGGAAATATAAATAAAAAGTTTTTTGATATAGCTAGTAAAGGAACTAAAGACACTAATGGCTATACTTTAGCAGATTTAGAATTTCAAGGGGAAGCAGAAGTATTAAAAGATGAAACTCCTATTATATATAAAAAGAAAATGGGTCTTGGAAATTTATATGCTGTAGCTTATGATTTTGGAAATTCTAATATAGCATCAGAGGAAATATTAAAATATTATTGGAAAGAAGCATTAAATGATGACTTTGATAAAAAGTTTTCAATATCAGGAATTAATGATTATGACTATAATAAATTAGAACTTGTAAATCAAATTCCTTCAACAAACATGTACAAAACCTCAACACTAGCAATAGTATTTTTAATATATGTTCTTTTAGTAGGAATTATTTTATATCTTGTATTTAAAAAGCTAAATAAAAGAGAATACTTATGGGTAGCAATACCTGTAACAGCTATTTTATTTTGTGTCTTGTTTTTTGTAATGGGAACTAAAACAAGGGTTAAAGATGTAGTTTTAAATCAAGTTACTTTTTTAACAAAGGAGAAAGATGGCACTAATAATAACACAGTATATGTAGGAATAACATCTAAATATAATAAAGATTTATTAGTTAAAGAGCCTGAAGAAGGAAACTTAGAGATTATTAGTGATGAAGGACATTACTATTTAAGTAATGATGAAGGAAGTAAAAATAGTAAGCTTAGAACTAAAATTATTTATAATGGTAGTAATACATCATATGAATATAAGGATTTACCTGCCCTAAATATGAAGACATTTAAAATAAATAATGTAGATAAAACTTTGCCAGATATTCAAGCAAATTTATCTTATAATAGTGGGGAACTTAAAGGAACTATAAAAAATACATTAGGATATGATATAAAAAGTTTAATAATACTTTCACAAAATGGAATATGGAATTATGGAGAAGTTAAAGAAGGGGAAGAAATAAACACTGAAAAGAATAAAGCTAGCAAAATAAAAGATATATATGGTGGAATGAATAGCTTTATGAAAGATGAAAATAGATTAGCTGGAAGAATAAGAACTATTTTATATTCACTAACAGACACAATGTATTCTGGAAATGGAATAAAAATAGTTGCGATAACAGAAATACCTATGGATTATAAATTTGATTTTGGAAATAGAAAGATATCAAAATTTGATACAACAGTAATTGTTCAAGATGGTAATTTAAATATTGCAGATGAAAATGGAAATTGTTCACTTCCTTTTGACTATTTTACTCCAGAGGTATCAAGTTCTCAAGGTGATGTTTATTTTGAAGAAAATATGATTAATGGAACAGGAGATGTATATTTAGAATATACCATAGATTCTAATATAGATGTAAATAAGCTTACCATAGGATATATAAAAAAAGATGAAAATTATTATTACCAAGAAGAATTAAAAGGAAAGCTTTATATTGTTAATGGTACAAAAAATGATTTTGAGGAGATAGACTATTTAGAAAGTGGTGTTGTTTTAAGTAATCCTAAAGATTATTTAACAGAAGATAATAAACTTTATATACGTCTAGAATGTAATGATGAAACAAATGTTAGCTGTCCTAGAATAGCTGTTGAGGGGGTTGTAAATAATGTTGAGAATTAAAAATTTAGAAAAAAGTTATGGAAAGTTTAAAGCCCTTAACAATTTAAATTTAGAAATAGAAAAGGGAGAAATATTTGGTTTTATAGGACCTAATGGAGCAGGAAAAAGCACTACAATGAAAATAATAACAGGGCTTTTATCCCCAGACAGCGGTGAAGTTTATGTAAATGATATTGATGCCATAAAGGATAATAAAAAAATTAAAGATGAAATAGGATATATGCCAGATTTCTTTGGAGTATATGATAATTTAAAGACTTGGGAGTATTTAGAGTTTTTTGCATCTATTTATGGAATCACAGGAGATAGCGTGAAGAAGCTTTCTATGGAGCTTTTAGAATTAGTTAACTTAACAAATAAATATGACTCCTATGTTGATGGACTTTCAAGAGGAATGAAGCAAAGATTATGCTTAGCTAGATGTTTAATTCATAATCCTAAATTTTTAATATTAGATGAACCAGCCTCTGGAATGGACCCAAAGGCAAGATTTGAAATGAAAAATATATTAAAAAATCTTAAAGATATGGGAAAGACCATATTAGTAAGCTCTCATATTCTTTCAGAGCTTGGAGAAATATGTACTGACATTGGAATAATAGAAAAAGGGCATATGGTATGTCAGGGAAAAGTAGATGAAATAATGAATAGAGTTAGTGGTAACTATCCTATTGTTATAAATATTTTAAATAGTGCAGAAAAAGCAGTAAAAATTCTTAAGGAAAATCCTAAGATTGAAAAGGTAAATTATGAAGAGAATAAAGTTATTGTTTATTTTAATGGAAATGATGAAGAAACTGTTGAAGTTTTAAAAAGTTTAGTTGTAAATGAGGTTCCAGTAATTTCTTTTAACAAGCAACAACACAGTCTTGAAGATGTATTTATGAAGATTACTAATGAAGTAGGAGGGGAAAAGAATGAAAATTAATCCAGTTTTAAAAAATGAATCAAAATTAGCAACAAGAAGCATTAAATTTACATTGGTCTTATTATTTTATGTTGGATTTTTATCTTTACTTTCAATAGTAATCTTTGAATCGTCTATTAATTCATCATATTCATCAGGGCTAAACCTTCAAAGAATACCTGAAATATATACAGAACTTGCAATAATTCAAGCAGTATTACTTTTGTTTATTGTTCCATCATTAGCTTCTACAGCAATCTGTGGGGAAAGAGAAAAGCAGACTTTAGATGTTCTTTTATCAACAAGGATGTCTCCTTTATCAATAGTTTTAGGAAAGCTTGGAGCTTCTGTAAGCAGAGTTATTCTTCTTATAATTTGTTCAATGCCTATATATTCAATAACTCTTTTAATAGGTGGAATAAGCTTAAAAAATATAATAGAATTAAGTATTTTCTTTATAGTTACAACAATATTTGTAGGAGCTTTAGGAGTTCTTATATCAACAATAATAAAGACATCAAGAGCTTCAACAGCAATAACATATTTTTCAGTTTTATTTATATTTGTTGGCATAGTAGTAATAACAATAGTTTATATGACCTTTAAAGAAATGAGTAATACTTCTTATGCAGATATAAAAATTCCAATTTTATCATTTATAAGTCCTACTTTAGGATTTGTAAGTCTTCTTGCAAAGCAATTAGGACAAGATAGTTATATGTTTGGAAGTGCTTTAGAAGAACTAGCTCCAAATGGATATATTATATCAATTATATTTCAATTAATATTTAGTGTTATATTTATAAAACTATCAGCGTATAAATTAAATCCTCTTAACAAAAAGAAAAAAAGGTGATGATTTATGGATTTAGATAAAAAGATAAATTCTTTTATAAAAACTTATGGAAAAAGAATAAAGATTAATTTCCTTTTAGATAAGATATTATTTGGAATTTTATTATGTGGAGTATTAAGCTTTATTTTATTATCAGTTTCTGTATTTGTGCCATTTAAAGATTGTTATAGAGTAATAGCTATTGTATGTATATTAATCATATTAGGAAGTTTTATATATGGAGTTTTAAAGCTTCCTAATATAAAAAAAATAGCACTTCTTATTGACTCTAAAGGTCTTAAAGAAAGGGTAATAACTTCTTTGTGCCTTTCAAATGATAATTCTGATTTAGCAATAACACAAAAGAAGGATACAATAGAAAATTTAAAAAATTTTAATTATAAAGAGAAATTTCCAATAAAGATAGATAGAAAAAAGCTTTTAAAAATAGGTGTCTTAATTGTAATAAGCACAGGAATTTTATTAGTACCTTCTAATTCAAAAACAAAGGCTAAAGAATTAAGAAACTTTGAAAAAGGAAAAAGTGAAATAATAAATAAAGTTGAAAAAGAAAAAAAGAAAATTGAGAAAACAGATGATTTATCTAAAGAAGAAAAGGAAAAATTAAAAAAGCTTCTTGAAGATGGTAAAAATGAATTAAAAGATATTGAAACTAATAAAGATATAAATAAATTTTTAGAAAGATTAAATAAAAAGCTTGAAACCTTAAAAGAAGAAATTAAATCTGAAGAAGGAAAAAAAGCTTTAGAAAATTTATCTAAGGAGCTTTTAGAAGATAGCATGAAAAAGCTTCAAAATGATGCCTTAAAGGATTTAAATAAAATTAATGAAGCTTTAAATAAAACAGAAGAAGGAGAAAAAATATCAGAAGCATTAAATTCAGGAGATAAGGAAGCTTTAGAAAATCAGCTTAATAATTTAAATAACTCTTTAAAAAATATGAGTGAAAATGAAAAAATAGAATTAGCTGAATCCTTATCAGAACTTGCCTCAAGTTTAAGTGATGAAGAACTTCAGGCTTTAATGAATCAGACAAGTCAAGGAGTTATGAATGGAGAAATAGACCCTTCAGAATTAGCTAAAGAATTATCTTCTCTTGAAAATACAGCAAAAGGTAATAATAATTCAAATTCTGGTAATAATTCTTCAGCAAATGGAGGTGCTTCTGGAAATGGAAATGGTTCAGGGAATGGAAATGGCTCAAATGGAAGTGGTTCAGGAAACGGAAATGGCTTAGGAAATGGTAATGGGTCTGGAACAGGATGGAATACTGGAAGTAAAAATGGAACAGAAAACACTTCAGAACCAACAAAAGGAGAGGAAGTTTATATACCAGAAAGAGAAATTGGTTCAGATGCAAATTTAACAGGAAATAAAAATAATAATTCCCCTTCTCAAGCAGTTGAAACTGAAAATGGATTGAATTTTTCAGGAGAAAAGAAGGATTATAATGAAGTAATAGGAGATTATAGTGAAAAAGAGTTACAAGGAATTGAAGGTTCTTCTATTCCAGAAAATATGAAAGATATTGTAAAAGATTATTTTGATGGATTAAATTAGGAGGAAATACATGGATATAGAAAATACAGCATTAAAGATTAAAGAATGTAAAGAAGAAATAGGAAAAGGAATTATTGGACAAAAGGAAATAATAGATAATGTGTTAATAGCTATTTTTTCAGGAGGAAATGTACTTTTAGAGGGTATGCCAGGTCTTGGGAAAACTCAATTGGTAAAAACAATTTCTAAGGCTTTAAATTTAAAATTTTCAAGAATACAATTTACTCCAGATTTAATGCCAGCAGATGTTGTTGGAACTAATTTAATTGTTAAAGAAAATGATATGACAAAATTTAAGTTTGAAGAAGGACCAGTTTTTACTAATCTTCTTTTAGCAGATGAAATAAACAGAGCAACTCCAAAAACTCAATCTGCTCTTTTAGAGGCAATGGGAGAAAAAAGTGTAACTGTTGGAAAGGTAACATATGATATGCCAAAACCTTTTATGGTTTTAGCAACTCAAAATCCAATTGAACAAGAAGGTACTTATCCACTTCCAGAAGCTCAGCTTGATAGATTTCAATTTAAAGTTAAGGTGGATTTCCCAAGCTTAGACGAATTAAGCAAGATAATAGATTTAACTTTAGGAAAAGAGGGAGAAGAAATAAATTCAGTTTTAAATGGTAAAGAAATACTTGAAATGAAGGAAGCTATAAGAGAAATACCAATAGCTGACCCTGTTAAAGAATATGCTTTAAAAATAATTTTAGCAACTCATCCTGAAGTAAAGGAAGGTCATGAGCTTTCTAAAAAATATGTAGAGGTAGGGGCAAGTCCAAGAGCAGCTCAAGGATTAATTAGTGGAGCAAAGGTTAAGGCTGTAATGGAAGGAAGATATAATGTTTCTTTTGATGATATAAAATATATTGCATATCCTGTTTTAAGACATAGAATAATTTTAAATTTTGAAGGTATAACAGAAGGAATAACAGAGGAATATATAATTGAAAAAATCCTAGAGGATTTAAGGGTAGTGTAGTATATGGAAGAAAAAATTTTTAATGATGATTTTTTTAAGAAATTACAAAAGATACATTTAAATATTAATTTAAGAATAACAAAAGGTCTTCAAGGTGGAAGAAAATCTCATGCAAAGGGAATGTCAGTAGAATTTTCTGATTTTAGAGAATATGTCCCTGGAGATGATTTTAGAAGAGTTGATTGGAATGCTTATGGAAGGTTTGATAAATTATTTATAAAGGTATTTATGGAAGAAAGGGAAGGTATATTTAATATATTTTTAGATAAAAGTGCTTCAATGGATTATGGAGAAAAAAATAAGAAGATAAAAGCTCTTCAAATTGTAGGTGCTTTAAGTTATATAGCTTTAAATAATTTAGATAGAGTAAATGTTAATATTTTAGAAGAAGATAATCTTTATGAAATTAAAGGAGGAACTGGAAAGAAGGTATTTCAAAATATATTAAAAGAACTTGAAAATATAGAGTTTAATGGAAAGACAAAACTTTCAGAAGCTATAACAAAAAGAAAAATAAATTCTAAGGGAGTTTCTATTATTGTTTCAGATTTTTTATGTAATGAGGGAATAGAAAGTCTTGAAAAGGCATTAAAATACTTAGCTTATAAAAAACAAGAAATAATACTTATTCAAGTTCTTTGTGAAGAAGAAATAAATCCTAAAATAGAGGAAGAAGTAACCTTGTTAGATAAGGAAACTAGAGAAGAAATAAAGCTTAACTTAAATTATAAGGTAATAGAAGAGTATAAAAAAACCTTAAAAAACTTTAATAAAACTTTAGAAACCTTAGCTAAAAAATATGGTGGAAAGGTTATTTTTTCAAATACTAATATGAGCCTTGAAGAAATAATTTTAGGAGAGCTTGGAAAGAATAGAGTTATAAATTAGAAGGAGGAAAACTTTTGGGAATAACAAATTTATGGCCATTGTTTTTTAGTATAACAATTCCAATGGTTGTACTACTTTATATATTAAAAAGAAAATACAAAGAAAAAGAAATTTCCTCCTCTCTTTTATGGATGGAGGCTTATAAAAACAGTTCTGCAAACACTCCTTGGGAAAAGCTTAAGGTTAATATTATGATGTTTCTTCAAATACTAATTTTAGCCTTAATTATACTTGCACTTATGAGTCCTTACTTAAATTTTGGACAAAAAGAATATAAAAATATAATTGTTGTAATTGATAATACAGCAAGTATGAGTACATTATATGATGGAGAAAAAACAAGGCTTGAAGAGGGTAAAAACTTAGCAGAAGAATATATAAAAAGTTCTAAGGAAGAGAATGAAAGTTATATAATTTCTTATAATGGAGGAAATGATTATGATGTTGTAAATGACTTTAAAGACATTACTCAAAAATATGGAACAGGAGATATAACTAATATATTTTCTTATGTAAGAGCATTAGGAGAAGGGCTTGAAGGATATGAGGTTTTAGTTATAACAGATAAAGAAATAAATCTTGAAGATATAAATGGAAAAGTAATTTCTTTAGGAAATAATGGGGAAAATGTAGGAATTACAAACTTAGCTCATAAATTTTATGATGATAAGATAAAGATAATTGCTACAATAAAAAACTTTGGAAACTTTGACTATAATGGAGACTTTTCTTTATATGGAGAGGATAACTTATTAGATGTAAAAAGTATTACTCTTAGCACAGGAGAAAGCATTACTTTAAATTATGAATATGATAAATTTAGTTATAAATACTTAAAAGGAGAGCTTTCTAAAAATGATTTAATAGCCTTAGACAACGTTTATTATGATGTTATTTCTGAAGAAAAAGAAAAAAAGGTACTTTTAATAACTGAAAAAAATGTATTTTTAGAAAAGAGCTTAAGTAATTTAGAAAATATTTCTCTTTATAAAACCAATGATTCAGAAAATATTCCTGATGAAGATTATGATTTATATATATATGATAATAAAAATATGAAAAATATTCCAAAGTCAGGTTCTATATTATTTATAAATCCAGAATCTAATGAATTTTTTAATGTAGAAGAAGTTGATAAGGCTGTATCTGGAACATCTTTAAATGAAGAAATGCCAAACTATCTTAAAAATATGAATTTTGCTCTTTCAAAATACAAAAAAATAGAAATGCCTTACTATGGAAAAGCTTTATTAAAGGCAGGAGAAGATGTTATAGCATTTATTGGGGAAAAGGATGAAAGAATGATAGGAGCAATAGGATTTGATATTCACAATAGTGATATTGCTTTAAAGAAAGAATTTCCACTATTTATCTATGAGCTTGAAGAAAAAATGATAAATTCAGGAATTTTATATAAAAATAAATTTGTCTCTGGAGATGAAATAACTATAAAAGGAAGCACAACAAGTAAGGAGATAAAGGTTATAAATCCTGATAAATCAATAACTGAAGTAGAAAAGGGAGACTCTTATGATAGTTTAACAAATTTAGGCTTATATAAAGTAAAAGAAACTACAGAAAATGGAGAAAAAGAAGAGTTATTTTCTATAAATTATCCTTCAGAAGAAAGCATTTTAGATGGTGAAAAAACTTCATCAAGTGAAAATGTAAAAAAGCAAAATAAAATATTAAGAAGAGGATTTTCTTTAAGTCCATTAATTTTATTAACAGCTTTAGGATTTTTAATTTTAGAATGGATATTATACTTAAAAGGAAATTAGGTGAGAGTTATGGATATAGAAGTTTCAAGGGCATATGCATTTATTCTAATACCTATTATTTTAGTTTTTATGTATATTGTTCTAAAAAAATTTAAAAACTTAAAAAGAAAAAATCTAGTAAATCTTATAAGCAGAATACTTATAATTATTTTTATAGTTTGTGGTATAGCAGATATAACCCTTTCAATAAAAGGAAGAAATATATCTACAATTTTTATTTTAGATGTATCAGATAGCATGTCTCTCTTTAAGGAGAAGGGGATAGATTTTATTGACAAGGCCTTAGAAGAAATGCCTAAAAATAATAAGGCAGGAGTAGTTGTTTTTGGAGATAATGCTACTATTGACAAGGTAATGGATAACAAAAAAGAATATAATGGAATAAAATCTGCCCCTTTAGTAAGTGCCACTAATATTGAAGAAGCAATAAATACTTCCTTTTCTTTATTTGATAAAAATGCCTCTAAAAGAATTGTGTTAATTACTGATGGAGAAGAAAATAAAGGTGATTTATTAAACAATATAGTTCTTTTAAATAAGGAGAATATAGATTTAAAGGTATATAAGGTTTCAAATGAAAGTGGAAATGAGGTATATGTAGAAAATGTTAAAGTACCTGATAATATTTCTATAGGAGAAGAATTTACAGTTACTACAACAATTGAATCTAATGTACAAACAAAAGCAAAGTTAACATTATTTTCAGGAAGAGATAAAAAAGCAGAAGAGGAGGTTGAACTTCAAAAAGGAAGCAATAAATTTGTTTTTAAAGATGTTCAAACAACAGGAGGTTTTAAGGAATATAGAGTTTTAGTTGAGGCGTATGAAGATACAAATGGCATTAATAATGAATATAGCTGCTTTACTAATGTAATAGCTCCTCCTAATATACTTGTAATTCAAGGAAAAGAAAATTCAGCTTTAGGAGTTATAGAAACATTAAAAAATACAAGTTGTAATTTAAATATTGTTTCTCCAAATTCAGCACCTAGAGAATTAAATGAAATGCTTGAGTATAAAACAATAGTTTTATGTGATGTTCATAAAGATGATTTAAATTCAGGATTTATTGATAATATAGAAAGCTATGTAAAAGACTATGGTGGAGGAGTTGTTACATTTGGAGGAGAAAACTCTTATGCCTTAGGAGGATATAGAAATACTCCTTTAGAAAAAATTCTTCCAGTAAATATGGACAAAAAAGGAAAAAATGAAGTACCACCAATAAGCATAAGCTTAATTATTGATAAATCTGGAAGTATGTCTTCTGGAAATGGAGAAGTAAGCAAGCTTACCTTAGCTAAAGAAGCTGCTATGAATGCACTAGAATCTTTAAGAGAAAGTGATGAAATAAATGTTATTGCATTTGATGATAAATATCAAAATGTTGTAGAAATGCAAAGTGCTAAGGATATAAAAAGCATAAAGGAAATGATAGGGGGAATATCTATAGGAGGAGGAACCTCAATTTATCCTGCATTAGAGCAAGGATATAAGTCACAGTTAAATAGCAAAGGAAAAATAAAGCATATAATTTTATTAACTGATGGACAAGATGGATTTACCTTAAGTAATTATAGTGACCTTATAAACAATATAAAAAATGAAGGCATTACTTTATCAACTGTTTCAGTTGGAGAAGATGCAGATGGAAATCTTTTAGAAGCTTTAGCAAACCAAGGAGGGGGAAGACATTATCACACAGACCAATACACAGATATTCCAAGAATATTTGCAAGGGAAGTGTTACTATCTGCAGGAACTTATATAATAAACGAAGAATTTACTCCTTCAATTTCAAGTAATAGCGAAATCTTAAGTGGAGTTGATACTAAAGAAAGAATTCCTAAGTTAAAAGGATATATAGGGACTTCAATAAAGGATAATGCAACAGAAATTTTCACTTCAAATCATGATGAACCAATACTTGCCTCTTATAGATATGGAATTGGAAAAACTGTAAGCTGGACCTCTGATATTAATGGAGAGTGGAGTAGTGATTATTTAACTTGGGAAGAAGGAGCACAACTTATAAAAAATGCTATCTATTGGACTATTCCAGAACTAAGTGATGAAGGAAAACTCTCTATATCTCAAGATGGAAACGAGGCATTGATAGAATTTTATAGTGATTCAAATTTAGAAGATTCAAAAATAAAAGCAGTTTATAATAGTGAATCAGGAAATGACGGAGAACTTGAACTTACTCAAGAAGAGCCAGGAAAGTATACAGGAAGAGTAAAATTAAATGAAATAGGTTTTTATAATTTTAATGTAAGGGAAGAAAAAGATGGTGAAGTTATAAATAATTATACAGGTGCTTTTTCCCTTCAATATTCTGATGAATATAAATTTAATAAAAACAAAGATAAGCTTAATACTTTAGTAAGTGAGGTTAATGGAAAATTTATAAATAATCCTAAAGATGCTTTTAAAGGTGAACTTAAAGAAGCATATAAAAAAATAAATTTAAGCAATATATTTTTAATTTTTGCTTTAGTTTTATTTTTCTTGGATATAGTTTATAGAAGACTTAATTTAGACTTTTCAAAGTACTTTAAGAAACTAAAAAATTCTTCAGAAAAAAATAAAAAAGAAAAAAGTAAAGATGAGGAAAATAAAAAAGAAGAAAAAGAGTATACTAATATAAGTGATGAAAAAGAAAATGATGATGTAATTTCTAAAGATAAAAAGAAAAAACAAAAAAAGAAAGAAGAAAAAGAACAGTTAGATGTATCATCATTATTAAAAAACAAAAAGAAGTGGTAATAATAAATTTAGGAGTTGATTTTAAGACTCCTAAATTTTTTTATAAGATTTTAACAGCATTAAAGAGTAAATAATTTTCGATTAAATAAAATCCATAAATATAGTTAATTATGATATAATCATATCTG
>Ga0352976_1023691_pt1 | contig 12241 bp, 10 predicted proteins | sample Cowrumrumenfluid_FD_205949 | JGI IMG/M metagenome (GOLD analysis project Ga0352976, IMG submission 205949) | Metatranscriptome of Cow rumen microbial communities from the University of Illinois at Urbana-Champaign, USA - Cow X-1 rumen fluid... | ecosystem: Host-associated > Mammals > Digestive...
TGGAAAGTGGGTGAAAGTGGGAGAATTTAAAACTCAATCCCATCACGGGAAAGGTAGGTGAGTGTAGATGTTCATGGGAGAATTCAATCATTCCATTGATGCGAAGGGCAGAATTATTGTCCCAGCAAAGTTCAGAGAAGAACTTGGGGAAGAGTTCGTAGTAACTCTTGGTTTGGATGGATGTTTATTTTTGTATCCAAATAGTGAATGGTTAGAATTTGTTGAACAGTTGAAACACTTACCGGGGACACTTGAAGCGAGAAAGTTACAGAGATACTTTTTAGCAGGCGCTATGACTATTGAGGCGGACAAGCAGGGACGTATGCTGATTCCGGCAAGACTTCGTGAATTTGCAGGGTTAGAAAAAGACGTTGTATTTGTGGGAGTACTTGGTAAAATAGAAATCTGGAGCAAAGAGCTTTGGGATAAGAACAATGATTTTGGTGATGTTGAAGCCATTGCAGAAAATATGGCAGAGCTTGGAATTAGTTTCTAAAGGAGAGACAGTCGGAGGAGGAAGTAAGTATGGAATTTAAACATGTATCCGTATTGTTGGAAGAGACAATCGAAGGCTTAAACATCAAAGAGGATGGTATTTACGTTGATGGTACTATGGGTGGCGCAGGTCATTCGTACCAGATTTGTAAGAGATTAGGGGAACATGGAAGATTTGTCGGAATTGATCAGGATGAAGCTGCTATCATGACCGGCAAGGAACGATTGAAGGAGTTCGGGGATAAAGTTTCTATCGTTAGAAGCAATTATTGCAACATGAAACAGGTTTTAGCAGACTTGGGAATTGAAAAAGTAAATGGTATCGTATTGGATTTGGGAGTTTCATCACATCAGTTAGATACAGCTGATAGAGGATTCTCATACAAAGAAAATGGACCGCTTGATATGCGTATGGACAAGAGACAGACATTGACAGCGAAAGATATTGTAAATACATACAGCGAGATGGAGTTATTCCGTATCATTCGCGATTATGGGGAAGACAAGTTTGCGAAAAACATTGCAAAGCACATTGTGCGTATGCGTCAGGAAAAAGAATTTGAAACAACATACGAATTAAATGAAGCGATTGCAGCAGCAATCCCTATGAAGGTTCGGAAAAATACCGGTCATCCTTCAAAGAAGACATTTCAGGCGATTCGCATTGAGCTAAACAAAGAACTTGAAGTACTAAACAACACGTTACAGGATATGATTGACTTATTGGAGCCAGACGGAAGAATATGTATAATTACATTTCATTCTTTGGAAGATCGTATTGTCAAGAGTATCTTTCGTAAGAATGAGAACCCTTGTACATGCCCACCAAGTTTTCCTGTATGCATGTGTGGTCAGGTATCAAAGGGGAAAGTGGTTACTCGTAAGCCTATTTTGCCATCAGATGAGGAGATGGAAGTAAATAGAAGATCTAAGAGTGCCAAACTGAGGGTATTTGAACGCAGGTAGTTTAGTTTGGGGGTAATTGTTATGGCTGAACGTTGGGATGGAAAGGAAAAAAGCTATATGCGAGAGTATGGTACGTATATAGATGGTAATACGGTTAGAAAACTAGAGCCGGTAAGAGAACCATTGATTTTGCCGGAAGAACACGAACAATCGAATGAAAAAGAGCAACAAAAAACAGTCCGAAAGAAAAGAAAAGCAACACGGAAGGTCACAAGGAGAATGGACTTGTTTTCTACATTATTTTTATCTGTAATGGTTATTGTTACTGTAGTTGTCAGTGTGAAATTTTTGGCTACACAATCGAAAGTTACCACTATGAAAAACAAGATTAATGATTTGGAATCTCAAATTGTTACGATGAAAGAGGAAAATAAACTTGCAAAAGATGAACTTACTGCAGATGTAGATTTGGATTATGTATATGAGTATGCAACAAAAGTATTGGGAATGAAACATCCGGGCAAAAAGCAAGTGATAAAATATCAAGGAAAAGAAAGTGATTCAGTACAGCAGTTTGGTGACATACCAGGTGCGAATTAATTGTTGAAATTGAAAGAATGAGATATGCAACACGGATTATCGGCGGGATGTAAGATGATTTGTGTTGCATACTTTTATGTAGAGAGGAAATAAGAAAATGGCAGATAGAAAAAGACGAAAGATAAAAAAATTTACACCAAGAATGCAGGGGACATTGTTTGCATTTATGGGAATTATTGTGTTAACATTTATTTTTTTAATTGTTCAGATTGGAAAAATCAATAAAAATAGCGGAGAAAAATATACAAAAAAAGCATTCAGTCAGCAAAGTTATGTAAATAGCGTGCTGCAGTACAAGCGTGGAGATATTTTGGATCGAAACAATACAAAACTGGCAACCAGTCGTTTGCTTTACAATGTGATTGTTTCCCCTTATGATTTCTTAGATGATGAGGATACAAAAACAACAACTATTGCGGCGTTATGTAGCTATTTTGAAATTGAGGAACAGGAAGTTCAAACACTATTGACAGAACGTCCAAAGTCAAAATATTACATCATTCGTAAAGAAGTGTCAAAAGATAAAGTTGACGATTACAAAGAAATGTTGGAACAGGAAAAGAAACGTGCAAAAAAAGAAAATGATGATATGAAAATCAACAAAAACGCCGTTTATTTCGAGAAGAACTATAAAAGAACTTATCCATTATCAAATACAGCCTGTAGTGTCGTTGGTTTTTCAAGTTCAGATAATTCGGGACTTTGGGGACTTGAAAATCAGTATAATGATATTTTAAATGGTTTGGCAGGAAGAACTTATGGATATTATTCTTCAGACTCTTCTATTGAAAAGACTGTGAAGGCTGCGAAAAATGGAAAAAATATCGTGACGACTCTGGATGTAAATATTCAGAATATTGTTGAGAAAACAATCAAACACTACATGAAGAAATACAATCCGAAAAACATTGCCGTTTTGGTTATGAATCCGAAAAATGGCGAGATTTACGCTATGTCATCGGATGTGACTTATGACCTTAACAATGCATTTGACTTAACGAATATTTATTCCGAACAGGAAATTGCAGGGTGGAGCGAAAAGGAGAAGTCGCAAAAATTAAATGAAATGTGGCAGAATTATTGTATCGCCCACGCATATGAACCGGGTTCGACATTCAAGCCAATCACCGTGTGCGCAGCATTGGAAGAAGGTATTGCAAATAATAATTCCACATTTTACTGCGACGGTTTTGAAAATATCAGCGGTGTTATTATCCGTTGTGTCAGCCGAAATGGACATGGTAACATGACGTTGAAAACATCACTTATGGAATCGTGTAATGATGTTATGATGCAGTTGGTAAATACCATGGGTAAAAAAAAATTTATGGAATATGAAAAACGTTTTAATATCGGTTTGAAAACAGGAATTGACTTGCCGGGAGAAAATCCGGGTTCTGTTTTTACGGAAGATAAGTTAGGACCTACAGAGCTTGCAACATCAAGTTTTGGACAGGGATTACAGACAAATATGGTACAGATTGCGTCGGCATTTTCATCTATCATTAATGGTGGTTATTATTATCAGCCGCATGTTGTAAAACAGATACTTGATGATGAGGGAAATGTAGTTGAAAATATTGAGCCTACATTGGTTCGTAAGACAGTTTCAAAGAGTACAAGCGACTACTTGAAAGATTATCTGTTGGCTACAGTAGAGGATGGAACCGGTGCTACTGCACAGATTCCGGGATATTCTATTGGTGGAAAGACAGGAACTGCACAGAAATTACCAAGAACTGCAGGAAAGCATTTGGTTTCCTTTATTGGCGGTTGTCCAATGAATGATCCTGAAGTGGTAGTGTATGCCATTATGGATGAACCGGGAGTGGCTGATGATGCCCATAGTACTTATGCACAGGAAGTTGCCAGATCGGTTATGAAAGAAATCTTCCCATTTTTAGGTATTTATAAATCAAAAACTACAAGTGAAGAAAATGGTGGACAGGCAAGTGTTACTGTACAACCTACAGTGGAACCTACCACAGAGCCTACAGCAGAACCAACAGTGGAGCCAACAGTGGATCCACAGGACAATTTAGAGTCTGCCGATGAAAATGAAAATTTACCAATAGCGCAGTAAGGTTAAAATGAAAAAACTTCGTTTGACATATAACGAAAAATACGATGCTAAGTGTAATGAAATCATAATAGCCTGATAGTGGCATAAAACACAAATCTTTATCATATCATGTATGCAAGAACACTGAGGTGTCAGCTATGAAAACATATCACAGGCGAAGCATACTAATGGGGTTTCTTGCGTGTTGTATTTTAACATTTTTTCTGATTGGACGTTTGTATTATCTAATGATAGGAAGAGCAGAATACTATGGTGTGAAGGTTCGCGAGGTGCAGGAAAGAGAGCGAAGCATTAAAGCTGCCAGAGGGAAAATACTGGATGCAAATGGTGTGGAGCTGGCATCAAACAAATCCGTATCCACCATCTCTGTTATATATAATCAGGTGAAGCAACCGGAAAAAGTAATAGATGTGTTATCCAAAGAATTGGAACTTGATCGGGAAGAAGTAGCAAAAAAGGTAAAAAAGCGCTCTTCCAGAGAAAAAATAAAAGCAAATGTAGATAAAACCATTGCAGACCGCATCCGGAATATGCAATTAGAAGGCGTTATGGTGGATGAAGACTATCGAAGGTATTATCCCTATTCTACGTTGGCATCGAAGGTAATCGGCTTTACCGGAAGCGATAATCAGGGAATTATAGGCTTGGAAGTTACGTATGAAGACATATTGCGAGGCAAGGATGGAGTGATTTATACTCTTACAAATGCCCAAGGAGTGGAGATAAAAAATACCGCGGAACATCGTAAGGAGCCTATACCCGGGAATGACCTTCAAATCAGCATAGATTTGAATATGCAGATGTATGCACAGCAGGCAGCATGGAAAGTCCGACAGGAAAAACAGGCGAAAAGTGTAAGGATTATCATGATGAATCCCAACAATGGAGAGATTTATGCCATGGTAAATGAACCGGAATTTGATTTAAATGACCCATTTACCTTAGTTGAAACAGATAAGGTAAATTCCATGACAGAACAAAATGAAACAGACAATGAAAATGTCTTGATACAACAGAATGAGACAGACAACACAAAAGTCATGACGGAAAAAGAAAAAAATGAGAAAAGAAATGCCATGTGGAGAAATAGTTGTATCAGCGATACATACGAACCAGGCTCCACATTTAAAATAATAACCGCCACCGCAGCTTTAAGCGAACATAAAGTGACAGTGAAAGATAACTTTTTCTGTGGTGGTTCCAAACGGGTGGAAAATCGAACCATCCGATGCCATAAAACATCCGGACATGGGGCAGAAACTTTTCGGGAAGGATTTATGAATTCCTGCAATCCGGTTTTTATGGAAGTGGGCGAGCGAACAGGAGTCGCCAATATGTTCAAATGGTATAAAAATTTAGGATTGTTTGAAAAGACCGGGGTAGATGTCCCGGGAGAAGCAAGTTCTATTTTTCATAAGCAGGAAAATGTAAAAGCCGTGGAACTTGCCACCATGTCCTTTGGACAGTCCATACAGATTACACCGCTACAGTTGCTGCGTGCAGTGGCATCGGTGGTTAATGGTGGGACTCTCGTGACTCCCCATTTTGGTGTCAGGGTGATTTCAGAAAAAGAAAATCGCATCAAAAATCTTTCTTATGAAGAAAAAAGTGCAAAACTTGATGAGGAAACCCAGAGTACCATGAAGGAACTATTAGAAGCTGTAGTTGCCGAAGGCGGTGGAAATAAGGCATACATTGAAGGATACCGGATTGGCGGAAAAACGGCAACATCCGAAAAACTTCCTAGAGGAACCGGAAAATACATTTCTTCATTTCTAGGAATTGCACCTATTGATGATCCAAAAGTTATGGCACTTATCCTGATTGATGAGCCACAGGGCGTGTATTATGGTGGAACCATAGCGGCGCCGGTGATTCGTCAGGTATTTGAAAATATACTTCCTTATATGGGAATAGAACTTGCATTCAAAGAATGAAAGACATATAATGAGAAGGTGTGACTAAAAAATACAAATAGATATAAAAATTTTGAGGTGAAAGACATGTTAGTAATCAATCAATCAATGATACAATTAACTCTACCAGTTTTGATTTCATTCGCCATAAGCATTGTATTATGTCCGATTGTAATCCCATTTTTACACAAATTGAAATTTGGGCAGTTTGTAAGAGAAGAAGGTCCGGAGTCACATTTGAAAAAAGCCGGAACGCCGACTATGGGAGGATTGATTTTCTTATTAAGTGTAATCCTTACCAGCGTCTGCTTTATGAGCGGAAATAAAGAAATCATTCCTGTGTTATTTGTAACATTGGGATTTGGTCTGATTGGATTTTTAGATGATTATATAAAAGTAGTTATGAAGCGTTCATTGGGACTTCGTGCATGGCAGAAGATGCTTGGACAGTTTGTGATTACAGCGTTATTTGCTTATTACATTGTAAATTATACAGAACTTGGAACAAAGACATTGATACCATTTTACGGTGAAGTAACTATGTCTCCGGTATTGTTTGTTATCATGTTGTTCTTTGTATTCCTTGGAACCGTAAACGGTGTAAACTTTACCGACGGATTGGATGGATTGGCATCAAGTGTAACTATTGTGGTAGCTACCTTCTTTACTGTAGTTGCAGTTGGAACACAGAATGGCATTGCACCAATTACATGTGCCGTTATCGGAAGTTTGTTGGGATTTTTGATGTACAATGTATATCCGGCAAAAGTATTTATGGGAGATACAGGTTCTTTGGCACTTGGCGGATTTGTTGCTGCGGCAGCGTATATGTTGAAAATGCCTGTATTTATTCCAATCATCGGATTTATTTACTTGTTTGAAATTATTTCAGTTATGATGCAGGTTAGTTACTTTAAACTCACAAAGGGAAAACGTATCTTTAAGATGGCTCCGGTACATCATCATTTTGAGTTGTGCGGATGGTCAGAGACAAGAGTTGTAGCAGTATTTTCATGCGTCACAGCACTGTTATGTTTAGTTGGATTGACAGCTATGTAAGATTGATTAACAAAAAGAAAAGAAGACGGTTACGGATAACAGTCTCAGAAAGGAAATAGGACATTAGTTATGGAATGGTCAGAAAAAACAGTAATAGTAATAGGAACAGGAATTAGCGGAATTGCAGCCACAGATTTACTTGTTGAGGTTGGCGCAAGTGTTATTTTATATGATGGAAATGATAAATTAAACCCTGAGGATATTAAGGCAAAACTTAAGAGTACAAAGGGAGTTTCCGTGGTTCTTGGAGATCAGTTGACAAAAGAACTTCGTAGCAATGTTTCACAGGTAGTCATCAGTCCGGGAGTGCCTATTGACAATCCATTAGTGGAAGAACTTCGTCGGGAAGGAAAGGAAATCTTAGGTGAAGTTGAGCTTGCGTACATGTTGTCAGAGGGACAGATTGCAGCTATTACCGGTACAAACGGAAAAACTACAACCACTGCCTTAGTAGGAGAAATCCTTAAAAGCTTTTATGCATCTGCGTTCGTGGTTGGAAATATTGGAATTCCATACACTCGTATGGCTACACAGATTAAAAAAGACTCTGTTGTTGCTGCAGAAATCAGTAGTTTCCAGTTAGAGACCGTTCATACATTCCGTCCGAAAGTAAGTGCGATTTTAAATATCACACCAGACCATTTGAACCGTCACTACACTATGGAATGCTATACAGATACAAAATTTGAAATTACCGCTCATCAGACAAAAGATGAGGTTTGTGTGTTAAATTACGAAGATCCGATTTTGAGAAAGAAGGCAGACAGTGTACCTGCAAAGGTTTTCTACTTTAGTAGTATGCAACCTTTGGAAGAGGGAATTTATCTTGATGAAGAGCAGAATATAATTTTTGCTTACGAAGGAAAGAAAGAGAAAGTCTGCCACATTTCAGAACTTAACTTGCTTGGAAAACACAATTATGAAAATGTAATGGCAGCCGTTGCTATCGGATATTTCATGGGTGTTCCAATGGACCATATCCAAAAGGTTATCAAAGAGTTTACAGCTGTAGAACATCGTATTGAGTACGTAACAGAAAAAAATGGTGTGAAATATTACAATGACTCTAAGGGAACCAACCCTGATGCAGCGATTCAGGGAATCCGCGCCATGATTACAAAGACCGTGCTTATCGGTGGAGGATACGACAAAGGTTCTGAGTATGATGAATGGATTGAAGCATTTGACGGAAAAGTAAAACTTTTAGTACTTCTTGGACAGACTGCAGATAAGATTGAAGAATGTGCCAGAAGACATGGATTTAATGATATTATCAAAGTAGATTCCTTAGAGGAAGCAGTTAAGGTATGCGCACAGAACGCTGAGCCGGGAGAAGCGGTATTGCTTTCACCTGCCTGTGCAAGTTGGGGCATGTTTGACAACTATGAGCAGAGAGGAAACATGTTCAAAGATATGGTGCGTGCCTTATAGTAGAGTTAAGAAAACAGGTTGTTAAAGAATTGAAAATTGCAATTTTAGAATGCGAAATACAGTGGAGACCTTGAGTCTCCCAATAAAAAACATTTAGAAGTGAGTTGAAAAAACATATTTAAATGTTTGGAGCATGAAAAAGAAATGAATGAAAGAGAGGAGAGAACAATGGCTAGGCGAAGAAAAAGAAAAACAGGACCTGTCAAAGGTCTCTTTCTGGAAGCATTTCGTGCAGGTGGCGGATATTATGATTTTAGTTTACTGTTCATAGTGCTGTTGCTTGTTGGAGTTGGACTTATCATGGTATACAGTACCAGTTATTATTCAGCAGTGCGATTTAAAGGCGATTCCATGTATTACCTGAAACGTCAGGGCGTTCTGGCATTTGCGGGAATTATCGCTATGATTTTCGTATCCCGGGTTGATTACAAAATACTTTTAAAACGTGTAAAAAACACAACGGTTCGAATGCCATCGCTTTTATTGGCACTTTCCATCGTGTTGCAGTTTTACGTTTTAATTAACGGTGTGGATTTTAACGGTGCGAAACGCTGGATTTCCCTTGGACCACTGGGAACGTTCCAACCTTCCGATTTTGCAAAGGTAGCTGTTATCATCTATGTGGCGTACATGATACATATTAATCCTAGAGCGTTGGACAGAGTAGGCGGTTTCGTAAGAATTATGATACCGGTTATGATTGATGTTGCCCTTATTGCAAAGGAAAATGTAAGTACCGCCATTGTAATCACATTGATTTTAGGTGGTATGTGTTTCATAGCCAGCCGGAATAAAAAATACTTTTTATTCTTTATATTGTTAGGCGTTTTGGCGGTTGTGGCGATTTTCCTTTTCGGAGAGGGATTTCGTATGGCACGCTTTAACAGTTGGAAAAACGTTGAGTCTGATGAAAATGCATTTCAGACCTTGCAAGGGCTTTATGCCATTGCTTCCGGCGGATTGATGGGAAGAGGATTGGGACAGAGTACCCAGAAACTTGGGTATGTTCCGGAGGCACAGAATGACTGGATTTTCTCGATTATTTGTGAAGAATTAGGATTGGTTGGTGCCTGCGTAATCATTCTTGCATTTTTGATCTTGTTATGGAGAGTATTTCAAATCGCAGTAAACTCCAGAGAATTGTTCGGTGGAATGATTTGTGTTGGTGTATTAGTACATGTGGCATCGCAGGTACTATTAAATATTGCAGTAGTAACCAACTCAATTCCTGCTACTGGAGTTGCGTTACCTTTTATCAGTTATGGTGGAACTTCGGTTGCCATGATGCTTATTGAAATGGGATTGGCATTATCCGTATCCTACAGAATTGGAACAGAGCAAGAAGGTGCTGTAGGATGAAGCAGATTATGAAAAAAAAGAAAGTCTGGATGATTGGTGCAGCGGTTTTAGTTATTATTTTGTTTTTGACTGTTGTCATATCCGGAAAAATAAAAAAAGTAGATATTGTGGGAAATACCTACTACACGGACAAAGAAATAAAAGAAAGACTGATGGATTCAGCAGTGACGAGAAATATGTATGGCTTGTACGCCAAATATGGAGCGGGAGTGAATCCCGGAATTCCGTTCATTGAAAAAGTATCCGTAGAAATCAGTGGTTCCCATGCAGTGACCATTTTAGTATCAGAAAAACCTATCATCGGCTGTATTAAATACATGAGCCAGTATTTGTATTTTGACAAAGAAGGCGTAGTGGTGGAAAGCAGTCCGGAGTATCAGAAAGGCATACCGGTAATTGAAGGTGTGAAGTTTACGAAGATGACACTTCACGAGCCGCTTCAGGTAGCTGATGCCGGTATTTTTGAGGAAATCATGTCTGTTTCACAGTCTTTGGAAAAATACGAAATTGCCACGGATAAAGTAGTGTTTGACATGGACCGTAAGGTTACGCTTTATGTCGGTGATATACGTGTAAAACTTGGACACCGTAAAACGTATGACATACAGATTGCAGAAATATCAAATGCCATTAAAGAAGCACAGAAAAAGAAGCTGAAAGGCGATTTTGATATGGAAAATTATGTGGAAGGTCAGGGACAGATATTGTTTAAACAGACGGAAGAATAGAAAAAATGACTATAGTTATCCGTGATTGCAAGAACTTTCACATGACGAAGTGAGTGATGGAATATATTGAAATTACGGCAGATATTTGTAATATATATAAAATTTCACTTTAGGACTTTTGTACTAAAAAAACATGAAATTCTGACGTAAAAATATAAAAAATACACGAAAATATAAGTTGTTACCAAAAATATACAAAAGGATGAATATTCTTTTTAAAAATTGCAAAAAAAACTTGCTATTTTATGCAAAAAAAAGTATCATAGAAAAGGTAAAGATTTATCTTAATGTGCGAAAAAATGAAGGAGGAAATGACCTTGCTTGAAATAAGAACAAACGATGCTGACGCAGCAGCAAAGATACTTGTTGTTGGTGTTGGTGGTGCTGGAAATAACGCAGTTAACCGAATGATTGAAGAAAATATTATTGGCGTGGAATTTGTTTGCGTCAACACAGATAGACAGCATTTACAGACATGTAAAGCTCCAACTTGTGTACAGATTGGTGAGAAGTTGACAAAAGGACTTGGAGCCGGAGCACAGCCTGAAGTTGGAGAGAAGGCAGCGGAAGAAAGCCGTGAAGAATTGACAGACATTATTCGTGGTGCAGACATGGTGTTTGTAACATGTGGTATGGGTGGTGGAACAGGTACCGGAGCTGCTCCTGTAGTTGCTTCCATTGCAAAGGAATTAGGTATTTTAACAGTAGGTATTGTTACAAAGCCTTTCCGTTTTGAAGCTAAGACTCGTATGAACAATGCCATTGGCGGAATTGATAAATTAAAAGCAAACGTGGATACATTGATTGTTATTCCAAATGATAGATTATTGGAAATCGTTGACCGTAGAACTACAATGCCTGATGCACTTCGTAAAGCTGATGAAGTGTTACAGCAGGGTGTTCAGGGTATCACAGATTTGATCAACGTACCAGGACTTATCAACCTTGACTTTGCTGATATCAGCACAGTTATGTCAGATAAGGGTGTTGCTCATATCGGTATCGGTATCGGTAAGGGAGATGAGAAGTGTGTAGACGCTGTTAAGCAGGCGATTACTAGTCCACTTCTTGAGACTACCATTGAAGGAGCTTCTGATGTTATCATCAATATCTCAGGTGACATCAGCTTGATCGAGGCAAATGAAGCTGCCAGTTATGTAGAGGAGTTAGCAGGAGAAGATGCAAACATCATCTTTGGTGCTATGTATGATGATACAGCTCCAGACTCAGCAGTTATCACGGTTATTGCTACAGGATTGGAAGGAGAAGCACCTGTACGTTCTTCAAGCAGCTTATTAAATAGCACTTTGAAGTCAAACTTTGGTGCATCATCTAGACCAAGTTCTACACAGTCTACAGTTAAGCCAGTATCGACAGTAAAGCCGGTACAGACTCCAAGCAGACCAGGTGGAAGCATCAACGTTCCTAGACCTACATATGAGACACAGAGATTAAATTCTGAAGCTACATCAGCTACAAGCTCATATTCATCAACAGCTTCATCGTCATTTGGTTCAGATAGTAGTAGCGGAATTAAGATCCCTGATTTCTTACAGAGAAAAGGAAATAAAAAATAATTCGAGACTTACTTGAAAATTATAAGTGATGGAATGTATATCTTGATTTCAGATATAAGATAGTTTAAATAAACGGAATGATATAAA
>Ga0352976_1039904_pt1 | contig 12169 bp, 7 predicted proteins | sample Cowrumrumenfluid_FD_205949 | JGI IMG/M metagenome (GOLD analysis project Ga0352976, IMG submission 205949) | Metatranscriptome of Cow rumen microbial communities from the University of Illinois at Urbana-Champaign, USA - Cow X-1 rumen fluid... | ecosystem: Host-associated > Mammals > Digestive...
AGCGGCTGAACAAGCAGAATAAAAAGGAGATTGTGATTGAAAGCGACTACATAACAGACAAAATGCCGCTTGAATATAGCAGTGACATAAAAACTCTGTTTTCTCTTTATATCGACTATGAAACGATACTCAACCGCAATAACAAACATTTATACTACGTTGAAATGATGACAAAATCATTTCTTGTATTCAATCAGTCTATGTACTCAGGCAGTTTAAAACTGCTGGACAGTCAGCTATGGTACAATGACGAAAAATTGATGATGTGTTTACCGCTGCTCAAAAAGCTGAAAACGCTGAAACAGTCGGCGGCAAAAGTTAAAACGGTAGCCGAACGCAGTACATACAATAAGCAGATAAAAGAAATAATTAAAGGATTGGAGGAAATGATTATAGAATGAGTGATGAAATTACTATCAATATTTCTATTCCGGCGGATAACGATGGTTTTGTATTGTTACAATGTTCACATTGTGTTGAATTTTTTAAATTGACAGCTCATGATTGTGAAGATGATAGTATTCTTTATATATATTGTCCTGCGTGTGGGCTTATTAGTGAAAACTATTTAACCGAAGAAGTTTTTGAATTAGCGAATATAATAACCAAAAATATTGCAAATGATGTGCTCTATAATGGTTTTAAGCAACTCGAAAGAAAAAATTCTTCAAGAAATCCGGTTAAATTTAAAGCTGGAAAAAAACCAAAACACGAATATGAAAATCCTATCCGTTCTCGGATAGATGAGTTACAGATTAAACAATATGCTTGCTGTAAGCGTTCTGCAAAGATTAAACCTTTGTTGAACATGTCTGCAAGTCATTGTCCGTTTTGTGGGGTGATTAATTTTGCAAATGAATAAAATTGAATTAAGAATAGTAATGTCGGAATTTAGTAGAAATGCAAATAGACTACTTCAATCAGACTTTTTCGATTATTTTAGCGATTTAAAAATGTTCCTTTCGTATATTGAGGAAACAGAGATAATTATTGGATATATAAATGAATGTGGTGGTTATACTGATATTGCAGATGAAGTAAAAAGTGTTATTAAGGATAGCAATGTCATTTTTGTAACAGAAATTAAGAGGGATGAACAAACAAGAATCGTATATTCTGTTATAAAGTATATCTGTGAAAACTATGATTCGTTTCCTCGTGGACTGCTTTTTTCGTATTCGCATTCAGGCTCAAATAAGTATAATGATATGTTAAAGGAATGGAATAACCGATTTGTAAAAAGACTTATAGATAATATAGATAATTATTTAACGAAAGTAGGTATTAGAATGGGTATGGACGACAATGTAGTATATAACATCAGCGGCAATCAAGTAAATATTGCCAAGGATAATGCAACAATCAATGCAGTACAGAATAATGCTGGTGTTGATGTCAGCAGGTTGAAAGAGTTAATATCAGCTATGCGTAATGAATTAAGTGCTGACTTATCTGATGAAGATAAGAAAGACGCAAGTGAATGTATTGACACTATAGAGACGGAGCTTGTTTCCGAGAATCCAGATGAGGACAAGGTTAAAACGGGTTTTAAGCTATTGAAAAGAATTGACGCTGGTGTTAAGTTTTCAAGTGCTTGCTGTTCATTGCTAACCTTTGCGGATAAAATACATCCTTTTTTGGGTCAAATTATTCCTTGGTTTCAGAGTGTGATAAAGTAAAAAGAGGAGGAACTGCAATGAACGAATTTCCACACCTTTCCGAGGGCATACTCGGAGAAGAAGACATTCCAAAAACCAACACCGAACTGTTTCTCTCTATGGTCGCTCAATATTTCCCCGAAGCGATAAAGGACGGCGAAGTTGACTTCACGGCACTTAAAGAGGAGATGGGCGAATTTCACGAAGTCGGCTCGGAACATTACGACTTCACATGGGCAGGCAAACAGGCGGCTAAGAAAAAGGCACAAGAAGACATTTTCGGAAAGTCACTCCGCTACAAGCCGCAGGACAGCGAAAACCCCGACACAACAGAAAATATCTACATTGAGGGCGACAATCTCGAAGCATTACAGCTTTTACGCAGAACATATCACGGAAAAATCAAGATGATTTACATTGACCCGCCTTATAACACAGGCAGTGACTTTGTGTATCGTGATAACTTTACAATGACAGAAGAAGAGTTATCAAAACTTTCGGGTGATGTTGTAGACGGTGTGCGTTTTCAGAAAAATACAAAGGACAGTTCACGTTATCACACATACTGGCTTAATATGATGTATCCGAGATTAAAAATTGCCCGTGAATTGCTTACTGATGACGGAGTTATTTTTATTTCGATTGATGATAATGAAGCACATAACCTCAAAAAAGTATGTGATGAAATTTTCGGAGCAAATAACTTTCTTAACCAGTTTACATGGGTATCAAATATAACTGGAAGACAGATTTCAGATAGTGGTGCTGCAAAAACTTACGAAGTTGTATTAGCTTATTCAAAAACAGTTTTGGGTGCTTGTGAATTTAATGTAGATATTACTTTTGCTAAAGAAAAAATGCCAGATACATATAAAGGCTTTAATAAGGATATTAGAGAAGACAGTAGAGGTAAATTTGCAGTAGGAGATACACTCTACAATCATAATAGAAAATTCAACGAAGAAACACGTCCCAATTTAGTATTTTCTATTTTCTATAATCCTGAAACAGAAGAAATTAGGACAGGAGAAATAGGAGAAAGGATTCAAGGGTTTGTAGAATTACAACCTCATAAAAATGGTGATGGGACACATAAATATCATGCTTGGAGATGGTCAAGGAAAAAGATTGCTGAAGAAAGTTATGACTTGATTGTACTCCCAGTAAAAAAAGGGTATGAAATATATACAAGAATCAGAGATTTTAATACCACATTGTTAAAGGATTTAATAACCAATGTTTCTAATGGAGATACTGAGGTACAAAAGCTTTTTAACGGAAAGAAATATTTTGATTATCCCAAATCAGTTGATTTAATCAGGATTTTTATTTCTGCAATTAAGAATAATGACCTTATTCTTGACTTTTTCTCCGGCAGTGCAACAACAGCACACGCAGTAATGCAGCTTAACGCAGAGGACGGCGGCAATCGTAAATTTATTATGGTTCAGCTCCCCGAAATATGCGATGAAAAGAGCGAAGCATTCAAAGCAGGATACTCTAATATTTGCGAAATAGGCAAAGAACGTATCCGCAGAGCCGCAAAGAAAATTCACGAGGACAATCCCGACGCTGTATTTGACGACGGCTTTAAAGTTTTTGAAGTGGGCGGCACAACAATTCGCTGGAATACAACAAATGATGATGAAATTAAACAGCTCACAGATGAAGATTACAGCACAGGCGATAAGGATAAACTCGACTTTACACAGGGTTACAATGACACAGATATTGTCTATGAAATAATGCTCCGTCAATACGGCATTCCGCTTAGTATGCCTATCGAAAAACTAACCGAGATAAGCGACCGTACATATATATTTGCCGATGCGGTTGTTGTATGCTTAGAACCCGAGATTGACGATAAACTTATTGAAAAGCTTGCGGCTATCGAGCCTACTCCGATGAAGTTTGTTCTCCGTGACAGTGCGTTTAACGATGATATAGAATTGAAAGAGTCCTCGTTCCGCAAACTCTCCGCACTTATCCGCAGTCACCAGACCGAGGAAGAACGCAAGAGCAAATATCAGAACTACACCGTAGAATTTATTTAAGGGGGCGGCACTTTTGGGCGAAAAGATAAGTTTTCAAATTGAATCACTTGATTATCAAGAAGATGCCGTTCAGTCAGTAATTGATCTGCTTTCGGGAGTAGACCGCAGATCAATCAGTAACCTTTACAGTATTCAGAGAAAACAGGGCAGTTTTTTTAATGTACATCCCGAAGCTAACGTCCGCTTTAATGCAGGCACAAGGCTTTTGCAGAATTTGCAGAAAGTACAGTACGAAAACGGCTTGTTTAAAGACAGTCAGATTGTAGGCAGTATTCCGCAGTTTACAGTTGAAATGGAAACAGGCACAGGCAAAACCTTTGTGTACCTTGAAACTATACTCCGCTTGTGGAGTGAGTTCGGCGGTCAATTTAAAAAGTTTATTATAGTTGTGCCGTCAAATGCTATTCTTATGGGTGTCAGGAAGTCAATAGAAACTTTTGCGGATTATTTCAAACCGAAGTTTAATAATATCGACATAACACAGCATTACTTTATGTTTGATAAAACCGTAACTCCCGAAACGGTAACTGCAAAGCTTATAGAAAGCACAGACCTTTCTATAATGCTTATTACAAACCACTCTTTCAACAAGGAGAAAAACCGCCTTAGAAAAGAAAGTGAAAACGGAGTTGTTGTTTGGAACGACATCAGGGATATTGCACCAATAGTAATTATTGATGAACCGCAGAAACTCGACGGCGACGGCAAAAAAGTTACTGCCTCTATGAAAGCAATACTCGAACTAAATCCCTCGATGATACTCCGCTACTCGGCTACTCATAAGAATTTGTATAACCCAATTTATAAACTTGATTCATATGACGCATTCAAGAAGAGATTGGTTAAGGGTATCACGGTAAAGACTGTTCACAGCCTTACCCCGAAAGATTTTCCGTATATTCGCTATGTAAAATTTACAAAGGAATTACAGGCGAAAATTGAGATTTTCAGCAAGGCACAAGGCGAAAAAACACGTTGTACAAAATTCGATGTTGACAGCGGAGCGTCACTTGAAGAACTTTCAGGAGGTCTGCCGCAGTATCACAATTGGTATATTGCCGCACAGCCGAGAAAAGGCGAGCCTTTGCAGATAACTACAGACAGCGGCGAAATACTGTACATTACCGAAACAAAAAGCAATGACGAAATAGACCACGATGCAGCCGTTGAAAAGCAAATGGAGATTGCTATAAAAGCACATATTCAGAAGCAGCGTGAAATACTCGAAAGCGGCAAGCAAATAAAGGTATTGACGTTATTTTTCGTTGACTCCGTTGCAAAGGTACGTTCTGAAACAGGTGACGGCAGGGGAGAATATCTGAAAATATTTGACCGCACATTTGAGAAAATACGTTCAGACCCAAATTTGTTTAATATTGCGGCACTGAAAAAGCACCCGAAAGAGTTTGCAATTCTGAACCCCGATACACCTGTATCAGCTGTTCGTGAGGGATATTTTGCCGTTGACAAGAAAAACAAAGCGGTAGAAGTAGAGGGCTGGAACAGCGATTTGAACGATGAAGAAGTAAGCCTGAAAGCAAAAGCACAGGAAGATGTTGACAGAGGAATTGACCTTATTCTGAACAAAAAGGACGAACTTATCAGCTTTGACGAGCCGTTATCTTTTATATTCTCACACTCGGCACTGCGTGAGGGTTGGGACAATCCTAATGTGTTTGTGCTTGTCACACTCAAAGAGGGCGGCAGTGATATTGCGAAGAAACAGGAAGTCGGAAGAGGTCTGAGATTGCCGGTTGACAGTAACGGTATACGCTGTTACGACAGTGCGGTAAACGAGCTTACGGTTGTTGCCAACGATTATTACGACCATTTCGCAGACTCACTTCAAAACGATTTCAACAAGGAATCAGGCTTTAATAAAGACGAAGTCAGTGCCGATATTATCAAGACAACTATGATAAAAGCCGGCATTCCGTCCGACAAGATAGAAGAAGCCTGCGATGCGTTCAAGCGTGAATTGCTGTCATCAGGTGCGGCGAAAATTGACAAATCCGGTAAAATTATGCTTACAAAAGATGCGGAAGATTTTCCAAACATTCAGTTCAATGACCCAACACTTATTGAACATGCAGAGCAGATTATTAAGAATTTCAAAGTTGTGATGAAAGATAAAGGCAGTAAGAAACTCGACATTACAAACGGCGATGAAGAACCGACAGTAAACGGCAGACAAAAATACATCTCCGAAGATGAATTTGATAAGCTGTACCGTAAATTGCTTATGATACTTCAAAAGCAGTCGGTATATCGCTACAAGCTTGATAAAGACGAGTTCATAAAGACAGCGGCGGCAGAGATAGAGAGAACACTTTCACGCAAGAATGACTTTATCAAATTTGAGATAACAAGTGCAGATGTTGACTTCAACGATTCACGCAGAATGGAAATGACGGACGCACAAAGGCAGATAGAGGACAGTTCAAGTCATACGGTAACTTACGAAGAAAGACCGCTTTTTGAGATAGTCAACGTGATAATGACGCATACTATGCTGCCACGACTTGCGATAATCAAAATTATAAACAGACTTTCCAATAGTGTGCGAAACAAGATAAACAATCAGGACTATCTTGAAGAAGCTGTAAAGATAATCAACGAACAGCTGACAGTGTTTAAGAGTGAGCATTTCCTTGAAGCGGAACTTATTGAGGGTGTGGGAGCAGAAGACAGCGACATATTCGAGGTTGACAAAATCGGCAACGAATCGGAGATAAAGCATTTGTTTACACCCAATTCTGCACACCGCCGAGCAATGAATCTAAAATACAAATTCGACAGTGACGGAGAGTTGAAATTTGCAAAGGCTCTTGATGATGACCCTAACGTGCTTTTGTACACAAAACTCAAAAAGGGCGGATTTGTGATCGAAACACCGGCAGGAAATTATTCTCCCGACTGGGCGATAGTTTATCAAAAAAGCGGCGAACAGATTGCTATGTACTTTATTGCCGAAACGAAGTGGGATAAAACTTACGGCGATCTTTCTGATGATGAAAAAATCAAGATTAAATGTGCCGAGAAACACTTTGAGGCAGTCAACAGCAGCTTGAATGAGGTAGTAAAATATGCATGGGTGAACGCTTATAAAGATGCGACAATGGAGAATAGTTTCCCGCAGGTGTTTACGGATTAAATATTGAGTTAATGTTTTAATAGTTTTGATTTTAAATCTCTACTTGAACATAACATTTAATAGATTGAAAATAATCAGTAAATTGACGATTTTTTAATTATAATGACTTTTATATATTTTAATGTTTTTCTTTTTCATTAATGAAGAAGAAAAGCATTAAAATAAATGAGGAGATGTGAATATGAGTGGATTTGGATGTGGAGGAAATCCATTTAAAGATGGGATAACAGGTGGAGATTTTATGGGAGGTTTGTTTGATGACAGACCGATTTTAGAAGATAAGATAAAAATGCTTCTTACCGATGTAGAAACTGAAGGAGAAAAAAGAGGCTATGAAAAAGCCTCAAAAGAATATGATGTAGCATACAAAGAAATTGAAAAACAGTTCAAGGAAACGGAAGCTTTTTTTGAAAACCAAAAGAATATATATGATTATCAAGCAAATCAGTTATTGGATTATCTTGAGATACTCGAAAAGAAACATGAATATTTAGAAAAACAAGTAGAACTAAAAACAAATGCTGTTTCAATGAAATATAGTATTCCAATTGATATAATAAAAAGATCTATGGCTGAAGGATCACTTTTTACTGGAGTTTATCATACTGTAGATATCTTAGATTTGATATATTCATATAAAGAAAAGAAATTGCGTCAAGCTGAACAGAAAGGTTACGAAGAAGCCAGGATATTGTTTGATAAAAAACTTCAAAAGCTTAAGGATGAGCTGAAAAAATTGAAAGAACATGGAGATAGAGAGATAGATACTCTTTCAAAAACAAATTCACAAATTCGTGGAGACATTTTTGAACTTGAAATCAAAAACTCTGTACTCGAAATAAAAAGCGCAGAACTACAGATATTACTATGAGGAGGTATAGAATTGAAGAGCAGTGAATATAGAAAACAGATAGCTGATACTCTTTCAAATCTTGACAATACAGTAAGTGATTTACAAAAAGGATATGATGAAACTGTTCGTGTAAGAAATGTAATGCGTAATACAAGAGAAACATTAGATGATTTAGATGAACAGTTTTGTCGGCAAACAGGTCTTACTAAAGTTGATATGGCATTTCTCTTTATAGCAATTGGTTTACAAATAGTTCGACAGTACCTTTTGACACAATTTCCTCAAAGATTGGACAATCAGTCAGCCGCAAAAGAAACATTCGGACATTTCACAGAACATTCTGATAGACATCATAGATATTACAATCCGTCACTACAGGAGATTATTACTAATCCTGTTCCGTTTGATGCAAATATAGGTGCAGCGGGTGCATTAAGCGGAGGTGGGAAGATGGGTCATCGAGTAACAGCAATAGGTCATGATCCATTATTAGGCTTGATTTTTGGAACTGCCAATATTGCAACGTCCACTTTGACAACTTTTACTTTTGAGTCGTATCATATATCTACTTTCAATAGCAGAGATTTCTTTAGAAATCATGCACGTACCGAGTTGGTTCTAACTTATACTGTAGATAAACTGCTGAATCAAGGAATTGAAGGAAAAACAATTGTTGCAATGTCTTTGATTAAAGAGATTATACACTTGAACTCAGATCTTAATACAAAACACAGCTTACCTCTTCCATTAGTATCAGTGATAAACCCAAAGTTGGCTTCAGAATTAGCATCATACGGATTAGATATGTCAAATATATTAACAGTTGGAAAGCAGGCTTCATATGCAACGCTGATTAATTACATGATAGCTATGATTCACGGTTTATTTTTTGATGGTAATGGTACTATGGAAAGAAAGCTATATGAAGTGCGCACCAGAAAAATACTGAGCTATTCAAATATAGTTGCAACATCAAGCAATCTTGCTGTTACAGCAGTTACAAGAGATATGAAAAATCTTGATCTTGGAGGCTTGGCAGTAACTATCTATCGTTTGATAACGGATCTAAATTTTATTCGTGAAGTAAAGAGAGAATTTATTTTTGGAAATTATAAAAAAATGATAATGGGAGATTATTTGTACGATTAGTTTATCAGTACCAAATTTGTTTATTCAATTACTATAACATTCATCTATTTATCGGTAATATATAATCTGAGTGGTTAGGGTATTTTGGATTAATTATCACCAGTCACGTTCATTTTGTCTTTTCAATAACCTTATTCGGCTCACCGTCCGAACTAATCCACTCATCAATATTACTCTTCAGCAGTATCAGCGGCATACGGTTGTGTATCTCTTGCAGCTCCTCTATAGGTGATTTCCTAAGCACTGCAAAAAGCGAATCCTTCAAATCTCACATCATTTACAAAAAATTTGAGAGCCATCTGCAGTGACACCAATCATCACATTATAGTATGCAGATTTGTCGGCAAATTTGTTTCATTGTGCTTTGAGTTACGCGCACGAAAGCATTATGGCGTCACGCCATGCGAATCTTGTAATTTTCAAATGCAGTGTGCCATAAGAGAATTGTTTGAAGAAACAGAAACCAAGTCGGATACATTGACAGAATATTGCAAAGTTGTAGTAGATGAATACTCTTAAGAGTATTCCTGGTCAATTACTTGATGGATAATATCTCTGGTAATATTAGGTTTTCGTATTTTTATGGAGGAAAAATCAGTATGGGCAAGACTAAACTTTTTGGTGAAAAATATCAATCAGTACTCGAATTAGGTGAAGGTGGAAACGCTACAGTTTATCTGGTGAAAGAAATTAGTACAGGTGTTGAGTACGCATTAAAACCATTTACTCGTCCTAAGGATAAGGAAAAGATGGAGCGTTTTAAAAGAGAGGTAAGTGTAGTCAACGAATATAAAGATTATATTACAGGAATATTGCCAATTGAAGATCATATGATGGATGATGAAAATAATGAATACTGGTATGTAATGCCGAGAGCTAAAGAAATAAATGATGAAATTTCGGCCAGAAAAAATGATTATAAGTTTATCATAAACGGTATCATACAACTCTCCGAGACATTAATGAAGCTGCATGAACAAGGACATTCACATCGTGATATAAAACCAGAGAATATATATTACTACAATGACAGATTTTATATTGGAGACTTTGGTTTAGTAAGTATTTTAGATTCTGAAGAAACGCTTACCAAGCCAAGGGCACTTGGAGCATACTCGACGATGGCACCTGAGATGCGACGTGATCCACAGCTGTATGATGGAAAAAAAGCCGATGTATATTCGCTTGCAAAAACGTTATGGATAATGTTGTCAGGAAAAAGCAAAGGCTTTGATGGAGTATATGACTTTCGAGATAGAACCATAGGATTAAGATTTAATTCGCTTATTAGTAAAATTCATATTGTTGAGTTGGAAGAATTATTAAGAGTATCTACTGATAATGAACCAGATAAACGTCCAACTATGAGAGATTTCAATGAAAAACTGAAGCACTGGTTATCAATGAATCCGGAGGATTTTCATTCAAATATAGTCCAAAATAGCGAGTGGCGTTTTATCAACAAGCTATTATTTGGTGAAGATACTCTCTATACTCCCGAAATCGTCATTTGGGAAGATAATAATAGAATTCGTGATGTTTTGTCATTAATTGCCACCTTGCCTGCATTTAATCATATGTTTTATGCTAAAGGAGGTCTTGATTTTATCGGAGTTGAAAACGCTCCTGAAGATAACTGCTTATATCTATATGAAGATTATGCGATTAATGTTATTAAGCCAAGCAAATTGATATATTGTAATTTTCCACAAGATGCAAGATGGAATTATTTCTTGTTAGATTTGGATAAACTTGACCCAATACTTGCTGATGAAGTATCTGAAGAAAGACCTTATGAATTATTGGTTGAAGATAATCCAGGAAACTATGTGTCTGCAAGAGATTCGATGTATGGAGTATATGATTATGATACTGGAATACGCTTTCCAGAAGGTTGGAAAGAGGTTAGACGGTGTTATAGCGGAAAATTTCTAATCTGCTTAAAATACGGACCGTATAATAGTATTAGTGCAACATACGACGGAAGACATTCACAATGCACAGTTCAACAATTCAGACAATACACTTTAATGTTAATTGAATTGTGTGAAAAAAGTAAGCAATTAGGATTGGACGAAGAAGTAATTCTAAATAGCCATGAGATAAGCAAAAACCCTTTTAAAAAAAGTAATGAAAATGATAAAAATGAAGAAGATATGAAATGTAAAATAGAAAATGCAAAAAAAGGGCAACAATTTGTTCAAGAAAACTTAGTTGAATGGTGCTTTAAAGATTTATTACCGATGGTAATAGATAGTATAATTCATTCATCAGAATTTACTGTTACTTATATTAAAAATAAATTTGGTTTTATAGAAGGCAAAAAAACTAATATTGTGTAATGATGGCTATTTTAAAGATAATCCCGCGCCAAATGACATTTTTTATTGTTACTCGATTGATGAAATATTAGCGGTTGAAAAATCTGTTAAGCAAAAGATTTTAAACATATGTCAAGAAAAAGAATGTGTTCCCGAATGGTATGATATACATATTAATATTGAGCAGAGATTTCTTGATTATTTTCCAAGATATTTATTTACTAAGAAAGATATAGAACAACTTATGCGTAATGCCGATGATAGAAATGACAACATACTTGTAATAAATTACGATGGTTATGCTGAAATAATTCAAGATTTTGATAAATCACATTATTATCCTGTAAGTCATGATGCTTGGAATTCACGAAATAACTATGTTGGAAAATACTCGTCACTACCTTCATTAGAGGATGATTATATATCATCGTTACAGGGCTGGCTATTATTCTTGCAAAGTCGTAAACATATTACAATGGACTATGTTCATGAGAATAATGATATTGACAAATTGCTTATAGAGATTTCAAAATATTATGACTGTTAATATGAAGGACTTATAGAATCCCGCAACACCTATAAACCCACTTATTTCATCAGCATTCAGCTCCAGTACACGACCGATATTCTCAACAAGCTACTGAGAATAGGTGTGGCTGCCTTTTTTGATGTATACTATGTTCATCGGTGCGATGTTACATTTTCGTGCGAGGGTTATATCGTCCATGTGTTTTTTCGTCATGTAGAAACTGAGAAGTGATGGTAAATCTGTATTCATAGCATAATCCTTTCTATTCTGCCTTTTCAATAACAACCTCCGTCACAGCCCTATCGACAACCCTATGCGGCTCCCCGTCCGGGCTGATCCACTCATCAATAGCGCTCTCCGGCAGTATAAGCGGCATACGGTCGTGAATTTTTCGCAGCTCTTCGGTAGGCGCTCTTGTCAGTACAGCAAAAACAGGATACTTCAAATCCCG
>Ga0352976_1031883_pt1 | contig 12020 bp, 10 predicted proteins | sample Cowrumrumenfluid_FD_205949 | JGI IMG/M metagenome (GOLD analysis project Ga0352976, IMG submission 205949) | Metatranscriptome of Cow rumen microbial communities from the University of Illinois at Urbana-Champaign, USA - Cow X-1 rumen fluid... | ecosystem: Host-associated > Mammals > Digestive...
GGAAGAATGGGTGAAAGAGTAAGTGGATTTGTTGGCACTCCTGGTCAGATGGAATCTTTAGAACGTGAGACTAAAAAAATAGAGAGTGATATGAAGCCTTTGAAAGATGAGGTAGACGCAATGAAGTCTGTTAGTTCTGCTAAAGGTGACATGAAAAATAGAGCAAAAGATCAGCTATATAATACTAAAATAGATACCAGTAAACCAGCAGGAATTAAATATGCTGAATTACAAAAGAAACTATTAGAAGCAAAATATAAAAAGGAAGCAATGGAAGCTTCGCTAAAAGAAAGATTGGAAAAACATTTGATAACACAAACTCAATATGCAGAACGTATGACGAGTGCCACAACTGCCTTTAATGCAATTGAAAATTCAACACTTGAAGAATACGCTGATTGGACAATTAAGAACCGTAGTGTAGGGGGAGCTGATGCTGCAATTGGAAGTATTATGGATAAAACAAATGCAACCATTAGAAGTAGTGACAACTTTAGACTACAAGGAATCACTGAGATTACAAGTTTTGAAGATGTTAAGCGTAATGATGGCGCTGCTCAAAATAGAATTACCTCACTTGAAACTATGCCAAATGGTTTAAATGAATTACAACAAAGATTAAATGATAAAAGAAATTCGGAAGAGTATTCAAGGGCACAAGCTAATAGAGATGCAGTTAAATAATAAAAAGGGTGTGATAATATATGAATTCTTATTTAATACCGGCTAACTCAAAGAAGAGTATGTTACATTTTGGATATTTTAATACAACTGATTTAATTTTATTTGGATCTGGAATAGCGTTGTCATTACTTCTTTTGCTAATTCTACCTATTGATAGATTACTGATGGGACTAATTGCGGTTGCTCCGGGATGTATATGTGGATTTTTGGTTATGCCAGTTCCTAATTATCATAATGTTAGAACGTTTATTATGATTGCTTGGGAATTTTATACGACAAGACAAAGATATATATGGAAGGGTTGGTGTTTTAGTGATGAAGAAGAAACAAAAGGTAGTAAAAAGTAAGTATACTGATGTTCCTGTTAATAATATTGTAAATGGTACGATTATTCTTGATAATAATTTAAAGGTTACTGGTGTTAAGATTATGCCAAGGAATATTTTTATACTTGATCAAGGTACACAGAATGCGATTATTACTAATTTAAAAACTGTATATAATGTTATTGATTTTGAATTTTGGATAATTGCTGCCGATAGACCTGTTGATATTAATGTATATTTATCTGAGTTACAGCTTCTTTATAATAAAGTAACTGAAAATAGTAAACGTAAGTTAATTATGGAAGATATTAATAAAGCTAATGCTTTTATGAATAATAATGTTGTTGATACGGAGTATTTCTTACTCTTTAAACATAAAGATAGCGATGTAATAGCTAAAAGAATACGTATGCTTATTAATAATTTTGCTAGTGCAGGACTTACTGCTTTTCAAACTACTAATGATGATTTAAGAATGATTTTAGATAATTTCTTAAATGGTGGACAAACTACGACATTTGGGACGGTGTTTGCATGATAGATATTAGAAGTCAGATTGCTCCTAAGGGGCTTGAGTTTAAAGCAAATGAATTTGTTATTAGTGATAAGTATGCTTGTATTTTAACGGTTATTTCTTATCCGAAGTTCATATATCCTGGATATTTATCTAGTTTAACTAGTATGTCTGGTGTTAAGGTAGTTATTAAGCATATACCACTTCCTGCAAGTAGTATGAGTAAGATGCTAAATAAGGAACTTGCTGATTTGCGTCAAAGGTATCAAGATGAACGTGATAGAACGATTCAAGAAAGAATTAGACAAGATTATGATTCGCTTGAACAATTTATAAGAGAACTTGCGGCTAGTCAATCAAGAATTTATGATTTTCAAATGCATATTATGATAACTGCTAATGGTAAAGAAGATCTTGAACTTAAGAAAATGCAAGTCAAAAATTATTTAGAAGCAATGGAACTTAAAGCTATTCCTTTACGTTTTGAACAAGATAAGGTTTTAAAATCAATTTTACCAATTTATGATAAACAAGATATTGAAGATCGTATTGGAACACCAATACCATCTCCAACTATTGCGGCTATGTATCCTTTTATCTTTGATAGTATTAAAGATCCAGGCCTTTCTACATTACTTGGTGTTGATTTCTCTGGAGGAGTTATATTATTTAATCAATTTTTATATCAAATTAAGAAGGAAAATAATAGAAATAATGCTAATATGATTATTTTAGGTACATCTGGTAGTGGTAAGTCTACTGCTGCAAAGATTATTTTAAGAAGTCATATTAGAAATAATAATCAAATAGTTATAATTGATCCTGAAGGTGAATTTGAAGATATGGCTAAAACTTTTGGTGGGGATTTTATTGATCTTGGTAAAGGTGGTCATTATGGAATGGTTAATCCTCTTGAGGTTGTCTTAGACGCTGATGAGGATGAGATTAAACAAGGATTAGGATATACAGTGTTAACTAGAACACTTCAAACGGTTAAAGCCTTTTTAAAGTATTATGATCCATCAATAGAAGAAGATGTTGTTAATATGTTTAGTGAAATTGTTCAAGAAACATATAAAAGATTTGGTATTAATTTTGAAAGCGATTTTTCTAAGTTTAAATCTCAGGATTATCCTACTTTTAAGGACGTATATGCAACTATAAAAGGTAAAATACTTGCTATGCCAGAAAAAACACAGGAAAAAGATATCTTGGAAAGATTAGAGTTAAAAATAAGACCTATTGTAAAGGAACTAAGATATTATTTTGATGGTCATACAACTATTACACCTAAAAGTGATTTTATAGTATTTAATATAAGAGAACTTATGAATGCTGATAAGAATATTAGAAATGCTTTATTCTTTAATATTTTAAAGTATGCTTGGGGACTTACATTAAACCCTAAGGTTAATACGGTTATGATGGTTGATGAAGCACATGTTTTACTTAGCGGTGGTAATACATTGGGAGCTGACTTTTTAGCTCAGATTCAAAGACGTGCTAGAAAATATAATACTGGTACTATTTTAGTTACACAACAACCAACAGATTTTAGTGATCCATCCGTTATAACACAAGGTAAAGCAATTTTTGATAACTCAGCATATTACTTAGTAATGGGACTTAAGAAACAAGCTGTTGATGATTTATCGCTATTGATTGATTTAAATAATAGTGAACGTGAAAGTATTAAACAGTACAATCAAGGAGAAGCATTATTTGTTTGTGGCAGTCGTAGAATGCGTATTAATGTTATTGCTTCAGATGAAGAGTTAGATTCATTTGGTAGTGGCGGAGGATTATAATAGGAGCTGATTTTATGCCATACAAAAAAAATAAAATAATATGTATAGGAATAGTTATTTGCTTATTACTTACATTTTTAGCAACTCATGTTTTTGCAGATCAAAAACATGAGGCAAGCTTTGATGATTTAAGTGAGTATTTTAGTACAAAGATTTCTTGTAAGGTTGATGATGAAGGATGTACAGAGAGAGCTGAATATAAGTTTTATTTAAAAATGTATGATATATATTATTTATATAAAAACAAATATAAAGTAAGTCTTGATTTACCACTTATTATGGCAACATTATTTTACAATAGTGATCAAATGTCTGATGTAATGGAGATGAATGTTAGTGATTATAATCATGAAAGTTTGGTAAAAAGTAATTGGAATCCTAAAAATGTTACAAGTCTTGATTGGGAATTTAATTATGAGAGACTACCTAATTATTTAGTTTATAATGATTCATCATATGATATGCAAATTTTAGCAAAAAATATGGTTCTTAGAACGCAAGAACAATCATGCGTTGATAAGGATGGTAAAAAAACTAAAACTGAAAAAGTTAAAGATACAGAAGAAGATTTAAAGTGTGAAGAAGGAGAAAAATTAGAAAAAGGAATTTCTACTTATAAATTAGATTATGATAAATATGATGATTTCTTACTTAAATATATTGAACATAAGTATTATATAAGAAAAATGGTTGATGTAAGTTGTATTCCTGGAAAAACTAATAGTCGGGCTACAAATACATCAAATGAGGTTGCCGGTAATATAATTATTGGTGATTCAAGAACTGTTGGAATGTGTATGAGTATTTATGGTAAAACCCAAGAAGAATGTACATTAAGTTCTGGTGGTGGTCTTCAAGTAGAAGATGATTATATAATAGCGGAAGGTAATACAGGATCTGATTGGCTTAAATCAACAGCGATACCTGCTGTTAATGAATATTTAGAAAAGAATAAAGATAAAAAATATAATATAATTTCATATATGGGTATAAATGGACTTGATATTAAGAATTATATTGATATATATAGTGAAATAATAAATGGTGATTGGAAGGATCATAATATTGTTTTAGTTTCTGTTAATCCTGTCAATGAAGAAATTGAAAGTGATCATGGCTTTTCAGCAAAAAATAGTGATATTGAGGAATTTAATAATAAATTATCTAAGGATGTATCTAGTGACAATACGTTATATTGTGACACTTATAGTGAAATTAAAGATTCTATTTCTACTATTGATGGGTTACATTATGAAAAAGATACATATAAAGATATTTATGAATTAACCAATGCATGTATAAGTGATAGAGATTATGCTAAAAATTCTTATAATTGTAAATCTTCTAAAATAGGTGGCTTCAAAGATGGAGATATAGTTTATTATAATCAATGTGATTATCCTAATGCTTCATATGGCGGATTGGGTGGATTGTGTGAATACGGTTGTGGTCCTTCTTCACTTGCAATAGTAATATCAAGTCTAACAGGGGAAGAACATGATCCTGTTGAAATGACAGATCACGTTTGTAGTATAGGAGGATGTACTTATGCAGGAACGACACTTGATGCAATCGGACAAACTATCGAAGATTATGGTTTTCATTATACTAAAACTACAGATATACAAGAAGTATATGATGCTCTTGCCAATGGTGATGCTTTAGTTATTGCATCAATGGGTCCTGGGCACTTTACAGCTAATGGTCATTATATAACGTTAACTGCTGCTAAAGGTGGGGATATGATTATGGTACATGATCCTGGCCATCGAGAAAACAATCATGAATGGGATATGAATATAGTAGGGACAGAAACAAATTATGGATTCTGGATTGTTACAAGGTGATAAATATGAAAAAATATATTATAATTGTTTTTCTTGTTCTCTTTACATTTGGTTGTGAAACACAATATAAGCTAAAAATTAATAAAGACTTATCAGTTAATGAAGAAATGATAGGACTAGAAGATGAAGAATTTTATGCAAAATATAATAATAAAAGTAAAACATGGGTTGTTGATGCTTTAATATGGAATGCAAGAAGTATACTTAATAATAATAATTATCAATATACATATGAAGAACAAGGAAATTTATATGGTGAGAAAATAAATAAAACATTTAAAAATATAGATGAATATATAGATAATGATGAAGCATATATGCAATTATATAATACATTTGAACATTCAAATGAAAATGGGGTTATCACATTCAATTTTAAAGAAAGATTACCTGTTAATCTCGACAGTTTAACTCGATATAATATAGAGCGTGCTGATGTTACTATAACAATTCCTTTTAAAGTCATAGAACATAATGCAGATAAAGTTGATTCTATCAATAATGAGTATACTTGGAATATTATTAAAGAAGACAATAAAGAAATATATGTTAAATTTGACACTAATAAGCCCTTAAAAGATAAAGTAGATTATTTTATTTATATAGTTATTTTTATCGTAGTAATTGTTTTATTAATATTTTTATCTAAATTAAATAAAAAATGTAAAGAAACAAATGAATTTTAATTTTGGTTGGTGGTGATTATATATGCCTGGTGACAATAGTACTAGTAATAGATTAAGTGAAGCTCAAAGAAATAATAGTTTTCGTTCTGACAGTGAAAATAATATTCGTAATGCTTCACTATCGGGTGCCGGAAGAAATTCAGAAGAATCTTGGCTTTATTCTTCTCCGAAGCGAACAGGCATAACAGATCAGTCTCCAACTGAATCAATTAAATCTAAAATAAAAGATGCAGAAGATTCGATTAATAGTAAAATTAATTCTAGTATAAACGAAATTAATAGCAGAAATGCTTCTCCATCAAATTTAAAATCTTCTGCTCCTGAATCAACCAATGAGGGGTTAACTCCAAAACAGCAACTAGCAAAAAAAGGGATTGAAATTGCTGCTAAGCATATAAATCCTGCATTAGGAGCAGCAGTAAAAAGTAAGACTGGACAAAGAGTATTAAATGCTGTATTGCAAAAGAAAAATTTGTTTACAAGTCCTTTGGGAGTAGCATCTATTATACCAAATCCATTAAAACAGGATGATAAAGAAAATATAAATCAAGATGGTAAGAATGATGAAAATAGATTTGGTAGTGTATCTGTAACGATTAGTAAAAGGGTAAAAACATTGCTTATTCCTATTACTGCTGCATGTGCTGTTGTTGTATTTGGGTGCTGTATTATAATGGTTGCAGCTCATGCATATAACAGTATTCTTGGAATGGATTTATCATGGCAAATATCTATGGATGATCCTATTTTTGGTAATTTGGCATCTAATGTTAATGCTGGAGCCAATAAATTTAAAATAAAAAGCAATGTTAAAACAAATCCTGGGGATGCCGTTAAGTATACGACGCAAGATGAGAGAATTGAGTGGTTATATGATGGTAAGGGTGTTCCTCAAACGGAGGAAGAAAATAATAAATATTTAGAAACTTTTGAGGTAGAAATACTTGACGGTGATGGGAATCCAACAACTATGGAGATAACAATGCATACCAAATTAAAGACAGAGGTTCAAGAAATATTTAAAGAAATGAAAGAAGCAGGCTTTAAGATTCATGGTGGTGATGTAAGTTTTCGACCATGGTCATATGGAGATAATGGATATCAAGGAGTATTTTACTGGTCTGCTCATTCATATGGGCATGCGTTTGATGTGAATCCGATAGAAAATTGTTATATGCCTTCTAGCGGTAGTGCTTGTACTGTTGGTAACCTATATAGTCCTGGAGTTAATGAATATTCTGTAACAGAAGAAATTGTTAATATTTGGAAAGATCATGGATTTTATTGGGGTGGAGACTGGACTGCTCCTATTGATTATATGCACTTTAGTTATTTTGATCATTAGAAAGATTGTAGGGTGATATGATGAATAAGATTATAAAATTATTTATTTGTGTGTTATCTATTTTTCCTTTAACTACTTATGCATACGAATTTGTTAATCCGGAAAACGAGGCTGGTGTAATGAGTTCTAGAAATGATATTTATAGTTTAAAAAAAACGTATGAGGAATTAGCGGGAACTTCGGATATTGGTAATGTTAATTATAAGAACGCTGCAAACAATAAATATTGGTGGCCAATAGGTAGCGAAGATACAACTGAAGTTGATGGTAAATTATTTGCGACCGGAGACCCTGAGGAGACGGTAATTACTTCTTGGTTTGGTTCCACTGGCGATGTATCATCACATGCAAATGGACATGGGGCTATTGATATTGCTAATTATGGTGGTGAACAAGGGGTTGTTAATATTATTGCTGCGAAAGACGGAGTAGTTGTTTATCCTACAGAAGGAGCTCCTATTGATTGTCCTGCAGGTGGACTTGGTAGCGGCTGTGGTGGTGGATATGGTAACTATGTTATTATAGAACATTCTGATGGTAACTATACTTTATATGGCCATATGTATGCTAATTCTATTACGGTTAAAGCTGGAGAAACTGTAAAACAAGGTCAAGTTATAGGTAAAATGGGTACTAGTGGAGATTCTAGTGGAACTCACTTACATTTTGAATTTAGACTTGGTGAGAATACAAGTGCAGCTAAAGTAGATCCACTTGATTATGTATCTCAAGAAGATCCTCGTCCTGTATCAGTATCTGGAAATGTTGGCGATTTATTAGAATTCATTAATACATGGGAAGGTATTGGATGTGGTGATTGGTCTCAAACTAGTACAGAATATATAGCTTGTAATGGTGGAGATGGTGTTTTAACGATAGGTCATGGTGTTACTTGGGAACACAATATAGAAAAATTCAAGGAACACGGAATTGACTATGTTGGACCTGGAACAAAAATATCTAAAGAAATAATAGACGCAATTGAAGTTGAAATTGTTAATGAGAATATGGATAATTTACGAAGACAATTTGCAGAAGAGGGAATAGATGATCTTGCTGATTATCAATTATTAGCTTTGGTTTCACGATCGTACAACTGTGGGCCTTATAGTGTTTTACCTGGAACATCATATTCATTTGTTCCTGCATACCTTAAATATAATGGTAAATATAGATTAGATGATATGTACAGTAATAATGGTAGTATATGGAGTGAATCAATGAGTATACCTATAATGCCAGGATCGGAATTTACTTTAGGATTACAAAGAAGAAGAGTTAGTGAATGGATTTTATTTACAACAGGTGAAGTTGATTATTTAGAAAGTAATTTTAATCCTGGAAAATATGCTTGGTAGAAAGGGTTGATTATATGGAAGAACAAGTTTGGACAAAGAAAAAGAAAATCTTAATTTCTTGTTTGGGAATTCTTGCGGTGGGATTATTAATTTATAGTATTTTCTTTTCAAATAATAATAAAAAAGATATTGAAATAGTAAAAAGTTCTAGTAAATTTTATACGGTAAGTAATTGTGTATATAGATATCTTACATATGTACAATCTAAATCTAGTGATAATGTACTATTAACATTAGATAAAAGATATATTGAAGAAAATAACATTAGTAAAAACAATATTTTCGAAAAAATAAATGTATTAGAAGGTAATTATAATTTTGAAGGAAGAAAGATGTATCAACAGAAGTTAAATGATGATACAATTAAATATTATGTTTATGGTTATTTAAGAAAAGAAGTAATGAATCCTTCTTTAGCTGAAGATCCAATTGATTATTATGTTATTGTGACACTTAATACTAAAAATCAAACCTTTTCCATTACTCCATATGATGGTGAAATATTTATAAATGGAGGTATATAATGAAAAAGAATAATAGTTTTATTTCTTATTTAATAGTGGGATTATTTATAATAATATTTATATTAATTATAAATTTTTCTAAAATTTTTAATAAAGAAGAATTTGAGATTAATCCTAATTATAAAGTTGAAACAATTGAAAACTATAAAGTTAATCAGTATATTCCTGTTATGATAAATGATGAACAGATGTCTAGAAAGTATTTACTTGATTATATTAATAGTGTATATGGTAATATAGATGATTCCTATAATCTATTAAATTTAGAATATCGTAATGAAAGATTTGGAAGTGTAGATGCATATAAAGATTTTATAAACAGCTTAAATATAAATAATGGTGTATCTGTTTCTAGATATGCAACGTATGAAAAAGGTGATTATAAATATTATGATATTTATGATAATAATGATAATAGGTATATATTTAGAACAAATGGTGTAATGCAATATGAATTATTTTTTGATGATGACACAGTAAAAATATAGAGGGTGATTATGGATGAAATTAAAATTTAGGGCTGAACCAAAGGATTGGTTATTGTTTGGCTTATTTTCAGCTGCATGGTTTATTGTTGTTTCATTAGTTGTTGTAAATATTTCGGCCTTTATGAATGAGGAAAATTTTACAATCAATATCTTTTTAATTTTTACTTCTACAACAACAATACTTATAACTTTTTTGCTATTTCTTGTTGGAATTATAGCTACTTTTGCAGGTGTTAAGTCCTATTTCTTTGAAAGAGAAGCGGGTGTTGGTGTAAGCTCTAAAAAGAAAGAAGAAAAAGGTTATTCGAGATGGTGTAAAGATAAAGAAATGAAAAAAGCCCCTGGAATAGTTATCATTAAACCTACTGATGATAATATTCCAAAGGGTGGAATTCCAATATATAATAATGGTAAAGAAGTATGGGTTGATACTGGTGGATATCATAATATGATTATAGGTTCTACTGGTAGTGGTAAATCACAATCAATCTCTTTTCCATTTATTAATGTTATGGCTAAAGCTGGAGAATCAATGATCGTAACGGACCCTAAGGGTGAATTATATGAAGGTACTGCAAAAGAACTTGAAAAAAGAGGATATAATATAGTACTTTTGAATTTCCGTGATCCAGATAAAGGTAGTGGATGGAATCCTTTTACAATTCCATATCAATTATATAAAGCTGGAAATAAAGATAAAGCAATAGAAATGCTCGAAGATTTAGCTAAAAATATTTTATATGATGAGAGTAGTAAATCTGATCCTTTCTGGAATAACACTTCTGCTGATTATTTTGCAGGACTAGCTTGGGCACTTTTTCAAGATACTGATAATCCAGATGAGGTAAATATTAATAGTATTAATTATATGGCAACAGCTGGTGAACAAAAATTGGGTGGAACTACATATATTAAAGAGTATTTTAGTACTAAAGATCCTACTTCGACGGAATGTATAAAAGTTAATTCAACAATATCTGCGCCTAATGAGACAAAGGGAAGTATTTTATCAGTTTTTAATCAAAAAATTCAATTATTTTCTTCTCGTGAAACTTTGTCTGAAATGTTATGTCATAGTGATTTCAGTATGGAAGATATTGGAAGAAAAAAGACAGCTGTATTTATTGTTATACAAGATGAAAAGAAAACATATCATTCTTTAGTTACAATATTTCTTAAACAGTGTTATGAAACACTTGTTAGGGTTGCACAAGAAAATGATGGTGGTAAATTAAAATATCGTACTAATTTTCTTTTGGATGAGTTTGCGAACATGCCACCTTTATCAGATGTTGATGCAATGGTTTCAGCTGCTCGTTCTAGAAATATAAGATTATCATTTATAATTCAGAATTTTTCTCAATTAAATGATGTTTATGGTAAAGAGAAAGCTGAAACTATTAGAGGTAATTGTGGTAATACTATTTATCTTTTAAGTACTGAATTAAATGCCCTTGAAGAAATTAGTAAAATGTGTGGTGAAATAAAGTCTAAAAAGGATGATAAGACTGATTCTAGACCGCTTGTTTCAGTTACAGATTTACAAAATTTTAAAGAAGAAGAAGCATTAATTTTAAGATCGAGAATGCGTCCATTTAAAACAAAATTATTGTTTGATCATAAAATAGAATGGGGTATGTCTAAAGAAAAAGCAGAATATCCTGATGCAGTATTAGATCCAGTAAAAATATTTGATTTAAAAAGTTTTGTTGAAAAGCAAAGAGAAGAAAAAATCAATAAAATGCTTGGTGATAATGAAGGAACTAAAATGCCTTTTGGACTTTCTAATAATCCATTTGGAGGAGGTATGGGTAACCCATTTTCAACTCCACCTATGATGGGCGGACCATTTGGAGGAGGAATGAATGATAACCCATTTGGATCTAAACCAAATGGTGGATTAAATGTTGATGATTTAGTTAAAAGAATAGATGCAAAAATTGCTGAACTTGAAGAAGAAGAGCGCAAGGAAAACGAAAATAACATTCCTGATAAAGAAGAAAATATTTCTAATGACGTAATAGATGCAAAAATTGAAGATAGTAATATAGAAGAAATTAATATAGTTGATAATGATATTACTGATGATCAATTTTTTGACGACTTCTTTAGTGATGAATGATTATACAAAATATATATTAATACATAGTATATATTAGGTGGTTATATGTTTGAAAGTATTTCGGTTAAAGATTTAAAAAAAATTGTTGATGCTGAAATAATAGATATACGTAGTAATCAAAAATATAATGACAATCATATTAATAATGCAATAAACATATCTTATGAGAACTTAATACTTAATCCATCTAAATATTTAAATAAATTCAGTAAATACTATATCTATTGTCAAAGAGGTATGAAAAGTAAAAATTTATGTAAATATTTGAAAAAAATTGGATATGATGTTGTTAATGTTATTGGAGGATATGAAGCATGG
>Ga0352976_1060292_pt1 | contig 11878 bp, 8 predicted proteins | sample Cowrumrumenfluid_FD_205949 | JGI IMG/M metagenome (GOLD analysis project Ga0352976, IMG submission 205949) | Metatranscriptome of Cow rumen microbial communities from the University of Illinois at Urbana-Champaign, USA - Cow X-1 rumen fluid... | ecosystem: Host-associated > Mammals > Digestive...
TTATATTTTGTTTTTTACAAAGAATTAATCATAGTGAAAATAACAGAATTTAAACAGCTTTGTTTGTTAAAGTTGATAAACTTTAACTGATAATATCAAAATATTCAATGGGTGGTGTTTGTTTTTGAAAACAGTTATTGTTCAGGTTACAAAAGAGTATTTGACATTGACCTGCTGTGAACCTATTCTTGTGGCAAAAGACCAGAAGAAAGAAACCACTGTCGATATTTCTTACCGCTTTACCGCACCTTATGTAAAGCCGTTGGACAGACAGTATATGGAAGGCAAAGACACGGTATGGGAAATTCCTAAGGCTTTTGCAACAATGGTAAATGACGGTCTTAGAGAAATGAAAAGACCCGAAGTAAAAGAGGTAATTCTCCTTGTGGAAGAATATGACCTTGTATCGGCAGAATTCCAGCACGTAAGATGTAAAAAGAAGATGTTGGAAAATATTGCTATACAGAACCTGAAAGAAGTCTTGCAAGACGATGTAAAGCAGTTCTCGGTAATTACCACAACCTACGGTACGCCCGCAAAGGAAATCCCTGAAATGACCTCTAAAACATTTGGTATTCCCAAAGCATTGTCTACGGAACTGTCAAAGCGTTTTTCAGAAATGGGTCTTACTCTCGTCAAGATTACTCCTGCCGATATTCCTTTGCTGAAAATTGCAAGAGAAATCGTGTACTCCTTTAACAAGACCGTATGCTATATGTCTATTGACTACTCAGGCTTGCGTGTTGTTTTGGTAAAGGATTCTTTGCCGCTGTATTGTCACACCTATCATTCGCCGATTATTGAAGCAGTTGATATTTTAGGTCAGGACAGACAACTCGGCCCTGCCGCAGCGATTGACTACATAAAACAGAACGGTTTTGACTTTGAATATGTTTCCAAAACATCAGAAGCAGCACAGCGTATCAGCAATCTGCGTGAGGACTTGATGGCAGACGTTATTCATAATATCAGTTTGGTTGCTATGAGTTTGGAACTCAACATTGACCAGATTGTGCTGAGTGATGTTGTCGGTTTCTTCCCCCGTGTAACCAACACGGTCAAGAAAATGGGACTTTGTCTTGATGTAGACCTGATTTCCGACCAGTTCAATACCAAAATGGCAGTGCCGGAACTGGATATTGATGCCCGTGATGCGGGATTTAAAACAGGCAGTTTCATACTGTTCAATAATCTGTTGAACAGCGGTGATAAATATAAGAACAATCTTATGATAGGCTTGCAGCCGTTAAAAGAAAAATCTCTGAATATCGGTAAACAGGTATCATGGGGTGTGTCTATTATTGTCGCCGCAAGTATTGTTGTATCGGGTGCTTATTACGCTTTCCTGCATATTCAGAAATCTATGGACGAGAGCACACTGAAAGAAGAACAGTATGTAAAGGCAGCAGGAATTGTTAAAAGACAAGAAGATATTCAGAACAAGCTGAAAAATCAGGTGGGCGATGCGGCGAAACTTCCTGCTATGCCGCTGTATATGTCAGATACGTTTGAACAGACGAAGAAACAGTTTGCCGATAAAATCAAAGGTAATTTTGGCGGATACAGTCTTTCACTTTCGGGAGAAGACAGTGAAAAAATCACAATTTCTGTACCTGTTTCGGGTATAGTAAACAGTTTTGATGATATGCTCAAACTCAAAGACGAAATTACCGAAAACGGTTTCTTTGTTGTTGCCAAGGCTTTCAGTTTGTCGGACAGCGGTACGAAAACATCCGCAGAAAGTGGCTATTCTTTCTCTTTGAACCTTTCCAATGTACTGGATACGGAAGAAGAACAGGCAAGATATGACGGCGTAGTGTCGGGCAAAGGTATTACTTTAGAAAAAAGTACAGAAGTCTCAACACAGAGTGCCACAAATTCATAAAGGGGGAAAAGTAAAATGGATTTAGATTTGAAAAAAATGCCTAAATTTGTGTACGTTGTTGCCATAGTATTGTTTGTGGCTATTCTGTACTGGGTATTCATCGGACGTTCCCTGATAGAAAATGCACCGATTATGATGAAAGAACACGAAGACAATGTAGCACTGATTAATAAGTATGATAATGTGCTCAGTCAGGAAAAGGTAATCGAGGACGAAATCAAGAAGAATACACAGGAATACGAAAAGAAACAGAAAGAACTTTTTATTGATTTGGAAAGTTGTTCTAAAGAAATTGAAAAATACTGTAAAGATAAGAACATCAAATTAAAGAACTATTCCATTTCTGAACCGCAGGTGGATAAAAAAGGAAGAGTTTCTTCTGCAGGTTATCCTGTTTATACGGTAAATATCAACCTTTCTTATTCTGATACTTACGATAAGACACTGGAATTTGTTAAATATGTAGAAAAGGCTTCCAAAGGCTGTTACAATGTTAGAAGCGTGTCTTTTACCGAAAACAAAGATAACAAAAATCAGGGTGATGCCAGTATTTCTATGACACTTTACTACTACGATACCACTGCTGCACCCAAAGTGCAGAAAGCAACACAGCCGGCAACCGGTAAATAAGTGTTGGTGATGATGAAGTGGCTATTGAACTGACTGTATTTAATGTTATTTTATTGGTGATGTCGGCGATTTCAGGTGCAGGTGCTTTTTGCGTAGGGGTATATGTGATGAACCGTGTGCCCGCAGAGTGGATATGTGACTATGACGAAAAGCCGACAGAAGAAATGTTGACAAAAACGAGATTTAAAGGGAAACTGCTGTATACAGCAGGCACAGTACTTTCAGGTATTCTGTTTGCAGGAATATTTGTCTTTTGGGGGTTGAGTGTCTATACGGTATTGTATATGCTGATAACCTTTGTGATGATAATGACAGTTTTGTCAGACGGAAAGTACTGTATCATTCCCGACCAGTTTGTCGTGATACTGGCAGTGATGTCGCTTTGTGCGGCATATTACGACTATTTCGGCAGACAGTATATCATAAAACAATGGTGGTCGCCGCTGATAGCAGGTCTGGGCATAGGCATACTGATTATTGCTGTGAACTTTCTGACTATGCTCATTGCCAAAAAAGAGGGTATGGGATTTGGTGATGTCAAACTGTTTGCCGCACTCGGATTTGCTGTGGGGATTCCCGATATTGTTATGGCGTTGTTCATTTCTGTTATTTCGGCATTTCTGATTATCGTATTTACTGTGGTGATTAATGCCGTACGCAAAAAAGAAACGGAAAATTATATTCCGTTTGGTCCGTCAATCTGTATCGGTGTATTTTCTGCACTGGTACTCCATCAGCCGTTAATGTATCTTGTCGGATTGTATTTAAGTTTATTGGAAAGATAAGGAGATTGTGTTACTGAATGAAAAACTCAACTTTTAATGTTCTCAATATTCTGAAAGGAAAAGGTCTTGTTACTGATGACAACATTAAGATGCTTCAGCAGAAATATCAGGACGACAAGGATATTACCCTTGAGAATGCTTTGATTAGGGAAAATATCGTGAGTGAATGGGACGTATATGCCGCTCTGGCAGAAAAAATGCGTCTTGCCATTGTCAATCTTAAAGAATTAGAGATTGATGAGAGTATGTATACGATAATTCCGCAAAATCTGGTGGAAGATTACGGTATAGTTCCCATTACAGAAGAAAACGGTCGTCTGATAGTAGCTACCTCTAACCCGATGGACTACCGAATGATTTCGGTAGTGGGAAATAGTATCAGAAAGCGTATCAAGACTGTGGTTGCCACGCCAACACAGATTAAAGAACAACAAGATGTTATGTTCAACTCTGACCAGCAGGCAAAGATGTATGATGAAGCACAGGAATTTATCAAACAGCAGATGGCTGCCAGTGAAGAGAACGTAAGAGAAGAAGAAAACATTGAAGACCAGCCAATTATCAAGCTGGTAAACAAAATGTTTGAAGATGCCGTCAATATGAAAGTATCCGATATTCATATTGAACCTCAGGAAGAAAATATGCGAATCCGTTTTCGTGTTGACGGTAAGTTAAGAGAATATATCACCGTAAACAAACAGCTTGCCCCCTCGATTATCAGCCGTATCAAATTTATTTCGGGTATGAATATCGCAGAGAAGCGTATCCCGCAGGATGGTCGTCTGCACTATAACGTGAACAATACCAAAATTGATATGCGTGTATCCGACCTGCCCGGCGTTTTCGGTGAGAAAATCGTTATTCGTATTACTACCGCTTTAGGTATGAAACTGGAAATTTCCAGTATAGGTTTTTTAGAGGAAAACCGTGTCAAATTTGAAACGCTCCTGCACAGTAACAGAGGTATCATTCTGTTGTCTGGTGCGACAGGTTCAGGTAAATCCACAACCTTGTATACAGGTCTTTCTCAGCTGAACAACGATGAAACCAACATCATCACCGTAGAAAACCCCGTAGAAATGGTTATCAAAGGCATCACACAGGTAAACATCAACGAAAAAGCAGGACTTACCTTTGCCAGCGTTCTCCGTTCCATTCTCCGTCAGGACCCTGATGTTATTATGGTCGGTGAGATACGTGACAAGGAAACTGCTGAAATCGCAGCATCTGCGGCTATTACCGGTCACTTGGTACTTTCCACTATCCATACCTATAACGCAGCCAGTTCTGTGGTGCGTCTGATTGATATGGGCGTTGAAAAATTTATGGTATCCTCATCTCTTTTGGGCGTTATCGCTCAGAAACTCGTGCGTAAGGTATGTCCTTACTGCCGTGTACCCCACAAGGCAACTGAATCTGAACTGGGCATTATCGGTATGCCGCTTGACAGCGATATTACTATCTACGATGCCAAACGAGGCGGCTGTCCGAAGTGCAACGGTGCAGGCAACAAGGGGCGTACTGCCGTTCACGAGGTTATGATTGTTGACAATAAAATCAAACACGCTATTCACGAAAACAAAACGACTGAACAGATTAATGAAATTGCCATTCAGTGCGGTATGATTTCGATGAAAGAAAACCTCCGCCGTCTGCTGGTGGACGGGGTTATCACTTTTGAAACCTATTTCGATACGGTTGCAGAAGTATATCAGGAAGATTAATTTTATATTTTACAGAGAGGAAGGTGTTACAGTTTGGAATTTGAAGAAATGGTCAGATTTGCTGTGGCAAACAATGCATCAGATATTCACTTATCAAGCTTTAACGTACCTGCATACAGAGTGCACGGTAATGTAACCTATTTTAACAATATGCCTCCGCTTGATGATGAAACGGTAATCAGTTATATTGCTCAGGTTCTCCCCCCGAACGGTCTTTCGGACTTTCTGGCAACGGGCGACTACGACTGTTCCTACGCTCTTGACGGCTGTGCCAGATTCCGTGTAAACGCATTCCGTCAAAGACACGGTTCGTCTTTGGTAATGCGTATCATCAAAGAAAAACCCCCCGAAATGGCAAGCCTCAGCCTGCCCGAATCGTTGGGCAAAATCCTGATTTTACAGGAAGGTCTTGTTTTGGTAACAGGTCCCACAGGTAGTGGTAAATCCACAACTCTTGCCGCTATCATCAACGAACTCAACAGAACAAGAAGCAAACATATCATCACACTGGAAGACCCTGTTGAATATATGCACACCCCGAACAAGTGTATTATCAACCAGCGTGAAATGGGTGAAGACAGTGAAAGCTATTCTTCCGCATTGAAATCCGCATTGCGTGAAGACCCCGATATTATCCTGATGGGTGAAATCCGTGACCTTGAGTCTATGGAAATTGCCCTGAGAGCGGCGGAAACAGGACACTTGGTATTCTCCACACTGCATACCGAAAGTGCGGCGAAAACCATCGACCGTCTTATTGATATGTATCCCGTTGAAAGACAGAAACAAGCACTCAGCCAGCTTTCCACAACGCTCAAGGCGGTTGTATCTCAAAGACTTCTGCCGAGATGCGATATGAAAGGGCGTATCGGTATGTTTGAGATTATGTTCGTCAACTCCGCTATCGCAAACCTTATCCGTGAAAATAAAATCCCGCAGATTGAACAGACTATCGAACTTAATCAGGGTGCAGGTATGATTACCAGAAAAATGTCTATTGACAATTTGCTGGCTTGTGGTATAATCTCCCCTGAAACTGCTTATGAATACAGCTTTGATGTTGGTAGAAATGAAGCCTTTGAAGATACGTCTAAACCGCAGATGGGCGGTGCAGCGGCAGGCAGTATGCCTAATGCAGGTGCAGGTTCAGGTGGTGGTATGCCCAGAAGAAGTACACAGAATTTGGGCGGTGCTGCCGCTTACTTGAAAAACAGGAGGTAAGCGGATATGCCTAAGTATACTTATGTTGCGGTAAACGAGAAAAACCGAAAATACAGAAACGAAATGATTGCCGATTCTGCAGAAGAGGTAAGAAAGAATCTGCGTGCAAGAAATCTTAACCCCCTTTCTGTAACGGAAGTGAAGCAGGGGGAAAAGAGTAGTGACGGCGAAAAATCCATATGGGATATGGAAATCGGCGTTTCCAAAGATGTTCATGCGATTAAAATCAAGAAGAATAAAATGCTTGTATTTTTCCATCAGATGGCACTGATGATGCGTTCGGGTATTTCACTTTCTGTGGCAATGGAAGTTATGCTCGATTCTGAAAAAGACAAGAATATGCGTTCTATTCTGAGAGATATCAGTATCAACCTGTATAACGGTCTTACCTTGTCCCGTGCGATGAATCTGTTCAAAACATTCCCGATTTTGTACATCAACATTATTCAGGCGGGCGAGGCAAACGGTAAACTGGACGATGCGTTTGAACAGTGTTCTGACCTGCTCAAAAAGGAAATCAAACTCAGCGGTAAAATCAGAAGTGCGATGATGTACCCGGCATTCCTGTTGGTGCTTACAGTTGCCTTGATTATCGTAATGAGCGTAGTGGTATTGCCTGCATTCGGCGGTATTTTTGAATCGTTCGGTGCAGAGTTGCCTGCAATGACAAAAATCGTTATGGGCATTTCCGACTTTATTATCTATTGGGGTTGGTTACTGGCAATTATTATCATTGCTTTGGTTATCACCTTTACTATGCTGCACAGAAACAACTATGCTTTTGCGATGTGGTGTGCAACAGCTGTATTGAAAATCCCCATTATCGGTGAAGTTATTCGTCTTACTAACGTAGCACGATTTGCAAATATGATGGCAACTCTTTCAGACAGTGGTGTAAACATTCTCGATTCCCTTAACCTTGCACGAGATGTTATCGACAACATTTATATGAAAGACTGTCTTAATCAGGTTATTGAAGATGTTAAAATCGGTACACCCATCAACATATCTATGAACCGATATAAAGACGTATTCGACAGCCTGTTCACTTCAATGGTACGTGTCGGTGAAGAAAGTGGTCAGTTGGCAGACTCACTGAAAAAAATCGCAAGTATGTATGAAGATAAGGCAGATGACGCAACGCAGGCTATGACAGACGCAATGACCCCTGTTATGACCGTTATTATTGCGGGTGTAGTAGGTTTCGTTGTTATCGCTATCTTCTCGGCGATGTTCGGTATGTACGGCGTAATAGCTTAAAACACATTTTTTGATGTTATTAATGTAAGTATAAACGATTTGGATAATTTCTCCGCTTTTTTCAGGACAATGTCATCAGCTTAAGCGTGTCACTCCAAACGCAGTGAGGAATCTGAATAGGATTTTTCGGAGCAACCGTTTTTCAGAATGACAGCAATATATATTCTTTCCAACAGGTTTTGTCATTAAGTTGATGCCATTGTCCTGAAAGAGGGGAGAGGTTAAAAAAATTTTTTATTACTGAATTAATGGCACACAGGTTTTGTTACAAGAGTTTTTAGTATTATGAAATGGAGTGTGAGAAAATGTCGAAATTATTCAATGTCAAAAGTAAGAAAGGTATTTCGCTGGCGTATGCACTTATTGTATGCCTGTTTCTGTTTCTCATAACAGGTGGTATAGCAACCGTGGCACTTCTCCAGCAAAATGAAACAGGTTCAGACTTGAATGTGCGTCAGGCGTATATTTCAGCAAAAAGCGGACTGGACACAATGAAAGATGCTCTGAAAAACAACATCATCACAAATGCAAATCTTCCCAGTGGCAGTGATGCAAAGTATTACGTTATGTATACCGACGACAGCGGAACATTACACTGTGAAACTTTCGATGCAGATTCAGAAGCAAATGCAAAAGAAAGAGCAAAAGAGATTGAAGCAAGTGATGACTATACGTTAATTGGTGGAGAAGGTACTTATTTCAAAATTGCCAGCAAAGCGGGCGGAGATACTTACAGTGTTACCGCTTTGAATGTTACAGGAAAATACAACAATAACGTGAGTATGAACAAAGGCGATTTGTCTTTTGACGCAGTAATTTACAAAAAATATATTTATAAGTTAAAGCCGACAGACCCTCCGACATACCCTCCGACAGGCACAACAACTCTCACAACAACTCCCACAACAGAGCCTTCGACGGAAATTACGACAGGGCCTCCGCATATCAGCGGTTACGGTGGCGGTACGTTCCTTATGGTTGACCAGCAGGCAGCTATCAACGAACTGAGAAATTCTTCAGGTTCTTCTGCACAGAAAATGCTGAATGAAATGCACATCGGTAACAGTGGTGGTTCAGCTACTGCTTCAGACGGTCAGTTGATTTATACACTGGATACACAGGCAAACTTTAAAACATCTGTATCGTATACGCCTTTGGTTTACAGTCAGACACTGAAAGTAACTACACAAAACGGTAAAAGCCAGATTTCCGCATATAATCAGGGTGTATATCTCAGAGGAACTTACGCAGGCAGCGAAGTTAACCAGTATGCACAGGTAAGCGGCAATCCGAAAGATTTGGGCAGAGTTTCGTATTTCTCACAGAACGGTGACTATGAAGCCTCTATCAACTGTACATTCCTTTCCATCGCCAACAATTTTGTTACTATCGAAAAAAGCCCCATTATCAGTTATTTGGGAAGCTACGGAAGAAATTATGTTTATATCCGACTGGAAAAGGATATTACGTTCCATATGTGCCGTGACAATGACAGGTCATATGATGCAGGTTCTTCTTTTACCAAATCGGCAGGCTGGTATAAATTCCATACGGACAAAAATAAATATTTGTATGACCCCAGAGATTACAACAGTGGCGGCCCTTGGGAAAAATTAAGTTACACACCTTCCAGTGCCGAACTTGGTTGTGTAGATGTACTTAGTGAAATACTTTCTTATCTCGAGGACGGTGGACAAATCCATACAGGCTGTAATGAAACAAAATCTGTTTACGGTGATGACGCTTGCATTCAAATCTTAGGTGATGATGGACAGTATATAGGTAATAGTGATGGCGGATACAGCCATTCTGATGTAGACGGCTACTATGCAGGCTATTATCAGGACAGGTCAAAGATGAATATCTTCTTAGCACCTTGTTACGGCCCTGACTTTTCAGGTTATTTCCATTGGTTTGCAGGGCGTTCATTTAACCTTTACTATTATTCCAAAAATGATTTTACGGTTCAGAACGGGGCAAATATCCGAATGTCTTCTCCCACAATTGTTCTTACCATAGGCCCTCAGCCTGTAAGAAGTGGTGATCCGAATACTGCTGAACAGGGCGTTACGATTTCCAACACAGTAAGACAAGGCGGAGATATGGCATCATTCAAAATTTACGGTGCGGTAGCAGAAGACGGTAAGCCCGGTGGAATCCATTATGGTATGGGTTCTTGCAGTAAACTTATGGTAATGTGTAATTTCAACGTTGTCTATAACGGCGGAAGTTATACTGTCAGTGAGGGTGTATATACCAATGTACCCGCAGGTTTGGAATTGTTCTCTTCTGAGGGATACAATTACTTTACAAGCACAAGTCCTTCACCGTTGCCCGTATCTGTTGCAGGTTCTTCACTCACATTCTCAAGCGGTAGTTCTGTATTGCCCGCAAGTGTAAATATCGCAGGCAACACAGCATCAGGAAACGTTTTTGCCAATATGTTTACCAGACTGTTCTCCAATATGTTCCGTATTGTTCCCAATGCAACAACAACGTTGCTTGCTCCCGATGGTACAACATCTGTAAAGACAATCGGTCTGACTGATGTTGCAGGCAGAAGTGCGATTGCTTTCAACAAAAAGGTTGAAACAATTATGTACAAAAATCCCGATGCGTCAGGAAAATACCATACGCTTTCTGTCGGAGGTTCAGGACTGAAAATACAGAGAGAACTTTCCAATGGTGCGGTTGTAGACTGTATCGTATTCCAGGAGGCAGGAAATTACAATATCGGCATTAATTCGGGTGTTACCAGTGAGGTTTCCAATGGTATAGAACTGTCAGGCAGTGCTTTGGAAGTAAGAGCCGGTTTGATTGGCAGTAACTATGAGTTGGCAGGCACACCAGAAACACATATTGCTATCCCGTCAGAGAGGTACTACTAATGAAAAAGTCCATTCTAAAAAAACGCAGACGTTTACATAACAAAAAAGGTTTTTCACTGGTAGAACTGATTGTTGCAATAATGATACTGATGATTACCGTAGGTGGTTGTCTTAGTGCGTTGAATATGAGTTATCGTTCTGTGCTTATGGGTGCAGTGAAAGACGACGCACAGTCGCTGGCACAGAGAGATTGCGATATTATTATGTCGATAATCTCCAAACAGGCAGAAAACGGCACGCTGGATACTCACATTATCGAATCAACCTATATCAATTTTGATGATGCGTTCTTTACCAATTCCGTAGTTCCCGATACAGCAATTTCTGCATTTGCGAGTTCTTACGATACAGCACAGTACGATGACCTGAAACAACATTCGAGTTCTGTCAACAGTCTGACAGATTTCAGTACGGATAAAAAATCCCGATTTGTCAAAATCACAAAAGACGTCGCTAAACTTGTTGACCCGACATCACCGTCAACAGTAATAGAGTGTAATGTGTACAAAATCAGCGTTATTGTGTATTACAATACAGAAAAAGGTGCATATGTAACGTGTGACGGCGAAGTTACGGTAGAAACATAATGAGAGGAGTATTGCTTATGAAATTCAAAACTGATTATATCAGAAGAATTGGCAAAAAAATGAAAAGTAAGCGTGGTACTACTCTTGTTGAGATGATTGCCACCGTAGCTATTTTGAGTATCGTTGCCACAATGTCTTTACAGGCGATGGTTATCGCCAATGAAGAGTACAGACGTGTAGATAATACTTCAGCGTCACAGCGTTCGGTATCGCTTATGCAGAAGAACTTCAATGCTTATCTGAAAAATGCCACAGAGGTTCAGCTTGTGGACTATTCTGCCGATGTAAGCGTCAACAATATAGCAAAAGCTATTGAGAAATTCCGCGATGAACGGACAGAGGGCTTTTCGGACTCGGAATATACGTTAAATCCTGGTGAATATAACGACTATATTCTGTACAGAAGCGGTGCTTTTGAGTATACTTTGTCAAAGTATTACGTCAAATATCCTGCTGACCCCTCCGCACCTACATCTAAGAACAACACGTTTGTTTCTGTATTTACCGTTACCAACGTAAAGGAAATCAATTTTGCACTCAAGACGCTTTCGGCAACACAGGATACCGCAGCGAATATTCAGTATGAGCTTGACTATATCATAACAGCACCTACCAGCAAAGAACTGATATATACGAAGAGTGATTCTAACAGAGCAACTTATTTGCCTGATGAGAATACCCCGACAGGTTATGACGAAGAATTTAAAGATGTTTTGTTGAAAAATCTTGGTATGGGCGATTACAACGTCCTCACAGGTACAGTTCTGAATAATATGTACGGTGACTATTCTACCGCTGTTACTTCTTTAAGAATGAGCGAGGGTATGACCGATGCAGGTACGTTTGACGGTTCACATAAGAACTTTGTCTTTATCAGAACTTATCCAAAAGCTGATGC
>Ga0352976_1020227_pt1 | contig 11813 bp, 14 predicted proteins | sample Cowrumrumenfluid_FD_205949 | JGI IMG/M metagenome (GOLD analysis project Ga0352976, IMG submission 205949) | Metatranscriptome of Cow rumen microbial communities from the University of Illinois at Urbana-Champaign, USA - Cow X-1 rumen fluid... | ecosystem: Host-associated > Mammals > Digestive...
GAAAAAAATTACTTTCCTATAAGAGGTGATAAAAATAAAAAGTAATGATAATAATTATCTTTTTGATAATTATATAAAAATGGCAAGAGGCTTTAGAAAAGAAAAAAAGTTAAATAAAGCACTAAAATTTTATAAAAAAGCAAATAATCTTTCTGTTGGGAAAAGAGATAAAGACCTTATTTTAGACATAGCTCTTCTTTATGATGAACTTGGATTTAGAGAAATGGCAAAAAAGAAATATAAAGAAGCAATAGAAATCGATTCTAATTTTGAAAATGCATATTATGGTTTAGCTGTTGTGTATGATGAGGAAGAAGACTATAAAAGGGCTATGCAATATTACAAAAAAGCAATAGAAATTAATCCAAACTATGATAAGGCTTATTTTTTCTTAGCAAATATCTTAGATGAAGATGGTTTTAAAGAGGAAGCTATTGAAAATTATAAAAAAGTAATTGAGATAAATCCTAAAGATTTATGGGCATATGCTAATATAGGATGCATTTTAGAAGAGTTATCTAGAGATGAAGAGGCACTTTTATATTTGAAAAAGGCCTTAGAAATAGATAAAAATCAATTTAAGGTGTTATTTAATATTGGAGTTGTTTTAAATAAGCTTGGAAGAAAGGAAGAGGCAAAAAAATATTATAAAAAATCTATAGAAAGTAATGATACATATCCATATAGCTATTTAAATTTAGCACTTCTTTATGAGAATGAAGACATAAATGAAACAATAAGAATTTTATCTTTAGGAATTGAAAATAATCCTGGAGAGGCCTTTCTTTATTATAATAGAGGATGTCATTTCTTAAAAAATAATGAAATAGAAAATGCAATTAAAGATATTAGAAGAAGTATTCAATTAGATGATTTTTTTATAGATTATTCTAAAAAAGATAAGGAACTTAGTGAAATTTGGGATGAAATTTGATAAAGTATATATAGAAACTTTTAAAATGGAGGAAAATTAAATGAAAGACAATTTTACAAATAACTTAGAAGAAACATTTGATAATTTTTATACAAAGGGAGCTTTCTTAACAGTTGGAGATGAAGAAAAAGCAAATACAATGACAATAAGTTGGGGAACAGTAGGTTTTATGTGGAGAAAACCTATGTTTGTTATCATGGTTCGTGAGTCAAGATACTCTAATGAATTTTTAAAAGTAGGAAAAACTTATACTGTAAGTATCCCTTTTGATGGTGCTATGAAAGAAGCATTAAAAATATGTGGAACAAAATCAGGAAGAGATACTGATAAAGAAAAAGAAGCAGGGCTTAAATATATTTCTTCTAAAGAAATAAAAACTCCTACAGTATATGGATGTAGTAAATATTATGAATGTAAGGTTGTATTTAAGCAAGAAATGAACTTAGATAATATGCCAGAAGATATGAAAAATAGTTTTTATGGAGAAGGAGAAACTAAACATATATTTTATTATGGAGAGATATTAGCACAATATTAATATAAAAAAAGTTCAAAGGAATTTAATTCACTAAGTCCTTATTTTGTTACAAAATACAAAAATTAACTTTTATGTTTTTATTATATTGACAAATTTTAAACAATATAATATACTTTGATTGTCAAAATATTTGATATAAATAATATCTTAAATAAACATAATAAGAAAATAGCGGAGGACTTTTAAATGAAAGAAAAAAATAAAGTGCTTAATGAACTTTTTGTAACACTTTTTAATGATATACTTCAAATAGAAGAAAAAACATTAAAAAGTGGACCGCTATCAGATTTATCAGTTACTGAAATTCATACGATTGAGGCTGTTGGTATGTATAAACCAAGGACAATGTCAGAGGTCGCTCAGGATTTAAAAATAACAGTAGGCACTTTAACAACAGCAGTTAATAAGCTTATAAAAAAAGGCTATCTTGAAAGAAGACGCATTGAGGAAGATAGAAGAGTTGTTTTAATATGTACTACAAAGAGAGGAAAACTTGCCTATAGATTACATGAAAAGTTTCATAATGATATGATTAATGAAACTATAAAAGGCTTAACTGATGAACAAGAGAATATATTAATTTCTGCTCTAGAAGGAGTTAATTTATTTTTTAAAGAAAAATATGAATTGTAGAAGAGTAAGGAGAAAATTATGGAGGAAGTTAGTATTAAGGCATTTGGTGCTTATGCTCCAAGCCGTATTGTATCTAACGATGATTTAAGTAAAATAGTTGAAACAAATGATGAGTGGATTGTAGAAAGAACAGGAATAAAAGAAAGAAGAATTTCAGAAGGAGAAGATACTTCAAACATAGCAGTAAAGGCAGCAAATCAAGCTTTAGAAAGAGCAAATTTAAAAGGAGAAGATATAGACTTAATCATAGTTGCAACTATAACTCCAGATAAGTTTACTCCATCAGTTGCTTGTTTAGTGCAAAAAGAAATTCAAGCTGAAAATGCAATGGCTTTTGATGTTAGCGCTGCATGTTCAGGATTTATTTTTGGTCTTCAAGCTGCTTGTTCCATGATGAAGGTTACAGAGAACTTTAAAAATGCATTAGTTATTGGAGTTGAAACCTTATCTAAAATAATGAACTGGGAAGATAGAAGTACCTGTGTATTATTTGGAGATGGAGGAGGTGCAGTTGTTCTTTCTAAGGGAGAAGGAAATGGTGGAATAAGGGAATTTTATTCCAAATCCCTTGGAAAAAAAGGAGACTGTCTTGTAGTTGAGGCAATGCCAGTTATAAATCCATTCATTAAAGATAAAAATAATGATACAAATTATCAAAAAATATATATGAATGGAGGAGAAGTGTTTAAATTTGCTACTAAGGTAATTGTAGAGAGTATAAAAAAGATATTAGAAAAAAGTTCTTTGACAATTGATGATATTGATTATATAGTACCTCATCAAGCAAATTTAAGAATTATTGATTATGCAGTAAGAAAGTTAAAAGTAGATGGTTCTAAGTTTTACACTAATTTAGAAAGGTATGGCAATACATCTTCTGCATCAATTCCTCTTGCATTAAATGAAATGTATGAGAAAAATTTATTAAAGAAAGGCCATAAGATTATTTTAGTAGGCTTTGGTGGTGGACTTACTTATGGAGCAGTTTTAATAGAACTATAAATCACCTATAAATAAAGCATACAAAATATTAAAATATATAATGAATTATTAAAGATTTTTGGGAGGATATTAAAATGATATTTGAAGAAATTAGAGAAGTTATTTGTGAACAATTAGAGGTTGAACCAGAAAAAGTTACACTTGAAACAACATTTGAAGAATTAGGGGCAGATTCTTTAGATCTATTCCAAGTTGTCATTGAAATTGAAGATAAATATGGAATACAACTTGAAAATGCAGAAAAGATAAAAACAGTTAAAGATGCTGTAGATTATGTAACAGAAGCTACTAAGTAGAAGAATATATTAAAAGCTTTAATCGGGTCTCGAAAGTTAATTAAAGATACCCGATTTCACTTTATATTTTTTATGAGTATTAGGAGGCAAAGTGATGAAGAATAATAGAATTTGTGAGCTATTAGGTATAGAGTATCCTATAATTCAAGGGGGAATGGCTTGGATAGCAGATGCATCTTTAGCAGCAGCAGTTAGCGAAGCAGGCGGACTTGGTATAATAACAGGAACTGCACCAATTGAATGGATAAGAGATGAAATAAGAAAGGCTAAAAAGTTAACTAATAAACCTTTTGGAGTTAATATAATGTTAATGTCACCACATGCAGACGAGGTTGCAAAATTAGTTTGCGAGGAAAATGTAAAAGTTGTTACAACTGGAGCAGGAAGCCCAGGAAAATATATGGAGATGTGGAAGGAACATGGAGTTAAGGTTATTCCAGTAGTTGCATCTGTAGCTCTTGCAAGAAGAATGGAGAAAATGGGAGCAGATGCTATTGTTGCAGAAGGAACTGAATCAGGAGGGCATGTAGGTCAATTAACTACTATGGCTCTTGTACCACAAGTAGCAGATGCAATAGACATTCCAGTTTTAGCAGCTGGAGGAATTGGAGATGGACGTGGAATTGTAGCAGGATTTGCTTTAGGAGCTGAAGGAGTTCAAATAGGAACAAGATTTTTAGTTGCTAAAGAATGTACAGTTCATCAAAATTATAAAGATAAAGTTTTAAAAGCAAAAGATATAGATACAGAAGTAACAGGAAGAAGTACAGGTCATCCTGTAAGAGTTCTTAAAAATAAATTAGCAAGAGAATTTAATAGACTTGAAAAAGAAGGAGCTCCAATAGAAGAAATAGAAAAGCTTGGAGAAGGAGCTTTAAGAAAAGCTGTAAAAGATGGAGATGTAGACTTTGGTTCTGTTATGGCAGGACAAATAGCAGGTATTGTTAATAAGGAACAAACATGTAAAGAAATTATAGATGAATTAGTAAGTGAAGCAGATAGCCTATTTAAGAAACTAGGAGGATACAATGAATAGCAATAAAATAGCATTTTTATTTCCAGGTCAGGGAGCACAATATGTTGGCATGGCAAAAGAATTGTATGAAAATATTGATGAATGTAAAAAGATTATAGATGAAGGCGAAAAAATCTTAAATATGCCTATAAAAGAATTATTATTTAATGGTCCTGAAGATGAATTAATGGCAACAGAAAATTCACAACCTGCTATTTTATTAGCTTCTTTAGCTGCTTTAAAAGCATTAGAAATTAATGGTATAAATGCTGATTATACAGCAGGACTTTCTCTTGGTGAATATGGAAGTCTTATTTATGGAGGAGCATTATCTTTTGAAGAAGGGCTTTTACTTATAAAAGAAAGAGGAAGAATAATGGGCTCTGCTCTTCCAAAAGGGCTTGGAAAAATGGCAGCAATAATGAGACTTGACGATGAAAAATTTAATGAACTTCTAAAGAGAGCTAGTGAATATGGAGTTTGTGAAGGTGCTAATTATAACTGCCCAGGTCAAGTTGTTATAGCAGGAGAAAATAAAGCAATAGAAAAAGCTATAGAAATTGCAACAGAGCTTGGTGGAAGAGGAATTCCTTTAAATGTAAGTGGACCTTTTCATAGTTCACTTCTTGAAGGTGCGAGCAATGATTTCTATGAAACAATTAAAAATGTAGAGATAAATCCATTAAATAAAACCGTTTATTCAAATGTAAAAGGTCTTCCATATGATGAAAATGATGATATAAGAATGTTATTAAAAAATCATATAAGATCATCTGTATATTTTGAAAAATCTATAAGAGATATGATAGATAAAGGAGTAAATATATTTATAGAAGTAGGACCTGGAAAAGCTTTAAGAGGATTTGTTAAGAAAATTGATAAAAATGCAACTTTATTAAATGTAGAAAATTTAGCTTCATTAAAAGCTACAGTAGATAAGTTAAATGAAAGCAATTAGGTTAGGAGGTTTTTATGTTAAAAGGTAAGTGTGCTATAGTCACAGGAGCAGCTAAAGGTATTGGAAAAGCAATAGCTTTAAAGCTTGCTTCATTAGGTGCTAACATAGTCTTAAATTATAGAAGTAGTGAAGAAAAGGCCATTGAAACTGAAAATGAAATAAAAGCTCTTGGGGTTGAAGTTTTAAGAGTTAAAGGTGATATAAGCAATATTTCTGATGTGGAAAATTTAATTAATAGTGCTAAAGAAAAGTTTGGAAAAATTGATATAATGGTAAATAATGCTGGTATAACTAAAGATACTTTAATATTAAGAATGAAGGAAGAAGATTTTAATTCTGTTATTGATGTTAATCTTAAAGGTGTTTTTAATTGCTTAAAGACAATAACTCCTGTTATGGTAAAACAAAAATCTGGAAAAATAATAAATCTTTCTTCTGTAGTAGGAATAGCAGGAAATGCAGGGCAAGTAAATTATGCTGCATCAAAGGCAGGAGTAATAGGAATGACTAAATCTTTAGCAAAGGAAATTGGAGCTAGAGGTATTACTGTAAATGCAGTTGCTCCAGGATTTATTGAAACTGATATGACAGAAGTTTTAGGAGAAAAGTTTAAAGAAGAAACTAAAAAAGCAATTCCATTAAAAAGACTTGGAAAGCCAGAAGATGTTGCAAATGCTGTAGCATTTTTAGCAAGTGAAGATGCTAGTTATATTACAGGGCAAGTTATTCAAGTTGATGGCGGAATGGTAATGTAGGAGGATTTTATGGAGAGAAGAGTTGTTATAACTGGAATGGGAGCTATTACTCCTCTAGGTAATAATGTAGAAACATATTGGGAAAATTTAAAAAACGGAGTTTTAGGAATAGATTTTATTAAAAATGTTGATACTACAAATTTTGAAGTTAAAATAGCAGCAGAAGTTAAAGATTTTAATCCAGAACCTGTTATAGACAAAAAAGAAGCAAGAAGATTAGATAGATATGCACAGTTTGCTATGGTAGCAGCAGATCAAGCAATAAAAGATGCTAAATTAGATTTAGATAGCATTGATAAAAAGAGATTTGGTGTTTATGTAGGGGCAGGTATTGGAGGAATTTCAACTATAGAAACTGATGTTTCAAATGTTGTTGAAAAGCCTTCAAGAAGGGTTACTCCATTTTTTGTACCTATGGCTATTATAAATTTAAGTGCTGGAAATATTGCAATAAAGTATGGAGCAAAAGGACCATGTATTACAACAGTTACAGCATGTGCTACAGGAAACAATTCAATTGGAGAAGCTTTTAGGGCTATAAAATATGGATATGCAGATATAATTCTTGCTGGAAGCTCAGAAGCTCCAATAAGCAGAATGGGAATTGGTGGATTTGCTGGAATGAAGGCTTTAAATATAACTGATGACCCAAAGAAAGCATCAATACCATTTGATAAAGATAGAAAAGGCTTTGTAGTAGGTGAAGGTGGAGCTATACTTGTTATGGAGTCTTTAGAAAGTGCAGAAAAAAGAGGAGCAAAAATATTAGCTGAAATAGTTGGATATGGTTCAACTTGTGATGCTTACCACATAACTTCACCAGACCCAGAAGGAGAAGGAGCAGCAGAAGCTATGAGACTTGCAATTGAAGATGCTAAAATAGATAAAAGTGAAATATCTTATATTAATGCTCATGGTACTTCAACTGGATTAAATGACAAATGTGAAACAATGGCAATCAAAAAGACTTTTGGAGAATATGCATATAAAATACCAGTATCTTCTACAAAGTCTATGACAGGACATCTTCTAGGTGGAGCAGGAGCAATAGAAGCAGTAGCATGTATAAAGGCACTTCAAGATGGATTTATACCTCCAACAATAGGTCTTGAAAATCCAGATGACGGTTTAGATTTAGATTATGTTCCAAAGGTTGGAAGAAAGGCAGATCTTAAATATGCTTTAACAAATTCTTTAGGTTTTGGTGGACATAATGTTACATTAGTATTTAAGAAGTGGGATTAATTAAGAGGAGTGATATTTATGGATTTTAATGGCATAAAAGAATTAATAGAAAGTGTTAATTCTTCAGATATAGCTTATTTTGAGTACAAGACAAATGATGGCCATATAAAAATGGATAAATCTTTAACTAGAAGTTTAACTGAAGCTCCTTCAAAAGAAATTGTTAAAAATGAAGTAAAAGAAGAAGTAGTAACTGCTAAGACAGAAAGCTTTTCTAATAATGAAACTGTAATATCACAACCAGTTTCTCAAGAAAAAACTAAAGTTTCAGAAGATGAAGATTTATATATAGTAAAATCACCTATGGTTGGAACATTCTACACTTCTCCTTCACCAGATAAAGCTCCTTTTGTTAGTGTTGGAGATACTGTAAAGACTTCTTCAATTTTATGTATAATTGAAGCCATGAAGCTTATGAATGAAATTGAAAGTGAAGTTAGTGGTACAATAAAAGAAATTCTTGTAAAGAACGGAGAAATGGTTGAATATGGTCAGCCATTGTTTAAGATAAAGGAGGACTAGGCTATATGATGGATATAAAAGAAATTAGAGAGATTTTACCTCATAGATATCCTTTCCTTTTAGTTGATAAAATAACTGAAATGGAGGAAGGAAAAAGAGTAAAGGGCTATAAAAATGTGACAATAAATGAGCCTTTCTTTCAAGGACATTTTCCAGAATACCCTGTAATGCCAGGAGTTTTAGTACTTGAAGCATTAGCACAAGTAGGAGCAGTTGCAGTTTTAAGCATGGAGCAATTTAAAGGAAAAAATCCTTTATTTGCAGGAGCTGATAAGGTAAAATGGAGAAAACAAGTTATGCCTGGAGATAAGCTTGAGCTTGAATGTGAAATAATAAAGATAAAGGGACCTATAGGTATTGGAAAAGCAGTGGCAACAGTTGATGGAAAAAAGGCTTGTGAAGCTGAAATAATGTTTGCTATAGGATAGGTGATTAAAAATGCTAAAAAAGGTGCTTATTGCAAATAGAGGAGAAATAGCTGTTAGGATAATTAGAGCTTGTAGAGAACTTGGAATAGAGACAGTTGCAGTATATTCTGAAGCAGATAAAGATGCTCTTCATACTCAGCTTGCTGACGAAGCTGTATGCATTGGACCTGCTGCTTCTAAAGACAGCTATTTGAATATAACAAATATATTAAGTGCATGTGTTTTAACAGGAGCAGATGCTATTCATCCAGGCTTTGGATTTCTTTCTGAAAATGCTAAGTTTGCAAAGATGTGCAAAGAGTGTAATATAAAATTTATAGGACCAGATTATACAGCTATTGAACTTATGGGAAATAAGGCAAAGGCAAGAGAAATTATGAAGAAAGCTGGGGTACCAGTTGTTCCAGGATTTGAAGGTACTATAAAGGATGAAGAGCATGCTCTTTCAATTGCAAAAGAAATAGGATATCCAGTTATGATAAAGGCAGCTGCCGGAGGCGGCGGAAAGGGAATAAGAATTGCCTTTAATGATGAAGAATTTAAAAATGGATATAACACTGCAAAGGCAGAAGCTAAGGCTTGCTTTGGAGATGATACTTTATATATTGAAAAATATGTTCAAAAGCCAAAACATATAGAATTTCAAATTTTAGCAGATTCATTTGGTAATGCTGTTCATCTTGAAGAAAGAGAATGTTCACTTCAAAGAAAAAATCAAAAGGTATTAGAAGAAGCACCATCAACATTTTTAACAGAAGAAATAAGAGAAAAGATGGGCGAAATTGCTAAAAAAGCAGCACTTGCTGTAAATTATGAAAATGCAGGTACAATTGAGTTTTTAGTAGATAAAGATTATAATTATTATTTTATGGAGATGAATACTAGAATTCAAGTTGAACATCCTATTACCGAAATGATAACAGGAGTAGATTTAGTTAAAGAACAGCTTAAAATAGCCTCTGGAATGCCATTAACTCTTACTCAAGATGATATAAAAATAAAAGGTCATGCAATTGAGTGTAGAATAAATGCAGAAGACCCAGAAAAAGATTTTAGACCTTGTCCTGGAACTATTAAAGAATTATATCTTCCAGGAGGAAGAGGAGTAAGATTAGATTCAGCAATCTATTGTGGATATACAATTCCACCTTATTATGATTCTATGCTTGCAAAATTAATTGCCTTTGGAGATTCAAGAGAAGAAGCAATAGCTATAATGAAAAGAGCTCTTGGAGAGTTTGGAATAGTAGGAGTTACAACAAATGTAGATTTTCAGTATTCATTACTAGAAATGGATAAAGTTATTGAGGGAGATTATGATACATCTTTCCTAAGTGAAGTTATGGTGAAGAAGAATGTTTAATGGACTATTTAAAAAAACAAATTATGGAACAGTAAAACCAATGCCCAAGCCTCAAAATTCTTCAGAGGAGAAGCCTAATATACCTTCAGGAATGTGGGCTAAATGTAATAAGTGTGGAAGTATAATATATAATGAGGACTTAGCTAGTAACTGTTATGTATGTTCAAGTTGTGGAAATCATTTAAGAATTAATGCTCATACTAGAATAAATTTAACATTTGACCCTGATTCTTTTGTAGCAATTGGGGAAGGAACTAGGGAAACCAATCCATTATCTTTTGAAGGTTATGAAGGAAAAATAGAAAAAGCAAAAAGCCATTCAGGAAGCAGTGAAGCTGTAATAACTGGCTTTGGAAAAATAAATGGTATAAGAGTAGCTTGTGCTATAATGGATAGCTTTTTTATGATGGGAAGTATGGGAACTGTTGTAGGAGAAAAAATAACAAATTTGATTGAACTTGCAATAGAAAATAAATTTCCATTAATAATATTTACAACATCTGGAGGAGCTAGAATGCAAGAAGGGATTTTTTCCCTTATGCAAATGGCAAAAATAAGTGCAGCTCTTGCAAAGTTTGATGAAGCAGGACTTTTATATATAACAGTTTTAACAGACCCTACAACAGGTGGTGTTACTGCAAGTTTTGCTATGGAAGGAGATATCATATTAAGTGAACCTGGTGCACTTGTGGGTTTTGCTGGAAGAAGAGTTATTGAAGATACAATTAAAGAAACTCTTCCTGAAAATTTCCAAAAAGCAGAGTTTCTTCTTGAAAAAGGTTTTATAGATGCTATTATAGATAGAAGAGACTTAAGAAGAAAGCTTTATAGAATTCTTAGTATGCATGAGGTGAGAAGATAATGAGCAGAGATATGATAAAATCCATGTCTGAATGGGATAAGGTAGTTACAGCAAGACATAAGGATAGACCAACAGGTGAATTTTATATAGAAAATATCTTTAAACACTTTATTGAATTTCATGGAGATAGATATTTTGGAGATGATGCAGCAATCATTGGAGGAATAGGCTTTTTAGAAACTACTCCTGTAACAGTTATCTCTATCACTAAGGGTAGTAACACAAAGGAAAATATAAAAAGAAATTTTGGTATGCCAAAGCCAGAAGGATATAGAAAAGCCTTAAGGCTTATGAAACAAGCAGAAAAGTTTAAAAGACCTGTTATATGTTTTATAGATACTCCAGGAGCTTTTTGTGGAGTTGATGCAGAGGAAAGAGGGCAAGGAGAAGCTATTGCTAGAAATTTATTTGAAATGAGTAAATTAAAAACTCCTATAATTTCTGTTCTTATGGGGGAAGGTGGAAGTGGAGGAGCTTTAGCTTTAGCTGTTGCAGATAGAATTTTAATGCTTGAAAACTCCATATATTCCATTTTATCTCCTGAAGGATTTGCTTCAATTTTGTGGAAAGATGGAAGTCGTGTGAAAGAAGCAGCAGAAGCAATGAAAATAACTGCTCAGGATTTAAAGGAATTTGGAATAATAGATAAGATAATAAAAGAGCCTTATGGAGGAGCACATAGAAATCCATTAAGAATGGCTATATTTTTAAAGAAAAACCTTATAGAAGAGGTAAAAGCTTTAAAAGAAAAAGATATAAATGAACTTACTAAAGAAAGATATAATAAATTTAGAAGCTTTGGAAAGTCATAATAAAACTTTTTTAGAACTTCCACAAAATAAAACTTGAAATTTATGTATATAACTTTTAAATTTGGATACTATATTAAATAGTTAGGGTGTTTAGGAGGTAAAAGCATGAAAATTTTAGTTTTAAATTGTGGGAGTTCTTCTTTAAAATATCAATTATTTAATATGGATGATGAAAAGGTTTTAGCACAGGGAATAGCAGAAAGAATAGGACTTAATGAGTCTATATTAACTCATAAAACAAGAAATGGGGATAAACATAAAATAAATTTAAATTTTAAAAATCATAAAGAAGCATTAAATAAGATACTTGAGTTATTAACTAGTAAAGAATATGGAGTTTTAAAATCACTAAGTGAAATTGAGGCTGTAGGTCATAGAGTAGTTCATGGTGGAGAAAAATATTCTAAAGCGGTACTAGTTAATGAAGATGTTAAAAAATCAATTAAGGAG
>Ga0352976_1032087_pt1 | contig 11777 bp, 23 predicted proteins | sample Cowrumrumenfluid_FD_205949 | JGI IMG/M metagenome (GOLD analysis project Ga0352976, IMG submission 205949) | Metatranscriptome of Cow rumen microbial communities from the University of Illinois at Urbana-Champaign, USA - Cow X-1 rumen fluid... | ecosystem: Host-associated > Mammals > Digestive...
CAGATATGCGATGAAGCGGGAGGTTGCGACTGAAACAAGTCGGTTTTTCCGTGGAGTATGTCCGATTTTAAACCGGGCGACAGAATATTTAAAGAATTTTTCGTGCAGAGAACACCAATAGAGGGTTGCTGTGTGTTTTTTGCGTGCAGAAGTTCTGACGCTTTTTCCGTGTTACCCGAGTTGAGTAGATAAACATCAATTCGGTTTTTAAAATAGAATTTCACGGAACACTCGGGAGAGTGTTATGAATGAGTAAGGAAAAAGGGTTGCCCGCCAACTCAAAATTTTTAAGGAGGCGATGATTGTGGCAGTCAAGGAAAAAATCAGAATCAGATTGAAGAGTTATGACCATCAGTTGGTAGACCAGTCAGCAGAAAGAATTGTTGCTACCGCAAAAAGAACAGGAGCAAGAGTTTCAGGGCCTGTACCTCTTCCGACAGAGAAACAGATTGTCACCATTCTGAGAGCTGTTCATAAGTATAAGGACAGCCGTGAACAGTTTGAGATGAGAACGCATAAGAGATTAATCGACATTCTCAGACCGTCCAACAAGACAGTTGAGGCTTTAATGAGCTTAGAACTCCCTGCCGGCGTTGAAATCGAAATTAAATTATAATTTTCGTTCTTCAACCAACCGTGACAGTTGGGGTCAAGTTGGCAAGTCCAACCAATAACCTTATAGGAGGCATTATACAAATGCAAAAGGCGTTAATCGGAAAGAAAATCGGTATGACACAGATTTTCGACGAGAAGGGAAACGTCATTCCCGTAACAGTAGTAGAAGCAGGGCCTTGTGTGGTTTCTCAGATTAAGACTGTTGAAAATGACGGTTACGCATCCGTACAGATGGGCTTCGGCGATATGAAAGCACACAAAGTGAAGAAACCGATGAAAGGTCACTTTGAAAAAGCCAATGTCGCTCCCAAGAAAACACTCAGAGAGTTCCGTTTCGAAGACACAAGTGCTTACACACTCGGACAGATTGTCAAAGCGGACGTATTTGCCAGCGGAGATAAGGTAGACGTAACAGGTACCAGCAAAGGTAAAGGTTATGCAGGCGTTATCAAACGTTGGAATTTCCAGAGATTGAAAGAAACACACGGTTCAGGTCCTGTGGCAAGACACGGTGGTTCAATGGGTGCTTGTTCCAGTCCTTCCAGAGTATGGAAAGGCAAGAAAATGGCAGGTCATCTTGGTGCAGAAAGAGTTACCGTACAGAACCTCGCCGTAGTAAAGGTTGACGTTGAAAACAACCTTATCGCTATTAAGGGTGCTGTTCCCGGCCCTAACGGTGGAATCGTCATTATCCGTGACACCGTAAAGGCATAAGAAAGGAGGAATTGGAATGCCTAATGTAGCAGTAGTAGATATGACAGGTAAAGAAGTTTCTACAATGGAACTCAGTGATACAATATTCGGTATAGAGCCCAATGCGGCTGTTATGCACCATATGGTAGTCAATTATCTTGCTAACCAGCGTCAGGGTACACAGTCCGCTCTGACAAGAGCAGAAGTATCGGGCGGCGGCAGAAAGCCTTGGAGACAAAAAGGTACAGGTCACGCAAGACAGGGTTCAACAAGAGCTCCGCAGTGGACACACGGAGGTATCGTATTTGCTCCCAAGCCCAGAGATTACAGCTATACAGTCAATAAAAAGGTAAGACGTCTGGCAATGAAATCCGCATTTTCCGCTAAAGTTCAGGCAGGAGAACTGATTGTCATTGACGCTATCACAACAGACGAATTCAAGACAAAGACCATAGTAAATATGCTCAAAGCCGTTGGCAGTGAGAAAAAAGCATTGATTGTACTCCCCACAGTAGATAAGAAAGTCATCAACTCCGCAAGAAACATTCCCGGAGTAAAGACGGCTCAGGTAAACGAACTGAATGTATATGATATGCTTAACGCCGACAAGCTGATTATCGCTAAAGAAGCGGTAGAGAAAATTCAGGAGGTGTACGCATAATGCTGGCACAGGACATCATTATCAGACCCGTTATATCTGAAAAAGGTATGAGCGGTATCGCAGAGAACAAGTACACTTTTGAAGTGGCAAAAAAAGCAAACAAAATTGAAATTGCCAAAGCCGTAGAAGAACTTTTCAAAGACGTAAAGGTAGCTAAGGTAAATACCGTAAACGTAAGAGGAAAACTTCGTCGTCAGGGCAGATATGAGGGTTATACCAGAAGCTGGAAAAAGGCTTATGTAACACTCACAAAAGACAGTAAGACTATCGAATTTTTTGAAGGCATGATGTAAGCCTGAAAGATTGTCAGGCAGAATGTATGGGAAGCCATTTTCCCGCAAAGCCATCATGAGGAGAGTGAAAGACAATGGCTATAAAAGTATTTAAACCGACTACCAATGCCAGAAGAAATATGTCTGTTGTTGACTATTCGGGACTTTCCAAGGTAGAACCTGAAAAAAGTCTGTTGGCACCGTTAAAGAAAAAGTCGGGCAGAAACAGTTACGGCAGAATTACCGTTCGTCACAGAGGCGGTGGCAACAGAAGAAAGTACCGTATCATAGATTTCAAAAGACAGAAGTTTGATGTACCTGCAACCGTAAAGACCATTGAATATGACCCTAACCGTTCCGCATTTATCGCATTGGTAGAGTATGAAGACGGTACAAAGAGTTATATTGTAGCACCTGAAGGAATCAAAGTAGGCGATACCATCGTATCAGGTGCAAATGCCGACATTCGTCCCGGTAACGCATTACCGCTGGAGAGTATTCCCGTAGGTACATTTGTGCACAACGTAGAACTTTATCCCGGCAGAGGTGCACAGCTGGCAAGAAGTGCAGGCAATATGGCACAGCTTATGGCAAAGGAAAACGGTTTTGCCCTGTTGAGATTGCCCTCAGGCGAACTGAGAAATGTAGCTATGACTTGTATGGCAACTATCGGACAGGTAAGCAACGGTGACCACAGCAACGTAAAAATCGGTAAAGCAGGTCGTAAACGTAATATGGGTTGGAGACCGACAGTCAGAGGTTCTGTTATGAACCCGAATGACCACCCTCATGGCGGTGGTGAAGGTAAGAGCCCTATCGGTCGTCCGGGTCCTGTAACGCCTTGGGGTAAACCCGCACTTGGTTATAAGACCAGAAAGAAGAAGAACCATTCCGATAAACTTATCGTAAGACGCAGAAACGGTAAGTAAGGCATACAGAAAGGAGCTTGACAATGAGCAGAAGCATTAAAAAAGGCCCTTATGTACAGCCTGTACTTTACAAAAGGGTAGAAGCGATGAACGAATCAGGCGAAAAGAAAATTCTCAAGACCTGGAGCAGGTCATCTACCATTTTCCCGTCTTTCGTTGGTCATACATTTGCCGTTCACGACGGACGCAAGCACGTTCCTGTATATGTAACCGAAGATATGGTAGGACACAAACTCGGTGAGTTTGCTCCTACAAGAACATTCAAAGGTCATGCAGGTTCAAAGACATCTAAGAAATAAGGCAGAAGGGGAGAATCAATATGGCAGAAGCAAAAGCTTATTTGAAATATGTCCGTATTTCACCTCGTAAGGTTAAGATTGTGCTTGACTTAATCAGAAACAAGCCCGCAGATTATGCAATGGCAGTTTTGCAGCACACACCGAAAGCAGCTTGTGAACCGTTGGAAAAATTGCTCAAGTCAGCAATGGCAAATGCGGAAAACAATCACAATATGGACGTATCTAAATTGTATGTAGCCGAATGTTCGGTAAGTCAGGGGCCTATTCTCAAGAGAATCCGTCCCAGAGCACAGGGTCGTGCATTCAGAATCGACAAGAAGACATCTCACATCACACTCGTGCTTAAAGAAACAGAAGCTGAACAACAGGAGGTATAATAATGGGCCAGAAAGTTAATCCACACGGTATGCGTGTAGGCGTCATTAAAGATTGGGACTCCCGTTGGTTTGCAGACAAGAAGAACTTCGGCAACCAGCTGGTTGAAGATTACAATCTTCGTCAGACACTCAAAAAGCAGTTGTATGCAATGGGTGTACCTAAAATCGAAATCGAACGTGACGCAACAAGAGTAAGAGTAAACATTCACTGTGCAAAACCCGGTCTGGTCATCGGCAAACAGGGCAGTGAGATAGAAAAAATCCGTAAGCAGTGCGAAAGTATGCTGGGCAAACCCGTAAACGTAAACGTTGTCGAGGTAAAATCTCCCGATATGGATGCACAGCTTGTAGCAGAAAATATTGCAAAACAGCTTGAAGACAGAATTTCTTTCCGCCGTGCGATGAAACAGGCTATCGGCAGAGCAATGAAGTTCGGTGCAAAGGGAATTAAGGTAATGTGTTCAGGTCGTTTGGGCGGTGCGGAAATTGCCCGTTCCGAAACTTATCATGAAGGAACCATTCCTCTTCAGACATTGAGAGCAGATATAGATTACGGCTTTGCAGAGGCGGCTACCACATACGGTCGTATCGGTGTAAAAGTATGGCTGTACAAAGGTGAGGTACTCAACGTGAATACCAACAAGAGCTTTGACAGAAATGACAGAAACGAAAGAAACGACAGAAACGAAAACAGAAAGCCCCGCAACAGAAAGCCCCGCAGAGAAGGAGGCAATAAATAATGCTGTTACCTAAGCGTGTAAAATACAGAAGAGTACACAGAGGTCGTCTGACAGGTAAGGCTTACCGTGGCAACAAGGTAACTTACGGTGATTACGGTCTTCAGGCATTAGAACCCTCTTGGATTACCTCCAATCAGATAGAGGCAGCCCGTGTTGCTATGACAAGATATTGTAAGAGATTTGGTAAAGTATGGATAAAGATTTTCCCCGACAAGCCGATTACCGAAAAACCCGCAGAAACCCGAATGGGTTCCGGTAAAGGTTCACCCGAATACTGGGTAGCCGTTGTCAAACCGGGCAGAGTGATGTTTGAGTTGGGCGGTGTTTCGGAGGAAATGGCAAGAGAGGCTATGCGTCTTGCTGCCAACAAGTTGCCCATCAAATGTAAGTTTGTCAAGAAAGAAACGGAGGGTGAACAATAATGAAAGCGTCTGAATTAAGAGAGTTATCTTTTGAAGAACTCCAGGCAAAGCTCAAAAGTCTGAAAGAAGAACTGTTTAACCTTCGTTTCCAGTCGGCAATCAATCAGTTGGAGAACCCTATGCGTATCAAAGCTGTCAAAAAAGACATCGCAAGAGTACAGACCGTACTGACAGAGATGGAAAACAGCGACAATGCGTAACTGAAGGAGGTTTGAGCTATGAGCGAAAGAAACTTAAGAAAATCCAATGTCGGCAGAGTTGTCAGCAATAAAATGGATAAAACAATCGTTGTTGCGATTGAAGACAGTATAAAGCACCCTCTTTATGGCAAAGTTGTCAAGAGAACAGCAAAACTCAAAGTTCACGATGAAAACAACGAGTGCAACATTGGCGACAGAGTAAGAATTATGCAGACTCGTCCTCTTTCTAAAGACAAGAGATGGAGATTAGTCGAGATTATCGAAAAGGCGAAATAATTAAAAGGAGGAATTACTGTGATTCAACAGCAGACCTACCTCAAGGTTGCCGACAACACGGGAGCAAAAGAGTTAATGTGTATTCGAGTTCTCGGCGGTACCGGCAGGAGATACGCCAACATCGGAGATGTAGTGGTAGCTTCGGTTAAAAAAGCAGCACCCGGTGGAGTTGTAAAAAAAGGCGATGTAGTAAAAGCAGTTATCGTGCGTTCCGCAAAAGGCGTTCGCCGTGACGACGGAACTTATATCCGTTTCGACGAAAACGCAGCGGTTATCATTAAAGAAGATAAAAACCCCAAAGGAACCCGTATTTTCGGGCCGGTAGCAAGAGAACTCAGAGATAAAGATTATATGAAAATCCTCAGCCTTGCTCCAGAAGTACTGTAAGGGAGGTACCGAAGTATGGCAAATAAGGTTCATGTAAAAACAGGCGATACCGTTATGGTTATCAGCGGTAAGAGTAAGGGTAAAAAAGGCAAGGTAGTTGAAGTCAGCCCCAAAGAAGGCAAGGTAATCGTAGAGGGCGTCAATATGATTTCCAAGCACGTGAAACCCAGAAAAATGGGTGAAGCAGGCGGCATTATCAAGGCAGAAAGTGCTTTGTATGCGTGCAAGGTACAGATTGTCTGTCCTCGTTGCAAAAAGCCTACCCGTATCGGTCACGCAGTCAACAAGGACGGTACAAAAAACCGTATCTGTGTTAAATGCGGCGAAATTCTGTAAGGAGGATATAAGAGATGGCAAGACTGAAAGACTTTTATAAAAGTGATGTTGCACCGACACTTATGAACAAATTCTCCTACAAGAGTGTTATGCAGATTCCGAAAATTGACAAGGTAGTTGTCAATGTCGGTGCAGGCGAAGCAAGAGAAAATGCTAAGGTAATTGACGCTATCCTCAGAGATTTGGCAGCAATTACAGGACAGAAAGCACACGTTTGTCGTGCAAGAAAGTCTGTGGCAAACTTCAAACTCAGAGAGGGTATGCCTATCGGAGCAAAAGTTACGCTCAGAGGAGAGAGAATGTACGAATTCATCGACAGACTGTTCAATGTAGCACTTCCCCGTGTGCGTGACTTCAGAGGAATCAATGCCAACGGCTTTGACGGCAGAGGCAATTACAGTATGGGCATTAAAGAACAGCTCATTTTCCCTGAAATCGAATACGACAAGATAGACAAAGTAAGAGGTATGGACATTTGTTTTGTTACTACCGCCAATACCGATGAAGAGGCTCGTGAGTTGCTGAAACTTATGGGTGCTCCGTTTGCGAAATAAGGAGGGTTTTTCGTGGCTAAAACAGCGATGAAAATGAAACAGCAGAGAGCACAGAAGTTCTCTACAAGGGAATACAACAGATGCAAAATCTGTGGCAGACCGCATGCTTATCTCCGCAAATACGGAGTATGCCGTATCTGTTTCAGAGAACTGGCTTACAAAGGCGAAATTCCCGGTGTGAGAAAAGCAAGCTGGTAAACGAAGGAGGTTAAACTTATGCAGATTACAGACCCGATAGCAGATTTGCTCACAAGAATCCGTAATGCAAGTTCTGCGAAGCATGATTCTGTTGAGATTCCTGCTTCAAATATGAAAAAGGCAATATGTCAGATTTTACTCGATGAAGGCTATATCAAGAATTTCACCGTAGTAGACGACGGTAAGCAGGGTGTTATCACCGTTACTTTGAAATATCTTGAAGGTAAGAAACCCGTCATCACAGGTTTGAGAAGAGTTTCCAAACCTGGCTTGAGAAGATACAGTAATGTTGAGGATATGCCCAAGGTCATCAAAGGACTTGGCGTAGCTATCGTTTCCACATCAAAGGGCGTTATGACAGACCGTCAAGCTCGTAAGGAAAACGTAGGCGGAGAAATCCTTGCATTTGTATGGTAAGAGAAAGGTAGGTGCGAGAGTTGGCTGAAACAGAAATCAAATTATCTCGAATTGGAAGAAAACCTGTAAATATTCCCGCCGGTGTAGAAGCAAAATTTGAAAACGGCGTATTAAGCGTAAAAGGCCCCAAAGGTACACTTACGCTCAATGTCAACCCCAGTATGATTGTTGAGGTTAATGCAACAGAAATCGCAATCAAAGTTCCCGAGGACAAATCCCCCAAAGCGGTTAAAAGAAACAGAGCATTACACGGTCTTACCCGTTCTCTGGTTGCCAATATGGTAACAGGCGTTACACAGGGCTATCAGAAGAAGCTGGAAGTCAAGGGTGTAGGTTATCGTGTGCAGAAAAAGGGTAAGGATTTGGTAATGAACTTAGGTTATTCTCACCCTGTTGTTGTGAGTGATACAGACGACATTAAAATCGAAGCTCCCGACCCCAACACCATTATTATTTCGGGTATTGATAAGCAAAAAGTAGGTCAGTTTGCTGCCGAAGTAAGAGAAAAACGTCCGCCCGAACCTTACAAGGGTAAAGGTATCAAGTATGCTGATGAAGTTATCCGCCGTAAGGAAGGTAAAGCAGGCAAGGGTAAAAAATAATTAAGGAGTGAAACATATCATGGTAGCAAAGGCAGATAAAAACAAGTCCCGTTTAAAGCGTCACAGAAGAGTGCGTGCTAAAGTCAGCGGTACGGCAGAATGCCCCCGTCTTAATGTGTTCCGCTCTAACAAGAACATTTATGCTCAGATTGTTGATGATGTAAAGGGCGTTACATTGGTTGCCGCATCTTCTTTGGAGATGGACAACGGTTCAAACAAAGAGGCAGCATTCAAAGTCGGAGAGGCTATCGCAAAGAAAGCTGTCGATAAGGGAATTGACAAGGTTGTTTTTGACCGTGGCGGTTATATTTATCACGGCCGTGTCAAAGAATTGGCAGAAGGTGCCCGTCAGGGCGGCCTCAAATTCTGATAAAGGAGGAAATGACTTTGGCTATTATTGACGCTTCAACTTTAGATTTACAGGAAAGAGTAGTTACCATCAACCGTGTATCCAAAACCGTAAAAGGCGGACGTATTTTCAAGTTTGCCGCTCTGGTAGTAGTGGGTGACGGCAACGGTACAGTAGGTTTCGGTATCGGTAAAGCTGGCGAAGTTCCCGACGCTATCCGCAAAGGTATTGAAGATGCAAAGAAGAACTTAATCAAAGTTTCATTAAAGGGCACAACAATCCCTCACGAAGTTATCGGCGAGTTCGGTGCCGGCAGAGTGCTGATGAAACCCGCAGCACCCGGTACAGGTGTTATCGCAGGCGGCCCTGTCCGTGCGGTAATCGAAGCCGTAGGTATCAAAGACATCAGAACAAAGGCTTTGCGTTCCAACAACCCTTGCAACGTTGTGCGTGCAACCTTAGAGGGTCTGGCATCATTGCGTAATGCCGAAGAAGTTGCTGCTGTACGTGGCAAATCTGTAAAAGAGATTTTATAACAGGAGGGCAGCAAGATGGCAAATATCAATATCAAACTGGTAAAAAGTCTTATCGGCTCTAAAAAAGACCAAATTGCAACAGCCCACGCACTTGGTTTAAAGAAAATCGGCGATGTGACAACACAGCCCGATAATGCTCAGACCAAAGGTAAGGTAGCAAAAATTATTCACCTTATCGAGGTAAGCGAAGCGTAAGCAAGGAGGTGCTACAAATGAAATTGCATGAACTTTCACCCGCACAGAAAAGAAAAGCGGTAAAGCGTGTAGGCAGAGGTCACGGTTCAGGACAGGGCAAGACCGCAGGCAAAGGTCATAAAGGACAGAAAGCCCGTTCAGGCGGTAGTATCCGTCCGGGATTTGAAGGCGGACAGATGCCTATGCAGAGAAGACTTCCCAAAAGAGGATTTAACAATATCTTTGCCAAAAGTGTTGTATGTGTGAATATCGGTTCTTTGGAAAAGAAATTTGAAGACGGTGCAGTAGTAGACATACAGGCACTCAAAGAGGCAGGTCTTGTTAAAAATGCTTTTGATGCTGTAAAGATTTTAGGCAACGGAAATCTGACAAAAAAGCTGGAAGTAAAGGTAAATGCTTTTTCCGCATCTGCAAAGGAGAAAATCGAAGCAGCAGGCGGAAAGACAGAGGTGGTTTAATTGCTGAATATAATTCGCAATGCGTGGAAAGTTCCCGACCTCAGAAAGAAGTTCTTTTTCACATTAATGATTATTGTTGTATTCCGAATCGGTTCGGTAATTCCCGTACCGTTTCTGGATATGGAAGCACTGCGTCAGGCAATGAGTAAACTCACTTCCGTAGAGAGTGGTTCAATGTTTGCCTATCTGGATACCTTGTCAGGCGGTGCGTTTTCCAATGCAACGTTGTTCGCAATGGGTGTTACGCCTTATATCAACAGTTCCATTATTATCCAGCTGCTCACCGTAGCCATTCCCGCACTGGAAAGACTTTCCAAAGAGGGCGAGGAGGGCAGAAAGAAACTGGCAACCATTACCCGTTATGTAACGGTAGGTCTTGGCTTGATTCAGGGTATTGCCTATTTCATTTTCTTAATGAGAAGTAATGTTCTGGAATACAATGAAGGTTTTGATTTCTGGTTCTCCGCAGTGGTTATTGTGTTGGTATTCACCGCAGGTACGGCGTTAATGATGTGGCTCGGCGAACAAATCAACCAGTTCGGTATCGGCAACGGTATTTCGATACTGTTGTTTGCGGGTATCGTAGCAAGATTTCCCCTTATCGTTACACAGATTACACAGTTCTGGAGTATGGCTATGCAGGGAGATACAAAATATTTTGTTTTTGTTCCCTTGTTTGTGGTTATCTTCCTGGCTGTTATGTGGGTTATCGTATTTATGCAGGACGCAGAAAGACGTATTCCCATTCAGTACGCAAAGAGAGTTGTCGGCAGAAAAATGTTTGGTGGTCAGAGCAGTTACTTGCCCATCAAAGTAAGTTTAGGTGGCGTATTGCCTATCATTTTTGCCAGTTCCATTCTCTCCATTCCCAGTACATTACAGTTGTTCTTCCCGAATATGTCGGGCGGATTTAAAAGTTTCGTAGAACTTTTCTCACAGAGAGGCTGGCTGTATCCTGTACTGTATTTTATACTGATTATTATGTTTGCGTATTTCTACACATCTATTCAGTATAATCCCATCGAAATGGCAAATAATCTTCGTCAGAACAATGGTACAATTCCCGGTTATCGTCCGGGCAAACCCACAACCGAATTTATCGCAAAGATACTTTCCCGAATTACGCTTATCGGTGCCTTGTTCTTAGCCGTTATTGCAATTCTTCCTATCGTTTACGGAGATTTGACGGGTATGTCTGCAATGTCATTGGGCGGTACTTCAATCATTATCGTTGTCGGCGTTTGTCTGGAAACGGTGAAACAAATGGAATCTCAGATGATGATGCGTCATTATAAAGGTTTCCTGGATTAATATATGGAGGTATAGACAATGAACATTATTTTATTAGGTGCTCCGGGTGCAGGAAAAGGCACACAGGCGGAGAAGATTTGTGATTATTTGAAAATCCCTACAATTTCAACGGGTAATATTATCCGTGCAGCGTTGAAAAACGGCACAGAAATGGGTCTTAAAGCAAAGTCCTATATGGACGCAGGTCAGTTAGTTCCCGATGAAGTCGTTATCGGCATCATCAGAGAAAGACTGGCAGAGAGTGACTGTCAGAACGGATTTATTCTTGACGGTTTCCCGAGAACCATTCCGCAGGCTGAGGCTCTGGATAAAATGGGTATTGAAATCAATAAGGTAATTGATATTGAAGTACCCGACGAAACCATCGTAAAGAGAATGTCCGGACGCCGTGTTTGTGAAAAGTGTGGAGCAAGCTACCATCTTGAGTACAAGAAACCCGATAAAGAGGGCGTTTGCAACCTTTGCACAGGCACCCTTGTTCAACGCAAGGACGACCACCCCGATACCGTTCTTTCCAGACTGAAAGTTTATCACGAAGAGACAGAACCTCTTAAAGACTACTATGCAAATCAGGATAAACTTACGGTTGTAGATGGTCAGGACGATGTAGCCGCTACAACGGCACTGGTTTTCAAGGCATTAGAGGACTAAGTCAGTATGATTTCCATAAAGACTACTCGTGAATTGAACCTTATGAGAGAAGCGTGCCGAATTTCGGCAAATGCACTTAAAGTAGCAGGGCAGGCGATTGAGCCGGGCATATCGACTAAGGAAATTGACGATATAGTTCGCAGATATATCCAAAAACAGGGGGCAACCCCCTCGTTTTTGGGATATGGCGGATTTCCGGCCAGTGCGTGTATCTCAGTAAATAACGTGGTTATCCACGGCATACCCAGCAAACATCAGAAGTTAAAAAACGGCGACATCGTAAGTATAGATGTGGGAGC
>Ga0352976_1048365_pt1 | contig 11655 bp, 7 predicted proteins | sample Cowrumrumenfluid_FD_205949 | JGI IMG/M metagenome (GOLD analysis project Ga0352976, IMG submission 205949) | Metatranscriptome of Cow rumen microbial communities from the University of Illinois at Urbana-Champaign, USA - Cow X-1 rumen fluid... | ecosystem: Host-associated > Mammals > Digestive...
CGTTCATTGTATAAAGGGAGAAGTGTCTCCCTTTTACAGTGGACGCCTGTTTTATTAGGAAAAATGAGAGTTTTACGGTTATCATTATTTCTGCGAATAGCAATTTCGCATAGCAGATGCCGCAAAAGAAAGGAGAAAGCGAAATGTATGAAAGCTACAATGATATCATGAGCTTTGTAGAGGATGAGGACATCAGGTTTATAAGACTTGCATTTGTCGATATTGCAGGCGTTCAAAAAAATATTTCAATTATGCCGTCGGAATTGCGCCGGGCCTTTGAGGACGGGATCGCTTTTGACGCATCGAGTATCAATGGATTCGGAGACGAGTTACACTCTGACCTGTTTTTAAAACCGATACCTCAGACGATAGTAATACTTCCGTGGCGACCATCGGAGGGGCGTGTTGCAAGAATGTTTTGCAGAATATTCAAGCCTGACGGAACACCGTTTGAGCTTGACAGCAGACGTCTTCTTAAAGATGCTGTAAGGGAGGCAAGAAAAAAGGGTATAACATTTAACTTTGGCGCAGAGTTTGAGTTTTATCTTTTTAAGCGTGATGAATTCGGAAATAAAACAAAGATTCCCTTTGACAATGCCGGTTATATGGATATAGCACCAGAGGATAAGGGTGAGAATATCAGACGAGAGATCTGCCTGACGCTGCTTGATATGGATATTTCTCCCGAAAGCTCTCATCACGAGATGGGACCCGGTCAGAATGAGATAGATTTTAGATATAGCGATGCTTTAACATCTGCCGATAATGCAGTTACATTTAAGTCGGTAGTTTCGTCTATATCTAATATAAACGGGCTTTACGCTGATTTTTCACCTAAACCACTGCCAGACAAAAGCGGAAGCGGACTGCATATCAATATTTCAGCTAAATCAGCAGATGGAAGTGATATTTCACAGAATATTCTTGCGGGAATACTTGCACACATCTGCGAGATGACAGCATTTATGAATCCGAGTGAAGATTCATATTATAGACTTGGTAAAGACAAAGCTCCAAAGTACGTTACATGGTCGCATGAGAACCGCTCTCAGCTAATAAGAATACCGGCGGCAAAGGGTGAGTACAAGAGGCTTGAGCTGCGTTCTCCCGACCCGACAGTTAACCTTTACGTTGCATATGCGCTGTTGATATATGCTGCTATGGACGGAATCGAAAAGCAAATGCTGCCGCCTGAAGCATTGAATATTAATCTGTACACTGCAGGAAAAGAGATAACAGACGCTCTTGAAGAACTGCCCGATACATACGAAAAAGCCTTAGAACTCGCTCGAAACAGTGAATTCATCAAGCATCATATTCCTGCAGGCTTTTTTAAATAGAAATAATTTTTAATTTAATAAAGGAGGTGCAGCCGTGCAGAAAGAAGTTCGAAGTGTAATGATACTATCAAAAAGCAGAAAGATGATCGAATTTATCAAGGCTGTAATACCACAGGACAGCTTTTCACCGGTTCGCATTTTATCGTGTGCAGCGGATGCACGGCGCACGCTTCTTAACACAAATGTCGATATCGTGATAATCCACACGCCGCTAAACGACGAATTTGGTACAAAGCTTGCACAGGATATTTCAAAGGAATGTGCAGTCGCTGTTATTGTAAAGCCGGAGCTGCTTGAAAAAGCTGCATACAAACTCGAACCGTACGGCATTGTGACTTTGCCGTCAACACTCTATAAATCGGTGCTGTATCAAACGGTAATGCTGCTTTCGTCGTCAGTTGTCAAGATAAACAGACTGAAAGAGAACTCAAAACAGCTCAGAGAAAAGCTGCATGAAGTAAGGTCAGTGACAAAAGCCAAAGCACTGCTGATATCAGAAAGAGATATGACAGAGGAGCAAGCACATCGATATATTGAAAAAACGGCTATGGACTGCGGTCAAAAAAAGATCGATATTGCAAAGTCTATCATTAGGGACATAACAGGAGAGGAATAAACATGACAAAGTACATTTTTGTGACGGGCGGAGTCGTATCGGGACTTGGAAAGGGTATCACCGCAGCGTCGCTCGGTCGTTTGTTAAAGGCTAGAGGGCTTAAAGTCGCGGCTCAGAAGCTCGACCCATATATTAACGTTGACCCCGGTACCATGAGCCCATATCAGCACGGAGAGGTTTATGTGACTGAGGACGGAGCGGAAACAGACCTTGACCTTGGTCATTATGAGCGCTTTATAGACGAAAATCTCAACAAATACTCAAATCTCACAACGGGAAAGGTGTACTGGAATATTCTTAATAAGGAGCGCCGGGGAGAGTTTTTGGGCGAAACGGTACAAGTGATCCCCCATGTTACAAACGAAATAAAGAACTTCATCTATAACGTTGGAAAAAAGAGTGACGCAGATGTAGTTATTACCGAGATCGGTGGGACTACGGGCGATATAGAGAGCCAGCCATTTATCGAGGCGATACGTCAGGTAGGTTTGGAGGTTGGATCTGAAAATGTCTGTTACATACATGTCGCACTTGTTCCTTTTCTGAAATGTTCGCAGGAGCATAAAACAAAGCCTGTTCAGCACTCTGTTAAGGAACTGCAGGGAATGGGTATCAAGCCCGATATAATCGTACTGCGGTGTGACGAGGAGCTTGATGAAAATATCTTTAAAAAGATCTCGCTTTTCTGCAATGTTTCCGAGGACTGCGTAATACAGAATCGTAATGTTTCGGTTTTGTACGAAGCGCCGATAATGCTTGAACGCTCGCACTTCTCCGATGTTGTTTGCAGAAGACTTGGCATAAGCGTTCCCACCCCCGATCTTAGAGAATGGCAGGCGATGCTTGACAGCATAGATAACAGAAGCAAAAGCGTTACCGTAGGTATTGTCGGAAAGTATGTGCAGCTTCACGATGCATATCTTTCTGTTGCCGAGGCAATTCATCACTCCGGTTACGCCTGCGGAGCGAAAACTGATATCAAATGGATAGACAGCGAATCGATTACTGATGAGAATGTAAAGCAAAAGCTTGAAAAATGCGGTTGCATAATCGTTCCGGGCGGTTTTGGGAGCAGAGGTATATCAGGTATGATCTCCACTTCAAAATATGCAAGGGAGAACAATATTCCGTATCTTGGAATTTGCCTTGGTATGCAGGTAGCAGTGATAGAATATGCGAGAAATGTCTGCGGATTTTCAGATGCAAATTCAGGAGAGTTTGACAAAGATACGCCGCACAAAGTTATAGATCTTATGCCCGATCAGAGCAGCACCGTAAACAAGGGCGGTACTCTGCGATTAGGTGCATATAAATGTGTGATAAAAGATACCACAAAACTGTGCGAGTGCTACGGCGAAGCTGAGATAGTCGAGCGCCATCGACACCGCTATGAATTCAACAATCAATATAGAGATATATTAACCAAAAATGGACTTGTTATTGGCGGAACATCGCCTGACGGCATGATCGTTGAAACGATCGAGGTACCGGAAAATGATTTCTATATCGGTGTGCAGTTCCACCCGGAATTCAAGAGTCGCCCTAACAAGGCACACCCTCTTTTTAAAGAACTTATAAAAACTGCTCTTCTGCAGCAAAGTGAGGTAGATCATCATGAATGAGACACATACATTATACAGACCGGAATTTGAACATGACGCCTGCGGCATCGGTGCTGTTGTCAGCATAAAAGGCGAGCAGAGTCATAAGATCGTGAGCGACGCACTATCTATTGTCGAAAAACTCCAGCACAGAGCCGGAATGGATGCATCCGGTGAAACGGGTGACGGCGTAGGCATACTCGTTCAGGTATCTCACGATTTCTTTATTGAAGCAGCTTCAGAGATTGGCATAAAGCTGCCCGATAAGCGCAAATACGGCGTTGGTATGTTTTTCTTCCCACAAGACGAGCTGAAATGCAGTCAGGCGAAGAAAATGCTTGAGATAATTTGCAAAAAAGAGGGTGCTCCGCTGCTTGGCTGGAGAGATGTGCCTATAGACAGCACAGTTATCGGAAAAAAGGCACTTGATGTTATGCCGCACATTATGCAATGCTTTGTAAAAAAGCCTGAAGGTGTTAAAACAGGCATAGAGTTTGACCGCAAACTATACATTATACGCCGTGAATTCGAGCAATCAAACGACAACACTTACGTCTGCTCTTTTTCGTCACGCACAATCGTTTATAAGGGTATGTTTCTCGTAAGTCAGCTGCGCAAATTCTATCTTGATCTTCAGAGTGATAATTATAAGAGTGCTCTTGCTCTTGTTCACTCACGCTTTTCTACGAACACGAACCCGTCATGGGAGCGAGCTCACCCGAACAGAGTAATTCTTCATAACGGTGAAATAAACACCATCCGCGGCAACTTTGACAGAATGCTTGCACGTGAAGAAACGATGACAAGCCCGATAATGCAGGACGATTTCGACAAAGTTCTGCCTGTTATCAATGCCTCCGGTTCCGATTCAGCTATGCTCGACAACATGCTTGAATTTTTGATGATGAACGGTATAGATCTGCCAAAAGCGGTCATGGTGACTATCCCCGAGCCGTATGCAAATGACAAGACTATATCGCGCGAGAAACGTGATTTCTATCACTACTACTCAACTATGATGGAGCCGTGGGACGGCCCTGCGGCTATTCTTTTCACTGATGGTGATACAGTAGGTGCAGTTCTCGACAGAAACGGTCTGCGTCCGTCACGCTACTACATAACAAGCGACAATATGCTTATTCTTTCGTCAGAGGTAGGCGTTCTGCCCATGGACAATGCATCTATTGTCAAGAAAAGCCGCTTGCAGCCCGGAAAAATGCTCCTTGTTGACTTGAACGCTCAGTGCGTTATTTCCGACGAAGAATGCAAGCGCCGCTACGCTTGCGAGAAACCTTACGGCGAGTGGCTCGACAGAAATCTCGTGCAGCTTTCTGAACTGCCAATACCAAATCACAAAGTAGAAAATCATTCACAGGAGCAGCGTGACAGACTTTACAAAGCGTTCGGTTACAGCTATGAGCAGATCAAGGATTCTATTCTGCCAATGGCAAGAAACGGCGGCGAACCGACAGCCGCAATGGGAACCGATATCCCGCTTGCGGTGCTTTCTGAAAAGCACCAATCGCTATTCTCCTATTTTAAACAGAGCTTTGCGCAGGTCACAAACCCTCCGATAGACGCTATCAGAGAGGAGATCGTGACGGACACTACTGTATATGTAGGCTCAGACGGCAATTTGCTTGAGGAAAAAGCCGAAAACTGCAATATGCTTGAAATTCATAATCCAATACTTACGAGTGTCGATCTTATGAAAATAAAGGCAATACGCCGTCCGGGCTTCAAAGTGGCAACAGTATCTTTGCTTTACTACAAAAACACACCGCTCGAGCGTGCTATAGACAGGCTGTTTGTGTCAGTTGACCGCGAATACCGAAACGGTGCTAACATCATTATTCTCTCCGACAGAGGTGTTGACGAAAACCACGTTGCTATTCCGTCATTGCTTGCAGTTTCGGCTATGGAGCAGTACCTTATCAGAACGAAAAAACGCACCGCCATTTCAATAATTCTGGAGAGTGCAGAACCCTGTGAGGTTCATCATTTTGCAGCCCTTCTCGGCTACGGCGCAAGAGCGGTAAATCCTTATCTTGCTCAGGAATGTATAACTGAGCTTATCGACAAAGGCTTGCTTGATAAAGATTACCATACTGCTATAAGAGACTACAATTCGGCAGTTCTACACGGAATTGTAAAGATATCCTCAAAAATGGGTATATCCACAATTCACTCTTACCAGTCGTCCCAGATATTTGAGGCTGTAGGCATACGTCAGGATGTTATCGACAAGTATTTTACAAACACCGTAAGCAGAGTCGGCGGTATAGGAATTCAAGAAATCGGGGAGGGTGTTGAATGGCGGCACGATCACGCATTCGATCCGCTGGGTCTCGGAGTTGACACATCGACCGACAGTGTAGGCACACATAAATTGCGTACCGGTCACGATAAAGAAGATCACATGTACAATCCTCAGACGATTATTGCTCTTAGAGAGGCAACACAAAAGGGAAGCTATGAACGCTTCAAAGAATATACTGCAATGGTGGACGATGAGAGCGTTCCGCATACTCTTCGAGGACTTATGGTGTTTGACTTTGATAGGTGTACGCCTATCCCTATAGATGAGGTAGAACCGGCAAGCGAGATCGTAAAGCGCTTCAAGACCGGTGCAATGAGTTACGGCTCTATCTCACAAGAAGCTCACGAGTGCATGGCAGAGGCAATGAATATGCTTGGCGGAAAATCTAACTCCGGCGAGGGTGGAGAAATGCCCGAACGCCTTGGAACAAACAGAAACTCCGCTATTAAACAGGTTGCTTCAGGGCGTTTCGGAGTGACGAGCGAATATTTACTCAGCGCACAGGAGATACAGATAAAGATGGCACAGGGCGCAAAGCCCGGTGAGGGAGGTCATCTGCCCGGCAAGAAGGTATATCCGTGGATAGCAAAAAACCGTTATTCTACACCTGGTGTTTCGCTTATTTCACCGCCGCCGCACCATGATATATATTCGATCGAAGATTTGGCGCAGCTAATCTATGACCTTAAAAATGCAAACAGAAGGGCTAGAATTTCTGTAAAGCTTGTTTCGGAAGCAGGAGTAGGAACAATCGCCGCAGGTGTTGCAAAGGCAGGCGCACAGGTAGTGCTGATTTCGGGTTATGACGGCGGTACGGGCGCAGCTCCTGTCAGCTCTATCCACAATGCTGGTTTGCCATGGGAGCTTGGTCTTGCCGAAACTCATCAGACTCTTATCAAAAATGGCCTGCGTTCAAGAGTGATAATCGAGACGGACGGCAAGCTGATGAGCGGTAAAGATGTTGCTATTGCCGCTATGCTCGGTGCAGACGAATTTGGATTTGCTACAGCTCCACTCGTTACGATGGGCTGCGTTATGATGAGAGTGTGCAACCTTGACACATGTCCTGTAGGTATAGCAACACAAAATCCGGAATTAAGAAAGCGATTCTCAGGTAAGCCCGAATATATCGTGAATTTCATGATGTTTATAGCGCAGGAGCTGCGCGAGATCATGGCAAGACTCGGCGTTCGTACAGTATCCGAGCTTGTTGGAAGAACAGATCTTCTTAAGGTCAGAGAAACTCAGGTGACCCACAGAGCTGAAATGATAGATCTCTCCGGAATACTCAGCCGTGATTTCATTAATGATGAAAAAGCTCATTACGACCCGAATGACGTTTACGACTTCAAGCTTGAAACAACGCTTGACGAGAGCTGGATCATTCCGAGATTTAAAAAAGCAATGGCAAACCGTACAAAGAAGACAGTAAAAGCCGAGGTAACAAGCACTGACAGAGCGTTCGGAACGATATTTGGCTCCGTGCTTACGCAGAAATTTGGTAATACTCTTGAGGACGATTTCTATACCATTCAATGTACGGGCGGAGGCGGTCAGTCGTTTGGTGCGTTCATTTCTAAGGGACTAACATTAAGGCTCGAAGGCGACTCAAATGACTATTTCGGCAAGGGACTTTCAGGCGGTAAATTGATCGTTTATCCGCCAAAGAACAGTACCTTTAAGCCGGAAGAGAATATAATCATTGGTAATGTTGCTCTTTATGGTGCAACAAGCGGCGAGGCTTACGTTAACGGCATTGCCGGTGAGAGATTCTGCGTTCGCAACTCTGGAGCTTACGCTGTTTGTGAAGGCGTCGGAGATCACGGCTGCGAATATATGACAGGCGGAAGAGTGGTTGTGCTTGGAAAAACAGGACGCAACTTTGCTGCCGGTATGAGCGGAGGTATCGCTTATGTCTATGACGAAGGACACGATCTTTACCTGAAACTCAATAAGGAGCTAGTCACAATGAGTGAGTTGAGCGAGAAACACGACATTGAGGAGCTTCGCACGATGATCGAGAAACATTACCATGCGACCGGCTCTCCTCTTGCGGAAAGAATGCTTGCAGACTTTGAAGTGTATCTGCCGAATTTCAAAAAGATAATGCCGAATGATTATAATAAGATGCTGGGATTGATAGGACACTTTGAGGAGAAGGGGCTCGATCATGAGCAGGCAGTTTTAGAAGCGTTTTATCAAGCTCAGAAGGGAGAATGAGAATATGGGAAAAGCAACAGGTTTTATGGAGTTTGACAGGCATAACAATATGACTGTCGAGCCAACACAAAGAATAAAGAATTTCAATGAGTTCCATTCTCGGCTCAATATGGAGCAAAGACAGGAGCAGGCTGCCCGATGTATGAATTGCGGCGTGCCGTTCTGCCAATCGGCAATAAAGCTTAACGGTATGGTATCGGGCTGTCCGCTTCACAATCTTATCCCTGAGTGGAACGACGAGCTTTACAGCGGTCATTTTGAGCACGCCCTGAACAGATTGCTGAAAACTAACAATTTCCCCGAATTTACGGGCAGGGTATGTCCGGCACTTTGTGAGGCGGCATGTACATGTGGGCTAAACGGTATGCCTGTTACCGTTCATGACAATGAGCTTGCTGTTGTAGAGTACGGCTTTGAAAAAGGCTTCATAGAGCCGAAACCTCCCAGATTACGAACAGGAAAGAGAGTTGCTGTAATAGGTTCCGGTCCTTCCGGACTTGCCTGTGCCGATATGCTCAACAAACGAGGTCATAATGTGACAGTATTTGAGAGGGAAGATCGCCCCGGCGGTTTGCTGATGTATGGTATCCCGAATATGAAGCTTGACAAAAGTATCGTTCTGCGCAGAATACACCTTATGGAAAGAGAAGGTGTAGAGTTTACAACAAGCTGTAATATCGGGCAGGATATTTCTGCTGAGAAAATAACGAGCGAATATGATGCTGTAGTTCTTTGCTGCGGAGCATCTCAGCCTCGTGATCTGAAAATTGAGGGCAGAGAGCTTTCAGGCATATATTTTGCTGTAGATTTTCTTAGATCAACGACAAAGGCGCTGCTGGATCAACAGTATGACAAAGGTAATTTCATAAGTTCAAAGGATAAAAATGTTCTCGTTGTCGGCGGCGGTGACACCGGCAACGACTGCGTGGGAACTTGCATGCGTCACGGCTGCAAATCTGTCACTCAGCTTGAAATGATGCCCAAATTACCGGATGAGCGTACGCCGGATAATGCATGGCCGCAGTGGCCCAGAGTCTGCAAAACGGATTACGGTCAGCAGGAGGCAGCTGCTGTTTTCGGTCACGATCCAAGAGTGTATCAGACGACTATAAAAAGACTTATCGGCGACGAGAACGGCAATCTGAAAGCAGCTGAACTTATTAAGCTTGAGCCGAAGAAGGACGAGCAGAGCGGCAGAATGATCATGACGCCGGTTGAGGGAAGCGAATACATCGTAGATGCCGATATGTTGTTGATCGCAGCAGGCTTTACAGGTGCGCAGAAGTATGTCACCGAAGCCTTCGGAGTTGAAACGAACACACGTACAAACGTAGCAACGCAGGAAGGCTTATTCAAGACAAATATTGACAAGGTATTCACCGCAGGAGATATGCACAGAGGTCAGAGCCTTGTTGTGTGGGCCATCTCAGAGGGCAGGGCATGCGCCAGAGAGGTGGACGAATATATGATGAGATATACGAATATGATATAAACAATGGAGTGTTTATCATGAATTTACAGTTTACAAAAATGCACGGTTTGGGTAATGACTACATCTATTTTGACTGTGTTAGAAATGCAGCTCCGAGCGATCCTGAGGCTTTATCAAGAAAATTATCCGATCGTCATTTCGGCATAGGCGGTGACGGAATCGTACTGATAATGCCTTCGGATAAAGCGGATTTCAGAATGAGAATGTTCAACGCAGACGGCAGTGAGGGTGCTATGTGCGGAAATGCTTCACGTTGTATCGCAAAGTATGTTTACGACAGGGGCCTGACTAATAAAAAGAAGGTCACGCTCGAAACTCGTTCGGGCATAAAAATACTCAATATTCACACTAAAGATAATATTGCAGACAGTGTTACCGTTGATATGGGTAAGCCTGTTATAGGCTGTGTATCTCAGCCGATAAAAACGGAGAATGGCGAATATATTTATACATTCGTCGATATGGGCAATCCGCACTGTGTAATTTTTACTGATGTTCAGACAGATACGCTTGATTTAGAAAAAATCGGCAAACCGCTGGAAAATCATGAATTCTTTCCGAACAGAGCTAATGTTGAATTTATAAACATTCTCGGCAGTCATGATCTTCGTATGCGTGTATGGGAGCGGGGCAGCGGTGAAACACTCGCCTGCGGTACAGGTGCGTGCGCTTCGGTGACTGCGGCAGTTATAAACATGATATGTCCCCTGAACGAAGATGTGAGAGTTCACCTGCTCGGCGGTGTTCTTACTGTGAAATATACGGGTGATCGTGTACTTATGACAGGGCCTGCGGAATTTGTTTTTGACGGAACGGTGGAGAATTAAGCTATGAAGATCAACAGAAATTTTGATAACCTCGCTGACAGCTATCTTTTCGCTGAGGTAGCTCGCAGAACAAAAGCTTATGAAAAGGAGCACCCTGAAAAACACATTATTAAAATGGGTATCGGAGATGTAACATTGCCTCTTGCTCCCATAGTAGTCGATGCTATGAAAAAAGCAGCCGATGAAATGGCTCAGAAGGAGACATTTAAGGGCTATCCGGAATACGAGGGATACGACTTTTTAAGAAATGCTATCAGCAGTTATTACGCTTCTTTCGGAGTAAAGGTCTATCCGGATGAGATATTTGTAAACGATGGCGCTAAGAGTGACTGCGGCAATATCGGAGATATTTTTTCAGGTGAATGTACCGTGCTTGTCACAGATCCCGTGTACCCTGTTTATGTTGATACAAATATAATGGCAGGGCGAAGAATAGTATATGCTCCGTCAACGCAGGAAAACGGCTTCTGTGCTATGCCTGATAAAAGCATTTCACCTGATATCATTTATCTTTGCTCACCTAACAACCCAACAGGTGCTGCATATACTAAAGAACAGCTTTGTGAGTGGATAGATTATGCTATACAAAACGATGCGGTTATTCTCTACGATGCAGCTTATGAAGCGTATATCACTGACGATCTTCCACGCAGTATATTTGCTGTTGAGGGCGCAAGAGAATGTGCAATAGAATTCTGTTCGCTGTCAAAAACAGCGGGCTTTACCGGAATGCGCTGCGGCTATACTGTTATCCCGAAGGAGCTTGAACGTGATGGTCACAATCTTGGAAAGCTCTGGTACAGGCGGCAGTCGTCGAAATTCAACGGCGTATCGTACCCGGTCCAGCGTGCGGCTGAAGTCGTTTTCACGCCGGAAGGTCAGCGTCAAACGCAGGAAAACATCAAGTATTATAAGCAAAACGCCGCACTTATTGCAGCCACTATGGATGATCTCGGTATCTCTTATACGGGTGGCAAAAATTCTCCATATATCTGGATAACATGTCCGAATTCTATGGGAAGCTGGGAGTTTTTTGATTATCTTCTTGCAAATGCAAATGTCGTTGCAACACCGGGAGAGGGATTCGGAAAATGTGGTAAGGGCTGCATGAGATTTACGTCTTTTGCCGATCATGAATCGACAGCAGAGGCAATGAACAGATTCTCCCATGCAGTAAAAAAGCTGCAAAAAAGTGATTTATAACTTGACAAATCTACCTGGAAGTAGTATAATATCACT
>Ga0352976_1018114_pt1 | contig 11540 bp, 10 predicted proteins | sample Cowrumrumenfluid_FD_205949 | JGI IMG/M metagenome (GOLD analysis project Ga0352976, IMG submission 205949) | Metatranscriptome of Cow rumen microbial communities from the University of Illinois at Urbana-Champaign, USA - Cow X-1 rumen fluid... | ecosystem: Host-associated > Mammals > Digestive...
CATGGGCAGCCAAGACAGGACGCAATATGCCTGCGCCTACAATGTCGTTTTATACTGACAGTATATTTTATATATGATAGCGAGTCTTAAAAGAAAGTGCAGGTGTCTGCAAAATGTATGCAATTATTGAAACAGGCGGAAAGCAGTACAAGGTTGAGCAGGGCAGTGTTATCTTTGTAGAAAAGCTTAATGCCGAAGCAGATGAAACAGTTAACTTTAATGTAGTGGCAGTGGGAACACAGGGCGAGTTCGTAACAGGCTCTCCGTTCGTTGCCAAGGCTTCCGTAACAGGCAAGGTTCTCAAGAACGGTAAGGGTAAGAAGATCGTTGTTTCTACTTACAAGCCTAAGAAGGGCGAGAAGAGAAAAATGGGTCACAGACAGCCCTATACAAAGGTTGAGATCACCGGCGTAAATATGGATTAATGACTAAGGTAATTTTCTGCACCGATAAAAACGGTGAAATAGTGGGTTTCCATATTCACGGTCACAGCGGCTATGCTTCAGAAGGTGAAGACATTGTTTGTGCAGCGGTAAGCTCGGCGGCTTATCTTGTGATGAATACCATAACAGATGTTATGCATATTGATGCGCAGGTATCGGCTGATGACGAAAGCGGAGATGCGGTGCTAAGAATTTTATCGAAAAATGCGGCTGAGTGCAAATATATTTTGCAGGGGTTCAAGCTGCATGTGCTCGGTCTTGAAGAGCAGTACAACAAGTTTATAAGTGTAAAATATACGGAGGTGTAATTATGTTAAAGATCAACATTCAGCTTTTTGCTCATAAAAAGGGTATGGGTTCTACAAAGAACGGACGTGACTCAGAGTCTAAGCGTTTGGGTGTTAAGCGTGCAGACGGTCAGTTTGTACTTGCAGGAAACATTCTTGTAAAGCAGCGTGGAACACACATTCATCCCGGCGAGAATGTAGGCCGTGGCTCCGACGATACATTGTTCGCTAAGGCTGACGGTGTAGTTCGTTTTGAGCGTATGGGCCGTGACCGTAAAAAGGTTTCTGTTTATCCCGAGCAGTAATCGGTATATACGGCAAGAAATATCATAATATAAAGGAGCGGTAACTTTCTTATCGCTCCTTTTTGTTATATTATAACGAAAGAAGGTATATATATGTCAGAAAATGCGAATAAAACGTCGGCTAAAGCGATATTTATCATTTTAGGCATAGTGTTTATAGCCGGAGGGGTCAAATTTAATTCGGGATTTTTAATTATGCTTGCATTTGTCGCTTTTGTTATTGCCTCGTTTTCGGGTAAAAGCAAAGGTGCAGGCGCTGCTGATGCTAATATCAGGTCGGGCAGAATTCAGTCTTATAGTAGTAACTCATCGCACTCAGGCAGTACAGCAAATTATAGTACATCATATAAAATTGCGGCACAAGATGAAAGCGCAATTGACCTTTTGGCAGAAGAAACAACAAACAGTTGTCCTATTTGCAAGGAGTTTTCTGCTATGGGTTATTGCAGCAGGTGCGGTTTCAGATATAAAAAGTGATCTGTTATATTGAAAGGAAAAGAAAATGTTTGTAGATATAGCGAAAATAAAAATAAAAGCAGGCGACGGCGGCGACGGAAGCGTATCTTTCCACCGTGAAAAATACGTCGCTTCGGGAGGTCCCGACGGCGGCGACGGCGGCAGAGGCGGAAATATAGTGTTTGCAGCAGATGACAATCTCAGTACGCTTGCGGATTTCAGATATAAAAGAAAATATGCGGCTCCGAAGGGCGAGAACGGCAAAGGCGGCAGATGCAACGGCAAAAAAGCCGATGATCTTGTTATCAGAGTTCCGAGAGGTACTGTTATTAAGGACGCCGAAACAGGCAGGATAATGGCAGATATTTCTTCTGATGAGCCCGTTGTTGTTGCAAAAGGCGGCAAGGGCGGCTGGGGAAATATCCACTTTGCAACGCCCACAAGACAAACACCGAGATTTGCAAAGCCCGGTATGCCCGGCGAAGAGTTTGAGGTTCAGCTTGAATTAAAGCTGCTTGCAGACGTAGGTCTTGTCGGTTTTCCGAATGTCGGAAAAAGTACGCTGGTATCTGTTGTGAGCGAGGCTAAGCCGATCATAGCAAATTATCATTTTACAACGATAACTCCCGTGTTGGGTGTTGTGAGACTCGGTGAGGGCGAATCTTTTGTAATGGCGGATATTCCCGGACTTATCGAGGGCGCATGGGAAGGCGTAGGTTTAGGACATCAGTTTTTGCGTCACGTTGAACGGTGCAGAATGCTTGTGCATGTTGTAGATGTATCGGGCAGCGAGGGCAGAGACCCAAAAGAGGATTTCAAGACAATAAATGCAGAGCTTGAAAAGTTTGATCCTGAGCTTGCAAAGCGTCCTATGATAGTTGCAGGCAATAAGTGCGATCTTGCAGAGGACGAACAGATAGAAGATTTCAGAAAATTTGTTGAAGATATGGGGTATAAATTCTTCCCCATAATGGCAGCTATTCGATATGAAGTCGATCCTTTGCTTAACTGCATAAGAGAAGAGCTGTCAAAGCTTCCGCCAATTTCACGCTTTGAGGCTGAACCGCTTGTTATCGAACCGGAGAACATCAAAAAGAACGAGGTTACCGTTCGCAACATGGACGGCGTATTCATAGTTGAGGGCGAGTGGCTTGTTCGTATTATGAACAATGTCAATTTCGACGACTACGAATCTTTGCAGTATTTTCAGAGAGTGCTGTTGAATGCCGGTGTTATCGACGCTTTGTACGATGCAGGAGTACAAGAGGGTGACACGGTATCGATCTACGATTTTGAGTTTGAATTTGTTGATTAACAGGTGAATTTATGCGTTTTCTTGAAAGAAATATTAATTTAAAGGAAATAAGTCCTCTTACGCTGTCATTTATCGGTGACAGCGTTTACGAGTTGCTTGTCAGAGAAAAGCTTGTTTGTCAGGCTAACCGTCCTGTAGGCGTTCTCAGTGATGAGAAAGTGAGAATGGTAAACTGCAAAGCACAGGCTTTGGTTATAGAATCACTTTTGCCGTATCTTACCGAGGAAGAAACAGACATATACAAAAGAGGAAAAAATGCCCACACAACAACCGTTCCGAAAAATGCAAGGAATATTGACTATCACCGTGCAACTGGGCTTGAGGCTCTTTTTGGGTATGTTTATCTGAAAGGCGATACAGAAAGGCTGAGAGAGCTTTTTTGTTTGTCGGAAAAATTGACGGAGGAGAGTTCAGAATGAAAATGACAGATCTGGAACAATTCAGATATACTCTTGAGCATGAAACTGTTCCCAGGTGGTTTTACAACTCGCCTGTTGCGTTCATAAATGCAGCTGCGGATAAAGAGGGAAAATTTTTCAGCGATCTGTACATATTGTTCGGTCCGGTATCCGACAAAGTTTATACCGAAAAAGATTTCGAGGTAATACCCAAAAAGGTAATATCCGGTGATCTTAATATGTATATCATCATAGCAGAAATGCCTGAACCCACTGCGGCGACGCTGTGCAGACGAATGTATTTTTGCTATGAAGAAAAAACAAAAGCCGCAAAGTATTATGCCTCCGAATTTACGCTTGACGGCGGGTTTATGGTGTGTTCGTGGAACGATGACATGGTGCACGAAAACTTTGGCAAATCACCTTCAGATGACCCTAAAGAATTTCGGTTTGTGGCAGAATTGTTTTTAAAGAGTGCCGAAAAGCTTGACGGCTGATAACGATCTATTGTAAGCGACGATTTTGTTTATATATCTGTATTCACAAAACCGTCGCATAATTCTGTGAAAATTAGTAAATTATTCTTCAAAATATTGAGTAATTGTACTTATTACTATGTTTCTATTGTGATATTTGCACAAAAGAGTTCTTGAAAATTTTTTAAATAACATTTTAAAAAACTATTGGCAATTCAAAAGAATTATTATATAATTTAAGTATAATACTACCTTGAAGGGGGTAGACGTTTGTTTAGTATTCGTTATTCGTTACAGCAAGCGGGGAATAATATTTTTTAGAAAGGATGTTTTTGCAATGAAAGCTTACAAAGGCTGTTTTCGGCAAAAGAACTCAAAACGAGGCATGGCTTTATCTACTGCAATGGCAATTTGTATCGTGCTTGCATTGCTGACTGCGTTGTTGGTATCAATGGCTTCACTTAATATCACAACAACTCAGGCAACAATCGGACAGCGTACAGGTTACATTCAGGCAAAGAGTGCTATCGCTTTTGCTGAATCTTACTATTCACAACATTCAGACGAAATACCCGGTAAAGCCGAGGGAGAGACAGGCGGTACTGCATTGTTCGTTTTTAAGGACAGTGTTATCGCACATGGTGCAGATATCTATGTTACCGGTACAACTTCAAATCCGGAGATAATTCCTGCGGCAACAGTACAATCTCTGAAGGACGGAGCAGAAAGCGCATATCTTGATATCGTTAATACAGGTTCTATCCTCGATATTACTGCATACTGTAAGTATGGCAGCAACAATATGTACACACTTACGAAAGAGTTTAATTTCACACATGATGAAACTGCAAAAGCCAATGCTTTTACAGGTAATATCACCTACAAGCCTACGAGCGACACACGCTTTTTGCGTATTCATGTAAGAGCATCTGCAGCTTGGGGTTATGAGCCGTATCTCTATACATACGGTGCAGCAAGAAACTCTGTGGATAATCCCGGTCTCACATATATCAGAGGCCGTTCATCTCTTGAGAATAAGCTCTCTAATGATGACCAGTACCCTGATATCAAATTTTCCGAGGAGTGGAAATCAGTAGGTCCCGAAAATGAACAGGGTCCTAAAGGTGCAATGACATACGAAGGCAACGGCTGGTATGTTTATGAGATAACTTTCCCGTCGAATGTAGATATCAACTACATTAATGCTATTGTAACAAGAAAAGGCGCATTGAGAAAATTTGGCGGTGAAAAAGGTGCTACAGCACAGTCTTGGGAGTTCTTCGGTATTCCGGTACCTAAGACGACCGGAGAAGGAAACGGTGCTGATGTTTATATTACTCTTAACCAAAGCCATTTAAGAGACGCACGTACAGTAAGCAAGACCGGTAGTACTTATGAGTGGCATGATCCTCATACTTATCAATCAACTAACGATGCTTCAGGTGATGACGAGTTAACATATCTTTTTGAAACTGGCTGTCATGCAAATATCGACGAATTTGCTATGTTCTCCGGAAAATGGTACACAGTATATACCAAAGCCGCAAACACAGCAATAATGCATTATAAGAGAGCTACAATAAATGATGACAGCGGTTGGTCACCTTCCGGGTTCGAATATGAAGGCTATGGCTGGTACAGAGATGTTTCTTATAATTTCTCAGATAGTATCGATCTGACATCAGGCTCGTTTTCTTACGGTTCTTTGGATAAAAGTGAGATACTTTCGGAGAACAGCTACGGAAAAGATATTGTAAGAGAATCATTCGTTGTTGAAGGCGAAAAAGACGGAGAGTGGATATCAGAACAGTTCCGGACAGAGGCTGAAGCTAATGACTGGATCGTTGAAGAATTTGGCGATACAAAAGCAGGCGACTACGTAACTGTAAACGCAAGAGCAAATGAGATGAAGGTTTCTTCAGCAGTTCCTACCACGATCAATTATACTTCAACTCTCATCAAGGGAGAACCGGACATTCCGGTGCCGGATGACAATACGAACGAAAACGATGGAAATAAGAACGATGATAATAAGGAAATACCAGAGCCGGGATCAACAAAGCCTGTAGCTGCTAAAGACGAAGAGCTTGTTGTTGAACAGCTTGGCAAATCCAATGTTAAGCTAAGTGCAGATGAGCGCACAGCAAATGTAGCTGACTGGGGCGTTGAAGGCACATTTAACAAATGGGCTCAGGATGGCAGCGGAACATCTATTTATGAAAATACTACCGTTGCCGAGTCTGTAGAAGGAAATATACACGTATGGACATTTGAAGGCCTTGAACCCGGAGAATATCAGTATCGCTATGTTGCCTTAACAGGTACAGGTCCGATCGATCCTCAGGATGAGTTCGATGAGGGCGGCGTTAACTACAAATTTAATGTTGGTTATAATGCTAAGGTCGTTCTTAAGTTTGACCGTATTGCTGCAAGAGAAGTTTCATGTGACGTTATCAATCAGAGCACTAATGGCCAATACAGTGTGATAGGTACGATCAATAACTGGGGTATGCAGGAAGGATCAACAGCCCATTTCTATCAGAATACCACAGATATGATCGATCAGGGAGATAATATCTATACTCTTGAAACCCCGTATTTGTCCGGCGGTCAGCAGATCGAATTTAAAGTTTTGAGAAAAATTGTTGCAGAAGGTACGCTCGAAGATAACCATGGCTGGGACAATGGAAATTGCTGGGGCGGCAACGGTGCAGGCGGTAATTACGTTTATGTAGTAGATGGTAATCCGGGAGCAAAATATACTGTAACTATTACATTTAATGCAGGAGATGGGTCGATCACTGTCAGCGATCCTGTAGAAGTTTCCGATATCGTAAATGATGAATTCTATGTTATCGGCGACTACAATAACTGGGGCGCTAAAAACGGCGGAACAGCCCATAATTTTGAATCAGCTAAAAAAGATCTCTATAAATTGGATCTTAAGAGATCTGACGAATCCTTTAACTATTATTCTCTTGACATAGGTAAGCTTGCAGCAGGTAACCATGAGATCAAGATCTTTAGCAGCAGCAGCAATGTTAATCCGGATGGAACGATAGATTATGATACAAGCTGGGGTGCGCTTAACGGAGCAGCACAAACTTATCATAGCACAGATACAGGTTACACCTTTACTCTGGATAACTACAGCTTGGTAACAATTGAGTTCACCTATAATAAAGCAGACTTCGAAAGATCATCGATCTCCTATACAGCTGTAAATGCAGTAGAAGGCCATGAAATAACAGGCGCTGCTGTAAATGTTGCATTCTATAATGCACAGCTTACTAATAAAAACGATCCATCTCAAAAGTCAGCTTTTGAACATGCTTGGACAAATGTTTACTACTCCTATTACAGCGAACAGATCGGAATGATCGTTGACCAGGAGATAACAGGCGATAGAATAAAAGGTAACTTCTGGTGGGGCGAAGTTCCGAATGATGCCGATTACTTCTATTTCCATAATAAGCCGTTCAATGAGAGAGGATCAGATGGTTACGAGTACACTGACTACATTTACAACGAATCATTCAGAAATATGACTAACCCTGTATTCTTCCCCAATACTTCAACTACAGAGACAGACGGCGTGAAATGGATGATGGGCGACAATACAGCTTACAGAACTTATACATTGGACACTGAATCAAAGACCGGTACAGGTACTATGATACACACAGGCAATATGCAGACAAACTATTACGATGTACCTATGGTTAAGCTCTTGCTTGAATTGATACCCGGCAGAGATACAAGCAAAAAGTATGGTTTCTCCTCAGTTCCGTGGGAGAAATATGTGATCAAGGATAAAAATGGCACTCAGCTTGCGACTGTCCATTGGAAAAAGGTCAACTCGGATGGTTCTCAATCACTTACAGGCGGAGTTGTTAAATATCAAGGTGAAGAGTATTATTATACAGAAGCTTCCGTTTATAATAACTCATTCCTTCTTATAAGAAACCATAATGATAATAAAGGCGGCGTATTGCTTGAAAACCACTTCGCTTTGATCTCAGGTGTAATGGGTGTTGCCGATAGAATGGAAAACCGTGCAGGTGCAGTATTTACTTCAAGTACGACATATTATAACGGTGAGCCTTCATCTCATAACTATGGCGGATATGCACCTAACTGGTACACCTATAAAGTTCCTGCTTCATCAGAATTGACGATCAATGATATCTCAGGCGTAATGAACAGTGAGAGCGATTTCATTATTCAAGGCAACAGTCTTTCAATGAATGTTGCAAAGGCAAGCGCAAATTATAATTATCCTTTGTTTATTTACAAGAATACCAGTAGTAAAGATCCTGAAAATTCTTTACAGTGCTATACTTATGATACTTATACAGGAAATGTTGATACTAATAAACAGGATAATGTTTCAATATATCTGAATAAGCCGTCATCGTGGAGCGATGAGGTAAGGGTTCATGCATACAGTGTTATAAATAATGATACTCTCGATGCATACTATGATTACTCAAACGGCGATTATACAACATTCTACAGATTTGAATTTCCTGCAGGTAAATATTGTTTCTTTGAATTCTTCGATAAAAATGAACCGAAAAACAGAACAGGTGTTCTCGCATTTACCGGTAAAGAAATTGATCGTGAATACCAGATACTCTGTGATCCGGAAGATGATTTGGGCAAGGGCGGAACTCAGAATTCACTTGTTTTCTACTGCCATCCCAAAACAAGCGCACTCTATGGCATGCAGGATGCACGAAGCGCAAAGATCTTGTGTTCTTTTGGTCGAAACTACAAATATGATGGTACTACAAAAGAATTTTCGCATGGCAAAACCGATGAAGATTTGGTAACAGAGTTTGCAGATATGTTTGATAATGCATATGATAACTATTTCAAGGGTATGCCTGAAGACGCAGATCCTGAACAATGGGAAAAAGATACTGCGGAAGACTGGAAAACCGATCATTCTCAAAAATGGAAAGCCGCTGAAGCAAATACTTATGCTGATGCTGTAAGAGCTGCCAACAGGTTTGCAAATGCTATTTCAAACACAAGAATTTATATTGGAACTGATGTATCTGATATCGAAACGGGCATGACAATTGAAAACGACAGATACTTGTTCCCTGAAGGTGCATACAGAGACGATATTGTTAAATATGCAGACAGATGGGTAAGTTATCTTACTTCTGTATATGATAATGCTATGAGTGTTACTAACCATGATGAAAGCCATAAGTTGAGCGATAGTACTTTGATCCAGACTCTGAATTATTATGCAGATGAATTGAACGGTATCATTGCAGCTCCGGAAATTGAGATAGGCGAGGAAGCGGCTCAGATTATAGTTGATAATCAGGTAGTAAATGAAAAGCAAGCTGATGGTACTTACAAAGCAAAAGGTGGCTGGAATATTTCAAGTATTGGTCTGTATAACTTGGATACCACAACAGGTTGGGCAAAGCTTGGCTGCCAACTGTATGACACAACACAAAAGGAAGAAGGCTTTTATGCTTATGTGTTCAGACTGAAGAATAATGATAATTCAAATGTATATCCTTCTAATATGTTTATGATCGGAACTTCTCAGCCTGATGCGTCGGTTACAGGCTATGCTATTGAACCGGGCAGAAGATACACATTCCATACTGCTACAGGCAAATTTGAAGAGGATAAGTCTATCTATACTATCAAAGTTAGCTGCGATGTAATTGACCAGAACGGTTATACAGCTGCTTATGGCGCATTCCAGAGAAACAGTGATAAAGACTTTGTAGTTTATTTCAACTATGATACAACTGTTAAATATAAAGACGGAATTTTACCGAAGGAATATACGATCTATGCAGGTGCATACACTATCTCCAAATCAAGCTATGGCAGAAACTTCAGTACTGATTTTTCTGATCCAAATGTTTATGGCATCAATCTGTTCTCAGACAATGCAATGAAATTTTTCACAAATAAATCGAGAATAGGTCTTTCAAATAACATTACAGACATATCCTACAAACCTTGGTCAGAAACTTTTACAGATATTAAAACTGATAAAGATATTATGTTTGATTCTATCACAGTACCTGAAGATCCGGTACGTGCACAAGCTCGTAATGCCGGAAGAGTTAATTTCCGCTTTAAGAACATAAAGGGTAAAAATGAAGCTACCGGCGAAAATCTGGATAACTTTGTACTTAACAAGAACCTTGAGTTACAGGGCGGTATTGTAACAATGGCTGTAAACAATCTTGATCTGTCCAATAAAGATATTACGATCAAGGCTAAAACTGTAATATTCCGTACAGATACAGTTATTAAAACAAATCAAGGCAAATATACGATCAATCACGGTACATATTTGTATATTAAGTCGGATGATGACGATGCAGATCTGGATTCTGTTGTTCTCAGTATGCAGTCAACAGGTACAAGCTCTGATTGGCGTAATCACTACATGCTTGTAGACGAACAGCTGAATGATCTGGGAGGAGGACATTACATTGGTAACTAAATACTTTAAAAAGCTCAAAAAGAGCAAAAAAGGTTTTACTCTTGTTGAAGCTATGTGTGCTATTATGATTATGGCGATTGTATTTGTTGGTATTCTTAATGCAGTATCTTTTTCCAGACAAATGGTATATACAAACAACTCTCGTGAGAAAGCCTCTGATAAGGCTCAGCTTGTGGCAGATGAGATGATCTCAATTGCCACGGGCTTTGACCCGGGCGAAACACTCGACTCGACTGTTACCGAGAACCTGAAAGTTGCAATAGAAACTGTTTTGAATAATGCAGGAGCAGAAGGCGTTGAAGCTGATCCGCAGTATGCATTAATAGGCGGCGTCGAATACTGCAGTGAAGATTTTGTAGATGCTTCAGAGTTTAATCCTGATACAAACTCTTATATTCAATATAAGTTAGAGCCTGTAGGTACATCGTTAGAAGAGAAAGACAACGCAGGCATTGCATATAAAGAAGCATCTCAGCGTGGTTGGAAAATTACGATAAGAGTCTATTATCAGTCTATCGGTGGCAACAACAGATATACTGCAGAAGAGTTAGTTGCTTTTGCACCGACCAATTATATTAATTGATATTGATGATCGATAGAGAATTAATATAAATGAAAGGTGGTTAACATTATGAACCTAAAGGATTTTTTCAGAAAGTATAAAAGCAACGAGAAGAAAGGCTTTACTGTAATTGAAGTTCTTGCAGTTGTTGTAATTCTTTCTATAACTTCTACAGCAATAGTCAGTGTATTTATGGCTGTTCATAAGTCGGTTAGAGAAACAGGTACGATCACAAGCGAGCAATACCATATTACCCAGGTTGAAAGATTTATTCGTAATGAATTTCAAGTTGGTTCAAAAGTAGAGGTATATGATATTGACCCTACGTCATTTACTCCTGATTTATCGTTAACCGGTCGTACTGTATTGCAGGACGATGAGTGTATGGTATTTAATCAAAGCAAAAAGTGTATTTACTTCAAAAAGTACGATGAGGCGTCATCTACATATAAATTGGCACTTACTGTTACAAATGTTGAAAAGGTAAATATAACTATTTGTCCGTATGATTATAATGCTGCGATAAGTGGCGCAGACTTAGACAATATGCCGTTAAAGCTTGTATATGAGATCATTGCTACCGATTATTCTTACAGCGGCGGTATGATATTAGGCAATACAAATGTAGGCGAAGGTCAAGATATGACAGAGTACGCATCTGCAACTCCGCAGTACACAGCAAAGATCGTATGGAATCAGGACGCTACAAATGTTATGAACAGTAAATGTATTTTCTTCCATAGTGAGAAAACAGAGGTTATCGAAGGCGAGACCTGATTACCGAGATCACATCTAAAAATTTAGC
>Ga0352976_1013452_pt1 | contig 11371 bp, 10 predicted proteins | sample Cowrumrumenfluid_FD_205949 | JGI IMG/M metagenome (GOLD analysis project Ga0352976, IMG submission 205949) | Metatranscriptome of Cow rumen microbial communities from the University of Illinois at Urbana-Champaign, USA - Cow X-1 rumen fluid... | ecosystem: Host-associated > Mammals > Digestive...
ATTTAAGCAATGATAAGGATTAGTAGATTTTATTTTTCTATTTAGAGAGAAAGTGGATGGTGCAAACTTTTTAGAAAAAACTTCGAAGCTACCTTGGAGCTATATAAAAACTAAGTGATGTATTTTTATACATAATTAGGGTGGTACCGCGGAAGAGTTAGCTTTCGTCCCTTGTTCTAGGGATGGGAGCTTTTTATATTATAAAGAAATCATGGAGGGAAAAAATGAAACAATATGGTACAAATGAATTAAGAGAAATGTACTTAAAATTCTTTGAAGGAAAAGAACATTTAAGATTAAAAAGCTTTTCTCTTGTTCCAAATAATGATAAAAGTTTACTTTTAATTAATGCAGGTATGGCACCACTTAAGCCATACTTTACAGGGGTTCAAGAACCACCAAGAAGAAGAATAACAACTTGTCAAAAGTGTATAAGAACTGGAGACATTGAAAATGTAGGAAAAACTTCAAGACATGGTACTTTCTTTGAAATGCTTGGAAACTTCTCTTTTGGAGATTACTTTAAAGAAGAAGTTATTCCATGGGCTTGGGAGTTTGTTACAGAAGTTTTAGAAATGCCTAAGGACAAATTATATGTAACAATATATTTAGATGATGATGAAGCATATGATATATGGACTAGAAAGACTGATATAGACCCAGCTAGAATATTTAGATTAGGAAAAGAAGATAACTTCTGGGAACATGGTGCAGGTCCATGTGGTCCTTGTACAGAAATACACTTTGATAGAGCAGACAATCTTCCACCAGTAAAAACTGTTGAAGAGTTTGTAAAAGCAGGAGATGAAGATAGAGTAATTGAATTCTGGAATCTTGTATTTACTCAATTTGATGGTGATGGAAATGGAAACTATGAAAAGCTTGCAAGCACTAACATAGATACAGGTATGGGGCTTGAAAGAATTGCAACTATAATGCAAGGAGTAAACAATATATTTGAAATAGATACAGTTAAAAATATATTAGGAAAAGTATGTAGCCTTTCTAACACTAAATATGGAGAAGACAAAGCTAAAGATGTATCTTTAAGAATAATAACTGACCATGTTAAAAGTGTTACTATGCTTATAGCAGATGGAGTAGGACCAAGTAATGAAGGAAGAGGATATGTTTTAAGAAGATTATTAAGAAGAGCTGCAAGACATGGAAGACTTTTAGGAATAAAGGGATTATTCTTATCTGAAATAGTAGACTCTGTGGTTGAAAATTATGGTGATGCTTATCCAGAACTTAGAGAAAAGCAAGAATACATTAAAAAGATGGTTTCTTTAGAAGAAGAAAGATTTAATGAAACTATAGACACAGGACTTTCAATTCTTTTAGGATATATTCAAGAATTAGAAAAAGAAAAGAAAACAGTTTTAGATGGAGATAAGGCATTTAAGCTTTATGATACATATGGGTTTCCTTATGAATTAACAGAAGAAATATGTGAAGAAAAAGGATTAACTATAGATAGAAAATCTTTTGATGAAAACATGGAAAATCAAAGAGTAACTGCAAGAAATGCAAGAGGAGTATATTCTTACATGGGTGCAGAAGAAACTCCAATAAATAAAATAGAATCTGAAATAAATACTGAATTTGTTGGTTATACTAAATTAAAAGAGGAAGCTTCAATATTAGTTTTAGCAACAGATGAAGAATTTAGAAAAGAATTAAATGCAGGAGAAACTGGATATATAGTTACAGATAAAACTCCTTTCTATGCAGAAATGGGTGGTCAAGTAGGAGATAAAGGAGAAATCTACTCTGAAAACTTTAAAGCAGCAGTATTTAATACAAAGAAAAATGTTGGTGGAAAAGTAATTCACTATGTTAAGATATTAGAAGGAACTGTTAAAGAAGGAGAAAAGGTTACTTTAGAAGTAAATGCAGCAAGAAGAAATAACATTTGTAAAAACCATACAGCAACTCATATGCTTCAAGAAGCTTTAAAAGAAGTAATAGGAGACCATACTCATCAAGCAGGTTCTTATGTAGATGATGAAAGATTAAGATTTGACTTTAACCATTTCCAAGCATTAACTGCAGAAGAAATTGAAAAGGTAGAAAATATAGTTAATGAAAAGATAATGGAAGTTTATGGAGTAGAAACTAAACTTATGACTTTAGAAGAAGCTAAGAAAACAGGTGCTATGGCATTATTTGATGATAAGTATGGTGACAAAGTAAGAGTTGTATGTGTTGGTGAATTCTCTAAAGAATTATGTGGTGGAACTCATGTAAAGAATTCAGGAGAAATTGGATTATTTAAAATATTAAGTGAAACTGGAGTAGCTGCTGGTATAAGAAGAATAGAAGCAGTAACAGGTTTTAGTGCTATAAAGTATGTAGAAGAAAAGCAAAAGCTTCTTAAGGAAGTATGTCAAGCATTAAAGTGTAATGAAAAAGATGTTATTTCTAAGATTTCACATCAAGGTGCAGAATTAAAAGAAAAAGAAAAAGAAATTTCAGAACTTAAGAGTAAGCTTACAAGTGGAGCAGAAGATGAAATTTTAAATTCTGCAAAAGAAGTTAAAGGAATAAAGGTTGTTTCTTATGCTGTTGAAGGTGTAGATGGAAATGCTTTAAGAGATTTAGCAGATAAAATAAGAGATAAAGTAGGAAGTGGAGTTGTAGTACTTGCAAGTGCTTCTAATGATAAAGTTAATTTAGTAGCAATGGCAACTAAGGATTCTTTACAAAAAGGAATTCATTGTGGAAAGATTATAAAAGAAGTTGCATCTATTGTTGGCGGAGGCGGAGGAGGAAGACCAGATATGGCTCAAGCCGGTGGTAAAAATCCAGAAAAGATAGCTGAAGCAATAGAAAAATCATATGAAATAATTGAAAATTTAGTTAAGTAGTATACAAAACTTATAAATTAATGTATACTTAAATAAGAAGTAAACGAAAATTTTCCTTAGCAATTTATGTAAGGGGGTGAGCTGCTAAGAGGCAGCATTGATTATGAACGATAATAATGATAATATGGAATACACAATGCAGTTTGATGTAGCTAAAAATAGAGAAGTTTTAACAAAAACAATTTTAACAGAAGTTTATAAGTCTTTAAAAGAAAAGGGTTATAATCCTGTTAATCAACTTGTAGGTTATCTTATGTCAGGAGACCCTACTTACATCACAAATTATAACGGAGCAAGGGCTTTAGTAAGAAAACTTGAAAGAGATGAAATTCTCGAAGAAGTAATAAAATCTTATTTAGATATAAAATAAAAAGGTGCCCGTTTAAGGGCATCTTTTTAATATTTATAGGAGTACTATATGAGAATATTAGGTTTAGACATAGGTCAAAAGACTATAGGTTTAGCAATATCAGATCCATTAGGCTTAACAGCACAGGGTCTTACAACAATACATAGAAAAAATAAACAAAGTGATATAGAAGAATTAAAAAAGGTATGTAAAGAATATGAAGTGGAAACACTAGTAATAGGATTACCTAAGAATATGAATAATAGTATTGGCTTTGCAGGAGAAAAAATACAAGAATTTGCCAAGTTAATTGAAGAAGAAATAGGATTGAAAATAGAGTTCTGGGATGAAAGACTAACAACAGTTGCAGCTCATAGAGCTATGCTAGAAGCAGACCTTTCAAGAGGAAAAAGAAAAAAAATCGTTGATAAGGTTGCAGCTACATATATATTACAGGGCTATTTAGATAGACTTTTTAACATGAAATAAAAAATAATTAATAAAAGGAGCGATTTGTTTATGATGGAAGAATTAGATTACATCACATTGTTTGATGAAGATGGAAATGAAGAAAAAATGGAGGTTATAGATTTCTTCAAAATAGAAGATTTAAATCAAGAATATATTGTTGTTACTCCAGCAGATATAGATATTGATGAAGCTTATTTCTTAAAACGTATTGTTGATGAAAATGGTGATGTAACTTATGAAACAATAGATGATGAAGAAGAATTTAACATAGTAGCTGAAACCTATGAATTATTAGGTGAAGAATTAGAAGGGTTACTTGATGAATAAAATTTTATAAATTTATTATAATTTATAAAAGAGAGTAGGTGTTTTTTATATGAGTAAAGAGGTTACTATAGATTATACAATTCTTAAAGAAGATTTAAAGAAAAAAGGATATAAGCTTACTCCTCAAAGAAGAGCAATTGTAGACACTATTGTTGTTAATGAAGGAAAACATTTAACAGCAGAAGAAATCTATGATGAAGTAAAAAAAGATTGCCCGGAAATAGGGCTTGCAACCGTTTATAGAACAATTTTATTATTAGAAGAGATTGGAGTGGTAAGCAGATTACATTTAAATGATGGCTGTAGTAGATATGAACTTGTTCATAGTGATGAAGTTCATAGACATCATCATCTAATTTGTAATGTTTGTAATAAAGTTATTGAAGTAAAAGATGATCTATTAGAAGAGATAGAAGTGAAGATAGAAAAAGAGTATGAATTTAAGATAGTAGATCATGTATTAAAATTTTATGGCATATGTCGTGAATGTCAAGAAAAAAATAATGAAGGTAATGAATAAAAGGTAAATACCATTATTCTTTATTTATATATAAAACTTAATAAGGAGGATATTATGAAAGCAGAAAGAGCAAAGGTTAAAATTATACCTCTTGGTGGCTTGAATGAGATTGGTAAAAATATAACTGCTATAGAATACAAGGATGATATAGTAGTTATAGATTGCGGACTAAGATTCCCAGATGAAGATATGTTTGGAATAGATGTGGTTATACCAGACATTTCATATCTATTAAAGAATCAAGAGAAAATAAGGGGTATATTTTTAACTCACGGACATGAAGACCATATAGGAGCATTACCTTATGTATTAAAACAACTAAATGTTCCAGTATATGGTACTAAATTAACTCTTGGTATTGTTGAAACAAAACTAAAGGAACACGGATTATTGGGGTCAACAGAGCTAATTAAGGTAAAGCCAAGAGATATAATAAAATTAAATACAGTATCTGTTGAATTTATTAAAACTAATCATTCTATTGCAGACTCAGTAGCAATAGCTATTCACACACCTTTAGGAGTAGTATTACACACAGGTGATTTTAAAATTGATTATACTCCAATAGATGGAGAACTTACTGATTTTGGAAGGTTAGCTGAATTAGGTAAAAAAGGTGTTTTAGTAATGCTTGCAGATTCAACAAATGCTGAAAGACCAGGATATACTATGTCTGAAAGAGTAGTAGGAGAAAGTTTTTCAAGACTATTTTCAAAAGCAGAAGGAAGAATAATTGTTGCTACATTTGCATCAAATATTCATAGAATTCAACAAATTATACAGGCTTCTGAAAAACTTGGAAGAAAAGTTGCAGTTTCAGGAAGAAGCATGGAAAATATAGTGCAAGTTGCAATGGAACTTGGATATTTAGAAATGGAGGAAGATACATTAATTTCTATAGACCAAATATCTAAATATCCTAATGAACAAGTTGTTTTAATAACAACAGGAAGTCAAGGAGAACCAATGTCAGCACTAGCTAGAATGGCAGCATCAGAGCATAGAAAAATAAATATAGTTGAAGGAGATACTGTAATATTATCAGCCTCACCAATACCAGGAAATGAGAAATTTGTTTCAAAGGTTATAAATCAACTATTTAAGAAAGGTGCAAATGTTATTTATGAATCATTAGAAAAGGTTCATGTATCTGGTCATGCTTGCCAAGAAGAATTAAAACTTATGCATGCTTTAGTAAAGCCTAAATTCTTTATACCAGTACATGGAGAATATCGTCATTTAAAACAACATGCTGAACTTGCATGTAAGGGAGGTCTTTCTGAAAGAAATTTCTTATTAGCTGAAAATGGTGATGTTATAGAGGTTACTAGAAATTGTATGAAGAAAACAGGAACTGTTACTTCAGGCCAGGTATTTGTTGATGGTTTAGGTGTTGGAGATGTAGGACATATAGTTCTTAGAGATAGAAAACATCTTTCACAAGATGGTATTTTAACTGTAGTAGTTACAATAGAAAGAGAAACAGGAACTGTTATTGCAGGTCCAGATATAATTTCAAGAGGATTTGTATATGTAAGAGAGTCAGAAGGGCTTATGGACGAAGCAAGAGAACTTGTAAAAAATATATTAGATGATTTCCAAGAAAAGAAAGTTACTGATTGGTCAACTTTAAAATCAGGAATGAGAGATGGCTTAAGAGAATTCTTATACGAAAAAACTAAGAGAAAGCCAATGATATTGCCAATAATAATGGAAGTTTAATATATTATTAATTTAGCAATTCATATATAATTTTTTATAAAATAAAAAAATATTATAAAATATTGACAGAATTAAAGAGAAAGTATATTATTAAAAAGGCGAGGATTGGGTACGAAAGTATCCAATTTTCTTTTGGAAAAAATGATTTATAGGTTTACATATTTTTAATATAAATTTTTGGAGGCAAAATAGTATGGAATTAATAAAAAGGGAAGATATAAGAAATATAGCTATTATAGCTCACGTTGACCATGGTAAAACTACTTTAGTTGATGCTCTTCTTAAACAAAGTCATGTTTTTAGAACCAATGAAAAAGTACAAGAAAGAGTTATGGATTCTAATGACCTAGAAAAAGAAAGAGGAATAACTATACTTTCTAAAAATACTGCAGTAATGCATAATGGAATTAAGATTAATATAGTAGATACTCCAGGGCATGCTGATTTTGGTGGAGAAGTTGAACGTGTACTAAAAATGGTTGACTCAGTTTTATTAGTAGTAGATTCTTATGAAGGACCAATGCCACAAACTAAATTCGTTCTAAAAAAAGCATTAGAATTAGGATTAAAACCAATAGTTGTAATCAATAAAATAGATAAGCCAGATGCTAGACCAGAAGAAGTTATAGATGAAGTTTTTGACTTATTCTTAGAATTAGGTGCTAATGATGAACAATTAGACTTCCCTATAATATATGCATCAGCTAGGTCAGGATATGCAAGATACAATGTTGAAGATGAAAATAATGATATGCAACCTTTATTTGAAACTATAATAAAACATGTACAATGTCCAGAAGGATATATGGATGAGCCATTCCAAATGCTTGTAACTACATTAGATTCAAATGCATTCGTAGGTAAAATAGCAATTGGAAAAATTCATAGAGGAACAGTTAAGAAAAATCAAAGTGTTTCATTAGTAACTATGGATGGCACAACAAAAAATTATAAAGTTACAAATTTATATACATATAATGGATTAAAGAGAGAAGAAGTTGAAGAAGCTTCAATGGGAGACATTATAGCAATAAGTGGTGTAACAGATGCTAATATTGGAGAAACTATAGCAGATTCTCAATGTCCAGAAGCACTTCCATTTGTTCATATAGATGAACCAACATTAAGCATGAACTTTATGGTAAACAATTCACCATTTGCAGGTCAAGATGGGGAATTTATAACATCAAGACATTTAAGAGATAGATTAATGCAAGAATTAGAAACTAATGTTTCTTTAAGAGTTAGAGAGATAACTCCAGAATGTTTTGAAGTATCAGGAAGAGGAGAACTTCATTTATCAATACTTATTGAAACAATGAGAAGAGAAGGATATGAACTTCAAGTTTCTAAAGCAAATGTTATATTTAAAGAAGAAAATGGCAAAAAATTAGAACCAATTGAATATTTAACAATAGATGTTCCAGAAGAATTTATGGGACCTGTTATGGAAAAGCTTGGACCAAGAAAAGGAGAAATGGTAAACATGACTTCAGCAGTAAATGGTTATACAAGATTAGAGTTCAAGATTCCTGCAAGAGGACTTATAGGATTTAGAAATGAATTCATGACAGATACAAAGGGTAATGGAATAATGAACCACGTATTTGATAGCTATGAACCATATAAGGGAGAAATTCCTACAAGAAGTAGAGGGTCAATAGTTTCTTTTGAAACAGGTGAAGCTATAGCTTATGGTTTATTTAATGCTCAAGAAAGAGGTCAATTATTTATAGGACCTGGAGTACCTGTATATCAAGGTATGATAGTTGGAGTATGTGGAAGAGCAGAAGATATAGACATAAATGTATGTAAAGGAAAGAAACTTACAAATACAAGAGCTTCAGGTTCAGACGAAGCAGTTAAGTTAGTACCACCAGTAATAATGTCTCTTGAAAATGCTTTAGAATTTATAAATAATGATGAACTTGTAGAAATTACACCTAAAAATATAAGAATGAGAAAAATTATATTAGATAGTGCTGAAAGAAAGAAAGCTATGAGCAGAAATAAAAGATAATCTTTTGAATATTAACATTTTATATTATAATAAAAGTAAATGGTCTAAAAAGGCTATTTACTTTTGTTATATTATGGGAGGATTATATGAAAAAGAAAAAGAGAATACTATTATTAATAGTAGTATTATTAGTGGCTATTATTATAGGGGGATTTGAGTATTATGATGAAATCATAGAAAAACCCTTAGAATCTGATAAAGAAAAAATAGAGATAACTGTAGATGAAGGAGAAAGTTTTTATTCTCTTTTAGATAAATTATCAAGTATTGGTGTTTTAAAAAATAAAGAAGTTATAAAACTTAATTTAAAATTAGATAAAAAAAATAATATAAATTTAGTACCAGGAGAATATGAGGTAAATACTAATGTCACTCTTAAAGAGCTTATAAAGATATTAGAAACAGAGGATTTTAGTAAAAACAGAATTTCTGTAACAATCCCTGAAGGATATGATATAGAAGAGATGGCAAATGTATTTGAAGAAAGTGGAGTATTCTCTAAAGATGATTTTTTGAATGCAGTTAAAAATCATGAACTTCCAAGCTATGTAAAAAAAGATGAAAATAAAAAATATAACTTAGAAGGGTATTTATTTCCAAATACATATTTTTTAGATAAAGATATTAGTCCAGATGAAGTAATATCTTTAATGATTAGTGAATTTGAAAAAACTTTAGAAAATGTTGAAAAAGAAACTGGAGTTACAATTAAAGAAGAGGAAATAGAAAAAATAATGATAATAGCATCTTTAGTTGAAGAGGAAGCAGAATTAGATGAAGAAAGAGACTTAGTATCTTCAGTTATATACAATAGATTAGAAAAAGGAATGAAATTAGAATTTTGTTCAACAATAAATTATGCTTGGGGAGAGCATTTGCCACAAGTTTTAAATAAACATTTAGAAATAGATTCTCCTTATAATACATATAAAAATGAAGGTCTTCCAGTAGGACCTATAACAAATCCAGGAGAAAAATCAATAATTGCAGCCGTGAAACCAGCACAAACAGATTACTTATACTTTATGTTATTATATAATCAAGGAGGAAAACATCATTTTTCTAATAATGGAGCAGAGCATGAAAAGGTAAAGCACGAAGAAGAAGCTAAAGCAAAGGCTAATTAATTATTTTTTGGAGGAAAAAAATGAGCAATATAACTTATGACTATATGGAAGAATATATTAAAGGATTAATTCCAGATAGAACAGGAGTTTTAAAAGAAATAGAAGATTTTGCAAGAGAAAATAATGTACCAATAGTTCAAAAAGAAACAGGAAAATTTCTTGAGTTTATGGTAAGTATGAAAAAACCTCTTAGAATTTTAGAATTAGGAACAGCCATAGGATTTTCATCCATATTAATGTATGAAGCAAGTGGAAATAATCCAGATATAGTTACAATTGAAAGAGATGAAAAAATGATAGAGCTTGCAAAGATTAATCTTAAAAAATTTAATCTTCAAGATAAGATAAAAATAGAAGAAGGAGATTGCTTAGAAGTTTTAGAAAAGCTTCAAGAGCCTTTTGATTTAATTTTTATGGATGCAGGAAAGGGTCATTATAATCATTTCTTGCCACATTGTTTAAGACTTTTAAAAGAAGATGGAATAATAATTGCAGATAATGTTTTATTTAGAGGAATGGTAGCTTCAAAAGAGCTTGTAAAAAGAAGAAAAATTACAATAGTAAAAAGAATGAAAACATACTTAGAAATGGTATCTAGTGACGAAAATTTAATTACATCAGTAATCCCTATGGGAGATGGAATTGCAATTACTAAGAGGAGGAAATAGAAAATGAGAAAGCCAGAAATTTTAGCACCAGCAGGAAATTTAGAAAAATTAAAGACAGCTATAGATTATGGTGCAGATGCAGTTTACTTAGGAGGTAGCAGGCTTAATTTAAGAGCTTTTGCAGATAACTTTACTAATGAAGAAATAGCAGAAGGGGTTAAATATGCTCATGATAGAGGAAGAAAAGTTTATGTAACAATGAATGTCTATCCTCATAATAGCGATTTAATAGGAATTGAAGATTATTTAAGAGAACTTTATAAATTAAATGTAGATGCTATCTTAGTTGCAGACCCATCAATACTTGTAATAGCAAAAGAAGTTGTTCCAAATTTAGAAATACATTTAAGTACTCAAGCTAATAATGTAAACTGGAAATCTGCAAAGTTCTGGTATGACCAAGGTATAAAGAGAATAGTTTTGGCGAGGGAATTATCATTAAAAGAAATAAAGGAATGTCATGATAATCTTCCAGAAGAGTGTGATTTAGAAGCCTTTGTACATGGTTCTATGTGCATGAGCTATTCTGGAAGATGTCTTCTTTCTAACTACATGACAGGAAGAGATGCTAATAGAGGAGCATGTGCACAACCTTGCAGATATAAATATTATTTAGTTGAAGAAAAAAGGCCTGGAGAATATTTTCCTATTATGGAAGATGATAAGGGGACTTATATAATGAATTCAAAGGATTTATGCATGATAGAGCATATTGATGATGTTATAAATGCAGGGGTTTATTCTTTGAAAATAGAAGGAAGAATGAAAAGTCCTTATTATGTAGCTGCAGTTGTCAAAGCTTACAGACAGGCGGTAGATGAATATATGAAAGACCCAGAAAATTATAAAGCTAAGCCGGAATGGATGGAAAGTTTAATGAAAGTAAGCCATAGACGTTATCATACTGGATTTTATTATGGAAAGTCAGAAACTCAAATATTTGATTCATCATCTTATATAAGAAATGCTGATATTGTTGGAGTTGTAAGAGAATATGATGAGAATACAAAGGTAGCAACAATTGAACAGAGAAATAAAGTTTTTGAAGGCGATATTGTTGAAGTTTTAAGACCAGAAGGTTCCCCATTTAATGTTACTTTAAAGGATATGAGAGAAAATTCAGGAGAAAAGATAGAAAATGCACCAAGAGCTCAAATGTTATTTAAAGTTCAAGTAGAGAAGCCATTAAAACCTAAAGATATGTTAATAAAAGAAAAGTAAGATTTGTTATTTTAAAGCTAAAAAATTTTTTACTATCAAAATTCTAATAAAAAATAAAGAAAAGTTTGAATAAGAC